>Ga0256833_1000829_pt1 | contig 23461 bp, 13 predicted proteins | sample 356284metaG_FD_190535 | JGI IMG/M metagenome (GOLD analysis project Ga0256833, IMG submission 190535) | Hydrothermal vent microbial communities from Mid Atlantic Ridge, Atlantic Ocean - 356-284 | ecosystem: Environmental > Aquatic > Marine > Hydrothermal vents | place: Atlantic Ocean: Mid... | reverse complement strand
TTCCGTTGCATCTTTTTTTACGAATCGCCGGTAAAAATCGTTTATCAAATATGAAGTGCCCCAATTAAGTTGCGATGCAATTGTTGACATGTAAGCGGCAAGGAACACGGCAATCAGCAATCCCAGCAATCCGCTTGGCAAATAACGCAGCATTAATTTAGGATACATAACTCCGGGATCAACAGTGTTTTCATAATTTTCATACATATTGCGGAATTCCGGGGTTGAATAAATTTCGGCGCCGGATTTCAACAAATCTTTATTATTATAAGCTTCAACTACCTTAGTATAAAGTTCCGGATTGGATTGTTTAAGAACTTCCGTATTTTGGCTTCTAGGCAAAATCACCAGAGCTGTAAGCGCAACAATAATCCAAGGCCACGGTCGCAATGCATAATGTGCAATGGTAAACCAAAGGGTTGCAAACAGACTGTGTTTTTCATCTTTGGCAGACATCATTCTCTGGGCGACATAACCGCCGCCGCCCGGGTCGGCACCCGGATACCAACTCGACCACCACTGCAGTCCGATATGCGCAAAAAAAGCTCCCACGGAAATTGCCAAAGCGCCGCCGGTAATTCCCCGGGCGGTTACTTCCCCGATTCTCGGGAAGAAATCCAATATTTGAGGAGCGAGCTTTTCTTTTAGCGAAACAATACCGCCAACTTGCGGAATTTGAACAACGAGAACCGCAAGAATAATACAACCGAGCATTGCAAATACGAATTGGAAACTGTCGGTTCTCGCCGTTCCCAACAATCCGGATGCAGAAGCATAAATACCAATAATAATTGCAGATATCACAACAAGCAAGAACGGATTAAATTGCGGAACGGTTACAAGGAAAATTTTTTCCATTGCTTTGTTAACCCATCCCATTACAATTGCGTTCATAAATAAACCGAGATACAAAGCTCTGAATCCCCTTAACGCGGCGGCTGCTTTGCCTGAATAACGGAGTTCCACGAATTCAACATCGGTCATTATTTTGGCTCGCCGCCAAAGTTTGGCAAAGAAAAACACGGTTAACATTCCGCCGATTGCCAAATTCCACCAGAGCCAATTTCCTGCAATTCCGTTTCTTGCTACAAGTTCCGTTACGGCCAAAGGCGTATCGGCAGCAAAGGTTGTGGCAACCATTGCGGTTCCGGCAATATACCACGGCATATTCCTTCCCGAAAGAAAAAACTCCCCGGTATCTTTGCCTGCACGTTTGGAATAATATGCGGCTATTCCGAAAATTACCAAAAAGAAAGAGACTATAACCAATAAATCCCAATAACCGATTTGATGCATTTTAATTTCCTTGATTTGAAAGTTTTTGTATCAGATTCCCAATTCCGTCGATGATCATTAATTCGGTCTGTGCAACCGGCTTGCGCGCGCCGGTCAAAACTGATTCGGCTTTCCGTAGCCATTCTTTATCCGGTAAAACCTTTTTATCCAAATACCGCAATGCTGTTAATCCGATACCGGCAACGTTTTTAAGGTTTTCGGACTGGGGTAAAATTTCACTTAAAACAGGAGACGTAGCAGCGAGTTTAACAACCGCCTTATGATTTTTTACCCAAAGTTTAAGTTGATTCTTGATTTTCGTTTCAATCAGTTCATCATCCGTATTCAAATAAGTAGTGATCATTCGTCTAAAATTACGGGCAGCCGCGGCATCGGGGCGTGCAGCATCCACAACCCTGGTTAAGGGAGATTGTTGCGTCTGTTTTCTCAGCTTGTTTCGGTTATAAAATTTTACCGGCTCCAAAACATCCACCAAAGTTTTCAACGGAAGTATATCCCGGTTGTTGGTCAATCTTCTTAGCATCATTCCGTAATTCTTAATATGGGTAATGCCAAGCTCTTCCAACCGGAAACCAACTGTTTCAAGTCTTCTGTACATATCGTCAACGTCATTAATAATTCGAGGTGACCAAAGCCGTTCGGCAATTGCAGCCGTACGCGGCCAAATTCTCGAATCGATTGTTTCGGGAGATACGAATTCACTCCACATCGTAGCTTCGCCTCCCAAAATTAATTTTTTTTCATCATCGCTTAAATCGATATCCGCCGGAATCGGATCGTTCAGATAGTGGAAAGATGCCGGTTGAATTAAATCGATGTAATATCCGTTGGACAGAATTACATTGTATCCGTTTTTTGCCGCATTAATAAGACCTTCCTTCCCCCGCCAAGATTGAATAACAATATTTTTGGGAATACCGGGATGCAAAATTTCATCCCAGCCAACCATTTTCTTTCCGTATTTATTTAAAATTTTAACTATTTTAGAATTAAAATATGCTTGTAATTCTTCCGTGTTTTCAATTTTATTTTCTTGCATGAACTTGCGGATTTCCGGGTTTAGCGACCATTGTTTCCCATTGTTTTCGTCGCCGCCAATATGGAAATATTCGTCGGGGAACAATTTTGTCATCTCAGCAAAAAACGCATCGAAGAATTCGTAAGTTTTTTCGTTGGTCGGATCGAATACCGGATCAAAAATTCCCCAATCACGTTGCAGTTTATAAGGTCCGGGCATACTTGCGAATTCGGGATAAGCAACAAGCCAACTGGTTACATGACCGGGAATATCGAATTCCGGTACAACTCTTATTCCCCTTTCGGACGCATAATTTATAATTTTTTTTATGTCTTCTTGTGTAAAATAAAATCCGTCGGAACCCAACTGGTGCAATTTGGGAAATGTTTTGCACTCGATTCTGAATCCTTGGTCTTCACTCAAATGTAAATGGAGAACATTCAGTTTTACCGCAGCCATTGCATCGATGTTGCGCAGAATAACATCCAATGGCATGAAGTGCCGGCAAACGTCTATCATCAAACCTCGCCAAGGGAAACGAGGTTTGTCTGTAATTTCTACTCCCGTAAAAAAATAACCGGTGGAGTCGGCATCCAAAAGTTGAAGCAATGTTTCAATGCCCCTCAATGCGCCAATATCGGTTTTAGCGTCGAGGATAATTTTGTTTGAGTCAATTGATAATTTGTACGACTCATCAACATACAGTTTGGGATTTGTCACTTTAGCGTAACGTATATAAAAATCCACCGAATCCGGAGCAGCCCCGGTTTTTACAAACGGATGTTCCAGAAAAAATCCCGTTCTGCCCGAAAGGCGTGTAAGAAACCGGTTTAACCCCTTGATTAATTTTAGCGATTTATTATTAATCACTCCGGTCGTGAATTTTTCAGTTAGTTTGAACGCGGTACCATTTACATATAACTTTTGGGGAACCGGCATTAAATTCAAAGTTTCCGGCTGTGCAAAAACTTGCGTGATAAATGTTAATACGATAAAAAATAAACGTTTCATCGGAGTTCCGGATATTTTACTTTAAGAAGAATAAAGATATAAAAAAGCCGGTAAAAACCGGCAGCTCATTTTAATGATTATGCATGACCGCCGAAAAACAAACAGTCATCAAATTAAGCCAATCTAAATTTTTTATGAATGAAAACACAATTTTTATTAAATATTAATAATTACATTTTTATAATATTTTATAATTTAATAGTATATAAATAATTAGCGGAGCGGATCTTTTACAAACCCACTCCGCAACTAACCAACATAGGAGAAGATTTTATTTCATTAATACTAATTTTTTGGTTACCGTTTGATTATTCTGTGAAAGTCTGTAAAAATAAATTCCACTCGAATAATTATCCATATTCAAAGCAACTTTATATTGACCGACATCCAATTCTCCGTCAACCAGTGTTTTTACCAATTGCCCGACCACATTATAAATTTTCAAACTAACCGTACCTTTTTTAGCGATATCAAATTTTATTGTGGTTGAAGGGTTGAACGGATTCGGGTATGCATTATAAAGTGTAAATTTCTCGGGTAAAGTTTCGCCATCCGGATTAATTCCGGTTACACCTGTAATCCAATACGGATCACCCATCGGCAAACCGTCGGTAGTTGCATTAAGAATAGAAGTATTTGAATAGTGTAAATCTTGTGTTTCCGGAAGCGGCCAAGTTGGCACCCAATCGGCATTGCTTCCTACTTCGGTTAATTGATAACCCCAAACATCCGTTGATGCCGTACCGGTTCGAATTTGCCTGAACCATTCGAACAATCCGACTCCGTTTTTACCGGAATTATTAGTTAAAACATCCAGAATGGACGAACCGTAGCCCGGGTCAACGTTCATATTACCCGATTCAACCAATCCCGGCCAATGTTCCTTATCATTAAACATATTTGTTGTACGTTCATTCATCCATGTAACAGTATAAATTGAATCGACCGTTGCGGTATCGTTCCAAGATGTCCAGAAATCAACCAGTTGTTGCGGCCAGAAGTAAACATTGTTTTTTACTTCAATTGTTCTTTTTGCTTCGGATAGCCATCTGAAATTCGGATCTCCTATGTCACTTGGATTAAACACGCTGTCTTTTGCCAAATCCAATGTATCCAAATCAATAATGGAACCGATCTCGGGCGACCATAACTGGTCCCACCAAGGATATTCCACTTTACTGATTCCACCTGCCCATGCACCAAAGAAAATGTTGTTATTAATTTTGGCATCGGTTACGTTGAAAATAAAGAATGGATTTTTGAAGGTATAAACGATCGTGTTATGTGAAAACTCGAAATACGTCATATAATATTTGGTTACGGGGGCTGCGGCATAACCGTTTACGGCAAGCATAGTGTTGTATTTCATAACAACAGAATCGGTGTAAGCCGTGCCCGGCCATTCATTACGCAATACTTCGCCAACGTACCATTGATTCGGGTGGTTCATATTTCTGAATTTTGAATTGGTGATAAAAAATTTATCCCAGTTTCCATTGTAACCGATAGCGAAAGCCAACCATTCTTCAAAAACAACGTTGTCCACTGTAATTCTAACACTGTCTGCCGAAACTTGGATTGCAATTCCGTCGTTGCTTGCGGTACCGTTTGGCGCAAGTCCCAAAAGGTAAAGATTTTTGAATACTCCCTTGGTACCGTTGCCGTTTAATGCAAACAAGTTTGAGGGCACCGAGCCGTCTCCCAACACAGCAGGCTGAATTGTCGGGGGTCTACCGTCGTTTCCCAATTGACCGATAACAACCAAATCCGATTTTACGGAAATGGGCCCGCCATACAAATATGTTGTATCTCTGGAAACCAAGAGATAGACGTCGTGAGCTTGAGCACCGTTTGCCAAGGTATCGGCATTGATTATTTCGTCAAGAAACGGACCGTTAGCATAAACCGTAAGCGTATCACCGGCTGCGGAGATACTAATTGGCATCAACATCAATGTAATTGCCACAATGTAACTCAAATACGCTGAAATTTTTCTCATAAGATTCCTCCTTTTAATAGTTTAGTTAAAGTATTAAATAATTTATAAATTCCATCTGATTCCCAAATCGGCTGTCATTCCGTAATCTTGTTCCGAACGCGGGACTCCGCCTTTCTTAATAACGCTAACATCTTTCACACCATTGATATTATTTAAATCACCGTAAATTTGAATTCCGAACCAAGGTAATTTTTGCTTAAATGATAAATCCCACCGGGTATATGGCGAGGTGCCGCTCCTTAATTGAGGCCAAAAATTCGGATATGTAAATATCTCTGCCTGGTATAGCATAGAAAGTCTGATTGAAAAATCTTTGTAATCGTAACCGAGCGACAGATTGACTATATTATCCGGCTGGTAGAGCAATTTATCGGTGAACGACGAGTCTATATAAGTGATTACCCTTCCGGTAGATTTTGCAATGGTAATTGGGTATTGCGCTTCGGAATAAATATGTGTGTAATTAATGTTGAATACCAAACCGGATAATAATCCGGGCAGATACCAAAAATGTGTTTGCCAATCGACTTCAAAGCCCCAGTCTTTAATTTCATAAGAATTATTGATATAAGTATCCACCCGGTAAGTACCACGAGGATTTGTGGAACCTATTAGACTTGGGGGAAAATATTCCAATGCATCCGCGCCGGAGACGTAAAACGACCATGGATAAATTAAATCGTTTATTCGTTTTAAAAATCCGCCGACGGTTAACAATCCGATTGTATTATTGTAAAATGAAAAATATACATCCAAATTTGTTGAGCGCGACGGTTTAAGTTCGTAGTTATTCCAAGCAATGCTTTTCGTTGCAACATCTATCCGGGGAATAATTGCATTGTAATCGGGATATGCCAAAGTGTTGGTGTAAGAAAACCGTACATCAAACCATGAGAAAGGTTTGTAGCGGATTGTTATTCCCGGCAACCAATATGCATGGCTTTGCGTTACGGTTGTATCGTAATGATTGTATGAATAATAGTTTAACGGACTTTCAATACCCCGGGCGCCTTTGTAATTCGTAGTTAAATTCTGATAACGTATTCCCGGAATTACCGTTAATGTACGCCCGATGTCAATTGTTGTCATTAAATAAAATGCGGATTGGTTTTCGTTACCTGAATAATCATTTGTAGTGGAAAGGAAGTTGTTCGGACCGTAGGCTATTGCCCCGCCATTATCCAGAATGTTTTGAGTATTGTTTCTCAACAAACCGGATAAACCGGAAAGCATTCCGAAATTTAACGGGGCACCCAGTGCATACTCACCTCCCAAAAATTTTCCGTAGTCATAATCCGGGTCTAAAAAATATGTAACCGGAATGCTGGTACTCAATGTGGAAGGCAATCCGAAATGGTTAATTATCAGATTATCGACAAAACTGGCGCTGGCCAAATCGAGCCCTTGTCCGTCATATTGTTCGTAGTTATAATATTTTTTCCGGTAAGTATAATCCGCTCCCCATTTCAACAACATCGAGACTTCAGTTGAGAGTCTTAATTCATACTTAAAATCCAACGATGCCGAATAATTCCGTTCTTTACCGAAGCTGTTACTGTTAACAAAATTATGTAAGAACGTTTTGGATAAATCGTTCGTGGCGGCTTTGGGTATTTCAACGGGATTTATATTTGCTTTATTATTAAACTCTGCCAACCCTGCTGAGGTTTGTACAAACGTAGCCGTCCATTCATTCGGAATTTTCGCCTCCGAATACGAATGCGATAAGCTCAAATCAACATTAAAACCGTAAAAAATTTGATTCCATGAAAGTGAATTGGATATTACATTTAATTTTTTCTCGGAACCTGTCAAGGTGTAGAAATGTTGATTATCGGAAATTTTGAACGATTCACCACGCTTTTGGATTTGTGTATTTCCCGAGCTTAGAAAGTTTGTGAATTTTAATTTTCCCGTTGCATATTTATAATCGAATACTATTGCACCGTTGTACCTTCGTCTGTCTCTTGGTATATCATACAGATTAAGTGCGGTTGTTATATAATCCGTTGTACTGTTCCCCAAGTGATCGTACTCTGCACCCAATTCATTAGAAGTCAGGTTTTTTCTTTCAATATTAAATTGTACAAATACACCTAATTTTTTATCGAAATATCTGTTTTCGAAACCGAACAAATATTTATAATTATTGAATTTGTTTTTGGCATTCGGCAAATTATTATAGCCACCTTGCATCATGAAATTATAATTGCCATATCCGTTTTCACTTAACCGTGCTTCTTTCAATTCGAAATTCACCACACCGCCAATTACATTTGCGTCCATATCCGGAGTTACGGTTTTGGAAACTTCTATTCCTTCAAGCATATTTGAGGAAATCATGCTCAAATCCGAACTTCTGTTACCCGGTTCGGTTGAAGACATTGCAACACCGTTAATTTTAATCTGGTTATATTTCGGCGCCAAACCTCGTACAACAATTTTATTACCTTCGCCACCGTTACGTAGCACCGAAACACCCGGCAATCTTCCAACCGATTCTGCTGCATTTGCATCCGGTAATTCCTGAATTCTTGCCGCCGATACCACATTGATAATTTTGTTATCGGATAATTGCTTGTTAATAGCTTGCATTTGACCTATGGCTTGGGCAGTAACCGTTACCTCTTCACCTTCTATACTCTGTGGTGATAAAGAAAAATTCAATTTTATAATTTCATTTTCCTTTACTTCAACTGATAACGATTGACTTTCATATCCGATGTAAGAAACCCGTACAACGTATTTTCCGGACGGAACGTTGGAAATGATAAAATTTCCGTCTTTGTCGGTGGCGGCGCCGAGGGAAGTTCCTTTCAATATAACATTTGCCCCGGGCAAGGGTGTGTTTAAGTCCTTGGCAATAACTTTTCCCGTTATGCTACCGGTACTCGCAGCTAATATTTTAATACCGGTGAGGGTTATAATAAAAAATAAAATGAATAAATTAGTTTTAATTTTAGTAACTTTTTTAAGTGAAAGACTCATATTTATCCGGCGGTTATTTAATGATTTCATGATTATCCCACTTTGACTTGAACAATTACGATTCCGGTTTTTATTGAATCGAACTTTTCCGGCGGGTTGATTATACAAACGGAAAAATTTAAAAAGTAGTGAAAATGAGTGAAAAACAGTGAATTTAACTGTTAAATCAAAGTTAAATGCAGCTTAGCCGCTTATAATTGCAAAAATGTTTCAGGCTTTTTATATTTGAATTAAATTTAGAACCTTTGATAATGATTGACGAAAATACAAAAAGAGCTGTTTTAGAAGAAATTTTAAAAAGCGACAGTTTTAAAAATTCCAAACTGAATTCAAAATTACTATCTTATTTGGTTGAATGTTCAATAAGAAACATTACACCTACCGAGTATTCAATAGCCATTGACGTTTTCGGAAAGGATTCAAGTTTTAATCCCACAGAAGATACAATCGTTCGTGTTTCGGTTTACAATTTAAGAAAGAAGCTCGAACGGTATTATGCCAACACCGGTAAAAAAGCAAAAGTGCGGGTAAAAATTCCCAAGGGGCATTATGAAGTTCAATTCTTCAATTACTCCAAAGAATCTGTACTCAATAAATTAAAGAATCCGTTTTTATTTTTTGTACCACTAACAGTTATTTTAGCCGCCACAGTAATATTTTTGTTGGTTAAATTATCGCAATTGAATTCCAAGCCCATACCATCCGGCGGGGATGAAGAAATTTATAATTTGTATGCGGATTTTATACAATCAAAAAATCCCAAGTTAATTTCTTTGGGAGACGACTTCATTTATTTTTCGGATTTCTCGGAATTTAATACAACCGAAGTCAGAAAGATGTTCAGGAATTCCAAAATCAACAGTGTGGAGGAATTTGAAAAATTTAAAGCGGAAGATCCTTCGAGGGAAAATTTCAAAAAGCTGCCCTTTTCGTTTTTCAATCAGGCTGCCGTTTGGCCTTTGCCGTATATTGTAAAATTATTGGATCCTTTCGGAACGAAATATATAATCAAAAGTGCATCCACACTTACATCAAATGATTTGAAAAACAACGATATAATATTTCTGGGATCGTTTTGGACTTTGGGAATATTAAGTAAAATCCTGGAAGATCTCGAAATAGATTATAACATTATCGGAAAGGAAAAACTTGTCTTAAAAAGAGGATTTAACCGTAAAACCGGGAAAATCTATATCCGGGAAGGGGTTCCCGCTTACGACCATATCGATTATTGTCTTTTCCTTAAAGTTCCCGGTCCAAACGGTAATCCTATATATTCATTCGTAAGTTTTTATGCAACCGGTTCCGTTGGTGCCGTAAAATACATGACGGACAAAACCTCATTGAAAAAATTAAAAGAAAAATTCAACAATAAATTTCCCGAATATTTTATGGTATTATTCAAATCCACCGGTTATGCCAGAGAAGTACTTTCGACCGATGTACTTTATACCGAACCGGTTTCCCCTTCCCGCATGAAATGGTAATTAACCGTAACGGTATTACGTATCAGAACAAACAATCCGCAAACTTTACAATTCTTTCAATTCGTTAACCAATTTAGTAATTGCTTCTTTCGCATCACCGAAATACATCAAAGTATTCGGATAGTAGAAGAGTTCATTACTAATTCCGGCATAACCCACATTCAACGAGCGTTTGTTAACCACAACGGTTTTTGCATAATCCACGTTCAGAATAGGCATACCGTAAATTGGACTGCTCGGGTCATTCCGTGCTGCGGGATTAACCACATCGTTTGCACCCACAACAAAAACCACATCCGTATTCGGGAAATCGTCGTTAATATCTTCCATCGCATAAAGCTTGTCGTAAGGCACTTGCGCTTCGGCAAGCAGTACGTTCATGTGTCCGGGCATTCTTCCCGCAACCGGGTGAATTGCAAAGCGAACGTTGATGCCTTTGCTTTCCAGAACATTCATCAAATCCCTAACGGCATGCTGAGCTTGTGCAACAGCCATTCCGTAACCCGGTACGATTATAACATTTTGTGCGGCATCGAAAATCATTGCCAGCTCTTCTGCATCGACGGATTTAACATCGCCTTTAACTTCACTGCCACCCGCAGCAGCCGCTCCACCTTGACCTGCTGTTTCCCAACCGCCTAAAACAACATTCATCAGAGAACGGTTCATTCCTTTACACATAATAATCGTTAAGATTATACCGGAAGCACCAACCAATGCGCCGGCAATAATCAACATATTGTTCTGTAAAACGAAACCGGTCATTGAAGCAGCCAAACCGGAATAAGAATTCAACAATGAAATTGCAACCGGCATATCCGCACCGCCGATGGGCAATACCAATAAAACTCCAAGCACCAGCGAAACAATACCGATTCCGATTAACAAATCGGTTTTCCCGGGATCCAGAATCACCATGATTCCCGCTACCAGAATGGCAATAAGCAGCAATGCGTTAAGAGGATGCTGACCCGGATACCTTACAACTTTGCCGGTAACCAAACCTTGCAATTTCCCGAATGCGATTAACGAACCTGTGAAAGTTACTGCACCGATTAAAACCGAAAGTACTATTGTTGTTGATGTTGCAACCTCAATTTCCGGTCCGGTAGTATTCAAAATATGATAATATTCGGCAAAAGCAACCAACATCGAAGCACCGCCCCCGAAACCGTTCAACAAGCCGACCATTTGCGGCATTCCGGTCATAGGCACTTTCAACGCCATGGTTGCCCCTATGGCAGAGCCTACCACAATTCCGATTATAATATATTCAAATGTCAAAACCCTTTGGTCGAACAGCGTAATCACCACAGCCAATAACATTCCGATTGAAGAAAGCATATTACCTTGACGGGCAGTTTTAGGAGAGCCTAGTTTTTTAATTCCGAATATAAATAGTACGGAAGCAACCAAATATACTATGTAAGTTATAGTTTGCATAATTCACTCTCATTTCTTTTTGAACATTTTTAACATTCTGTCGGTTACCAAATATCCGCCGACAACATTAATTGTAGCAAAGATTAAAGCGATTAAACCGAGTATTGTACTGACTGTAAATTCTTCCAGTCCGGCACTCAATAACGCCCCCACAATTGTGATACCGGAAATTGCATTGGAGCCGGACATCAACGGTGTGTGCAGCGTCGGGGGAACTTTTGTAATCAATTCGAACCCGACAAATATTGCCAACACAAAAACGTAGATCAGCATTATCAATTCGTGTGCTTCCATAATTTCCTCTTAATTAATTGAAATTTTATTGAATTAAATTTTTAACTCTTTCATTCACAACTTGGCTATTATAACTAACGAGCGAACCTTTTACAATTTCGTCTTCCAAGTCCAATTCCATTTTTCCTTCTTTTGAAATGTGCTCCAATAATGCAAGAAGGTTTTTCGCATACATTTCGCTTGCGTTTGTGGGAACCAAGCTGGGTAAATTCGGTTCGCCGATAATTGTTACGTTATATTTTTTAACGGTTTTACCTTTTTCGCTCAATTCGCAATTACCACCGAATTCGACCGCCATATCCAGCACAACGGAACCCGGGCGCATATTTTTAACCATTTCCTCAGTAACAAGAACCGGAGCTTTTTTGCCCGGAACAAGAGCAGTGGTAATAACAATATCGGCTTGAGTGATATGTTTGAAAATCAATTCTTTTTGTTTTCTTAAAAATTCTTCAGAAGCTTCCTTGGCGTAACCGCCTTCGTCTTGCATATTTTCATTGGTTTCAACTTCAATAAATCTGCCGCCCAAACTTTGCACTTCTTCTTTCACTTGCGGACGGATATCGGAAACTTCAACAATTGCACCGAGGCGCCTTGCGGTACCGAGCGCTTGTAAGCCGGCAACACCGGCACCCATAATTACAACTTTTGCCGGTTGAATGGTGCCTGCTGCGGTCATCATTAACGGGAAAATTTTACCGAGTACGTTTGCAGTCATTATAACCGATTTGTATCCGGCAATATTCGCCTGTGAACTGAGAGCATCCATCTTTTGAGCCAAGGTTGTTCGAGGAATCATGTCCATTGAAATTACGTTGATCCCTTTCTCCGCACATTGTTTAACAACTTGCGGGTAATGCAAAGCGTACATGAACGTGATAAGCATAGTTCCGCTTTTCATCAAGTCGATTTCGTGTTTACCGGAGGACGGATGTTCCACCGGGCGTTGAACCTTCAACACAATATCGGCATTGGAATATAGTGTTTCAATATCGTCTAAGATTTTTGCACCGGCATTTTCATATTCCTCGTCGGTGAACCCGGCGTTCAAACCTGCATTGGTTTCCACTTGAACTTCAAATCCTTTCTTGATGAGTTTGCCGGCAACATCCGGGGTAACGGCAACACGATTTTCACCTTCCATTATTTCTTTGGGAACTGAAATAATCACTCTTCGTCTCCTATCGATTTATTGTAAGAATTTTTGTATGTCGATGTTATCCTTGAATGATTTATCTTGTAATTTTCATAGATGAGGCTAAAGTGAGATATGATTTTAACTTTCAACATAAACCGGTATTTAATTTTAGAAAGTTGACGTCCATAAAATAAAAAAAACACTCCAAAAAGAAAAAGATTTTAAAAAATTTTAAGATGATTTTATCTTATTAAATGTATTTTTGCCTTCCGGCTAGCTATTCTTATTTTTTACGGTTTTTCTTCTTTGTTGTTTTCCCGGGTTTAACCCCACGCTTTGTGCTTTTGGAAGTTTTCTTATTGTTCTTTTTTACGGGCGGTTCAACGGCTTCCAGTTTTTTCTTCAGCTCATATAATTTATATTTGGAGGCTATCGAAGTTTGCTTCAAAAAATCGTACAAGTAATAGGATTTTGCAAACAATAAAATTATTTTCAGCTCCGCAGCATCCATCCGTTCAATTTCTTTTCGGGAATGATCCGTAATCTTCATCTTTGTGAGTTCGTCTTCTTTCTTTATGCTATAAGTGCAAACAGTTACGGAAAATAACCAATTCAACAGTTCTTCGAATCTTTCTTTACTGTAATAAACAATTCCTTGGTATTCATTTACATCTATAAATTTTTGAACGTCACCGTCATCAAGAATTTCGTTCACTATTTTGCCTTTGGTTTGCTGCCAGAGTTTTCTTTCCCTTGCTATGCTGCTTTTAAGCGATATTTTATCGTAAAGTTCCTCCACGTCGAATAAACCGGAGTTGTAACGGAGTAAGATATTCAGCAGTAGAATATCTTTAAAAATTTCGTTCTCGCCTTTGCCCAAACGATTGAGCAAACTCTTAACGGGTTTGCCAAGTAAAAGTTTTTCATACTCCGTTTCTTTTTTCTTCAAAACAGTGGCAAGATATGTTCTGATTTTTTTGATAATCAAGAACATCATTAAAATTATTGCATTTTCAAAGTAGTTCGAATGACGTGAAATAACTATTGCTTTGGGAAGGTTGACCAATCTAATTTTACGTTTGATTACCGATTCTTTTTTTACCAATGGGTTTACAAGTTGCAGCCCTTTCAAACAATGTTCGAAATCCTTTACGAACGGGTTCAAGTCCGTTGATGTTTTGTAATAATCGTTAACCGATTTGAGAAATAGATAAAATTTATTTTTCAGAAACTTAATATTTTCATCCGCTCCAGTTTTAACGGGATTAGTATCAACAAGACTTTCCACAAATTTTTCGAATGAATTGCCGGAGAAAATATTTTCAAACGCTTGATGTACCGGCTCCAAATTAATTTCGTGCAAAGCAAGTTCAATGCTCGGCACGCCTCTGCCTTCCAGCGATCCGGCTAACCGGCGATACTCGCCGGTTTTATCATAAACTTCTTTAAATTCCCAAAATACTCTGTATTCAAATCCGCGCAAATTAATTTCAAATCCGTGTTCCAAAATTTCCCTGCCGGATTTCAGGTAAAATAATTTGGAATTGTGATCCCTGTACACATAATAATATTTGTCATCCGGTTTAATGTTTAACAATTCCGAAAGCGTTGTACGCCTCAATTTCTTATTATCTTTTTCCTTAATCATCTTTAGAGTTGAATGATAAATTTTTCCGCTTGCCGTACTGAAATTGTTGTTGTAGAAAACAAGCACTTTTTCATTACCGGAACTGTTGAAGTATGCGAAAACACTCTCCACCGTTCTTCCCCTTTTATCCGTGAATTCGAAATACCAGAAATTTTCCACTTCACTGAAAACATATCGTTTTTCCATTAATGTAAAAATTTCCTTCTCATGTCTTTTCACCAAATATTCGTTCGGGCTTTCACGGTAATAAGCCCATTTGTATTCCATGCCGTATTTTTCGGTGAAGCCTTCAATTTGGCCGTGTGCAAACATCGGCAATCCGGGTAAAGTTACCATCATTGTTGCGACCCCGAAATATTTATCGGATGAACCGAACTGACTGATTGCCGTTTCTTCATCGGGGTTACTCATAAAATTCACATACCGTTTCAGGATTTCCGGTTCGAACTCGAGAGTATTGGTAATTAATTTTTTATACTTATGGTTTTCTTCGTTTTTCAGCATATTCATAAAAGCGCTGTTATAAACGCGGTGCATTCCCAAAGTTCTTACGAAGTAACCTTCCATTAACCAGAAAGCTTCTGCAAGCAGAAGAGTATCGGGCATTTCTTCGTTGATTCTGTCAACCACCTCACGCCAGAATTCTTTGGGGAAATAAGCATCGAACTCCTCTTTCGTCATTGCATAATCAGCCCGCGAGGGGATATCCCCGCCAGTGCCGGGTTCGGGATACCAAAGCCGAGCAAAGTGTTTTTTCGTAAGAGTCATTGCGGCATCAAAACGGATAATGGAAAATTTGCGCGCCACTTCGAAAATTTTTTCTATCACGGCTTCCCGCACTTCCGCTTTAAGCATATCGAGTTGTGCCGTGTCGTTCCACGGCATGTTTGTTCCGTCGTTCCCGTGATAGATATAACGCACTTCACCCGTTGCATTATCAATTCTCTGGAAAACCACTGCAGCATCGGTTCGTTTGTAATAATTGTCTTCAATTCTAATTTGTATGCGGGGGTCGTCCGACAAATTTTCTTTTGTGAATTTATAATTTGGAAACGGCGGTTCATCCGTTTGAATAAAATATTCCGGATGTTCAACAATCCATTTCGAATAAATACCGGTGTGGTTCGGAACCATATCGCTTGCAAGCCTTATCCCTTTTTGCTTTGCCCGTTTGTTCAGATTTTGATAAGCCGCCTCACCACCCAAATCTCCGGCAATTACATAATCGTACAAAGAATACGCAGAGGCAACTGCATCTTTATTTCCCATTAAATGTTTAATCTTTTTAGAAGCGGAACTTCTTTCCCAAATTCCGATTAACCAGAGTCCGTTTATATTCCATTTTTTCAGTTGATCCAATTCTTCATCCGGAATTTGATCGAGCGTTTTGATTTCCCGCCCGTATTTTTTCGTCAACTGATCCAACCACACATAAGTGTTTTTAGCAATCAAAATAACATTAGGCATCCAATTAACATCAGGAGTAAATTTTTCGGGTTCATCGTAACCGGAGAATGCGTCGAGTGCAAATTTGTAATGTGATTTCCCGAGCGTGAACTTTTCGTATTCTTCTTCAATGGATGCCGGTTTGTACACGGGAACTATAGTGGGCGGTGCACCCTGAAATCCGATGGCATCAATGTTATCGAAATTTATTACAGCATCTTCTTTCATCAAATCCTGGCTTTGCAAAATTCTTCTGATCATCAAATCCCCTAAAAACGGTTTCCACCGATTCTGCAAAAAGCGAAGTTGTTCCCACAAACTTTCCGGATGAGTTTGAATGGGTATTTTTAGAAATTCAATAATTGACTTACCGGTTGTACCGAACGGTTTTTCTTCTTTAAAAAATTCATCGAGCTCTTTTACTGTTTGTACATATTTCTTTTTTTCGGCAAGATGATTTTCATCGAAAAATTCTTTCAAATTTCGGTTGGCGGGATTTATATTTGATAAATACAGAAGAACAAGTTCTTCCAATGCAATTTCTTTATTTGCTTTCCCACCGGTAGATTGTTCAAGATAGTTTTTGGGAGTGAGTTGATTTTTGTAAACCGGTAAGGGTGGAAAGGTCTCCACAAAATTGAGCAATAAAGAATCAAGTTCTTTTTTCCCAAGAGTTGCGGAAAGATGTTCCAGTGCTCTTTTAAAAACCCCGGGGCTCTGTTTCGCTTCGTACTCACCCAGAATAAAATGATATATCTCATCAATCAAACCGGCGGCATTTACTTCGCCAGCCCTCAGTTTCGAATGTTCATCTCTGTATGCATTTATTTTATTTACAAATTTTCTTACTGCGGCAAAATTTGCAAAAACCACATTTCCGGTGATGGAAAAATATTCTTCCTCAAGTTGATATTTCTCTCTGATTCGCTTAGCTATGTGAAATTCGAATTTCGGCTTAATTGCCGTATTCATTTCTGTGCTTTTTTTCATATTTCATCCACAATATTGAGAATGACGAAAATCGATTGTACAAAATAAAGAATTATAAAAACAATAATAAACAGTGGATAACTTTAATTCCCTATAAAAATTTAATTTACCGGCGAGGGATAAAATTTACTTTGTTTGTTTATTTTTGTTAGTTTTCTTTTTTTAAATATAATTTCTAAACCACAAGATTGAATAAAAGATGAGCATAACGCCGTTAATGACACAATATGCCAAGATCAAGCAGGAGCATCCCGATACAATATTATTGTTCAGAGTCGGCGATTTTTTCGAAACGTTCGAAGAGGATGCAAAAACCACATCGAAAGTGTTGGGAATTACGCTCACCAAACGCTCAAACGGTAAAGCCGGGGAAGTTCCGCTTGCCGGGTTTCCGCATCATGCACTGGATACTTATTTGCCCAAATTGGTTAGAGCCGGATACAGGGTAGCGGTTTGCGAACAAGTGGAGAATCCCAAATTTGCCAAAGGAATTGTAAAACGCGAAGTAGTTGAAGTAGTTACTCCCGGTGTTGCTTTTTCCGATAAGTTACTCGATCATACCAAAAACAATTATTTAATGTCCGTTTACATCGAAAAAGAAATTGCGGGCATTTCGTTTACCGATGTTTCAACCGGGGAATTTTACGTTTACGAAGTAGCGGCGCAGGATTTGGAAAGTCAGCTGGGATTAATTAATCCCTCCGAGGTTTTAATACCGAAAAAACAAAAATTCATTTTCGAAGATATTTCCCGTAAAGTGAAGCCGGATATTTACATTACCAAAGTTGACGACTGGATTTACAACGAAGATTATGCAAAAGATTTAATTTTATCTCAATTTAACATTAAAACATTAAAAGGTTTTGGTATTGAACAATTCCATATTGGAACAATAGCCGTTGGTGCAATACTTAACTACCTTAAAGAAACACAAAAATCGAATCTCGCTCACATTACCAAAATATCGAAGTATAATCCGCACGATTATATGATTTTGGATTGGTCCACCAAGCGGAATTTGGAAATCACTTTTACAATGCAAGAAGGCAGCCGTGAAGGCTCACTCATTTCCATTTTGGATAAAACCGGTACACCGATGGGCAGCCGCTTGCTAAAGAAATGGATTTCCGCTCCGTTAATTAAACTGGAACCGATTCTGAAAAGGCAAGAAGGCGTTCAGAGTTTATTTGAGAATAAAACCGTAAGAAAAAATTTACATTCGGAATTGCGTGAAGTAGGCGACCTCGAAAGATTGATTTCAAAAGTCAGCACCGGCAGGGTTAATCCGCGCGAGTTAAATTATCTTAAGAGTTCACTAAAAAAAATTCCCCTGCTGAAACAAATTTTGGATCAAACCCGCTCGGATGTTATTGCCACAATAAAGCAACGGTTAAACGACCTTGAAGAAATCGTTGAACTGATTGAAATTTCAATTTCTGACAATCCGCCTTTGAACATTAACGACGGTTATGTAATCCGCGAAGGCTACAGCGAAGAACTGGACGAATTGCGCGATCTTTCCAAGAATGCAAAAAACTGGATTGCCAATCTGCAAAAATCGGAACGGGAAAAAACAAACATTCCTTCGCTTAAAGTCAGTTACAACAAAGTGTTCGGATACTACATCGAAATAAGTAATGCGCATAAAGATAAAGTTCCCTCGCATTACATTCGCAAACAAACTTTGGTAAACAGCGAAAGGTATATTACTCCCGAATTGAAGGATTACGAAGATAAAATTTTAAATGCCGAAGAAAAAATTTACGATTTGGAATTCAGAATTTTCGACGAAATAAGAAACCGGGTTGCCACCAAAGCAAAAGAAATTCAAGAAAACGCCAAACTTATTGCAATGCTCGATTGTTACAACTCGCTTGCAGAGTGTGCTGACCAATACAATTACACAAAACCGTTGATTGATACTTCCGACGTTATAGAAATTAAAGACGGGCGGCATCCCGTGGTGGAAAGGATTTTACCGCCGGGTGAAAAATTCACTCCAAACGATTGCAAAATGAGTAATTCCGGTACACAAATTATTTTGTTAACCGGACCGAATATGGCGGGGAAATCGGTTTACCTGAGGCAAACGGGATTAATTGTTTTGATGGCTCAAATCGGTTCGTTTGTGCCTGCAAGCAAAGCAAGAATCGGATTAATCGACAAAATATTTACCCGGGTTGGAGCCAGCGATAATATTTCCGCCGGTGAAAGCACTTTTCTCGTCGAAATGCAAGAAGCTGCAAACATTCTGAACAATACAACTCCGAAAAGCTTGATTTTATTGGATGAAATCGGTCGCGGAACAAGTACGTTCGACGGAATTTCAATTGCATGGGCAATAACGGAATATCTGCACGAAAATCCCGATGTGGCTGCAAAAACACTGTTCGCAACACATTACCACGAATTGAACGAAATGGCGGAATTGTTCCCCCGAATTAAAAATTTTAAAGTTGAAGTAAGGGAATACGACGATAAAGTGATTTTCCTGCACAAAGTAACTCCGGGCGGAGCCGATCACAGTTACGGTATTCAAGTCGGACAAATGGCAGGTCTCCCGCTTCCCGTTACAAAGCGCGCAAAGGAAATTCTGCAAAACCTAGAGGGGAAGGAATTAACTCCAATGGAAGTGAAAAAAGCAAAACTGGCAAAAATGAAAAAGGAAAACGATATACAGATAAGTTTGTTCGAATTTAAAGATGACGAACTCCGGCAGGAAATTTCCGGTATTCCGATTAACGAACTTACTCCACTTGAAGCATTAAATAAATTGAATGAACTGAAAAAGAAAATTTCGGACGATAATAAATAGAAGGCTGGGAGTAGAAAATGGGAAAAACAAAAAACAATTACTTGCTACTATTGGGCATTCTTCTGTTATTCACAATTGTTTTGACAGCTTGTAAAAATTACACACCTGAACAAGAAGAGTATATCAAAAGAATTGAAGCGTTGCGGAAACAAAAAAACTTGAGTTTCATGCAAGACCCCAATTCGCCGTTCAATCAAGATCCCAATGCTGTTTTTCATCCGTTAAACTATTACGATGTTAATCCAGATTTTGTTTTTAAAAGCAAGCTGACCGAATACAAAAACAAAGACACGGTAACAATTTACGGTACGAAAGGTGAAGAACGGAAAGCCGTAAGGTACGGATATTTGACATTTAAATACAAAGGGAAACAATACAAACTTAACGTCTACGAAAATGACGAAGGAAACGGTCAAAAATATTACAGTATTTGGTTTACCGACAGAACAACAAACAAAGAAACTTACGGCGTGGGAAGGTATTTAAAATTTTCACTCAATAGTGATCCAAATCACGAATATATTGTAGATTTTAACTTAGCTTTTAATCCCTTTTGTGCTTACAGTGCAAACTATACTTGTGCCATTCCGACTAAAGAAGATTACATCGATTTGGCAATAGAAGCAGGGGAAAAAAAATTTCACGATTAACTTTGAAGGGGTAATAAATTGGTAATAATATTAGACAACAAAGCAACCGAAGAACAAGTAGAAAACGTAGTTAAACATCTCGAAGGTTACGGTTTTCAAGTACACAAATCCGCCGGCGTGCAACGAACCGTTTTGGGCGCCATTGGTGTTAAACCCGATTTCGATATTCGTAAAATCAAAATCCTCGAAGGTGTAGCCGATGTTTACCGGGTAACGGCACCGTTTAAACTTGCAAGCCGCAGTTTTAAGGAAGACAACACAGTGATAAATATCAAAGGATATGAGATTGGTAACAATCATATCACAATGATGGTTGGACCTTGCTCCGTTGAAAATGAAGAACAAATTTTTAAACTTGCAAAAGTTGTTGCCGAATCGGGCGCAAAAATTTTACGAGGCGGTGCATTCAAACCGCGCTCTTCACCATACTCTTTCCAAGGCTTGGGCGAAGAAGGATTGAAATTATTACGTGCTGCGGCCGATGAATACGGACTACTCGTAATTACCGAAGTTATGCAAATAAAACAAATCGATTTGATTTACAAATACACGGATATTTTTCAAGTCGGCGCACGCAATATGCAAAACTTCCCTCTTTTAAAAGAACTCGGGAAAACCGACAAACCGGTTATGTTGAAAAGGGGACTTTCCGCATTAATTGAAGAATGGTTAATGTCGGCTGAGTACATTCTCTCCGAAGGCAACAAAGACGTTATATTGTGCGAACGCGGTATCCGTACATTTGAAAAATATACCAGAAACACTTTCGATCTTTCCGCAATTCCGGTGGTACATAAAAAAAGCCACTTACCTGTAATTGCCGATCCTTCGCATGCAACAGGATTGCGCGATCAAGTGGCGCCTATGGCAAGAGCCGCTGTGGCTGCCGGTGCCGACGGTTTAATGATCGAAATTCATCACGATCCCGAAAATGCACTATCGGACGGTCCGCAAGCAATGTTGCCCGGTGAATATATGAAACTTGTGGATGAGCTAAAAGTAATTGCCAACGCAATTGGCCGGCATCTCTGATATTTTGCCTGTTAATTATTAAAAGGCAGATAAGTGAAAATTAAAAATGTATCGATAATCGGACTTGGATTAATCGGCGGCTCACTGGCAAAGGCGCTGCGGAAAAGCGGTCTGCCTTTGGTGATCAATGCTTTCGATAAAGATGACGTTCTCGATTTGGCAATAAAGGAAAACGTAATTGACAACAGACTGCGGAATGTGCAAGATTCGTTAAAAAGCGATTTAATTTTTCTTTGCCTGCCCATCAAACCTTCACTTGAAGTTTTTGATGAATTGATTCCTGGACTGGACGGTAACATTTTAACCGATGTGTGCAGCGTCAAATTGATTTTTCAAGAACATTGGGAAAAACTGAATAACGGCAATGGTTTCTATATTGGCGGTCATCCGATGACGGGAAAAGAAAAAGCCGGTTTCATCAATTCCGATCCGCTCTTGTTCGAAAATACCACTTACATTTTAACCGAAGATATATCGGATAATGCCCTGTTCACGGATTTCAGAAAAATTATCGAATCACTCGGGGCAAATATTTTATACATTCCCGCAAAACAACATGATGTAATAGCTGCAAGCGTTAGCCATCTTCCGCAGCTAACCGCAGTGGCTTTGGTGAACACTGCTTCTTTGAAAACCGAAAATTATAATTTTCTCGACCTCGCTGCGGGAGGATTCCGTGATATGACCCGGATTGCATCGAGCGATTTTGAAATTTGGGAATCAATAATCGATACAAACCGGAAACAAATATTAACAGCGCTCGAAAAATTTTCATTTGAGATTGAAAAATTAATAAATTGGATATCAAATAATAAATTGGATGTAATTAAAAGGTATTTTGAAGAGGCAAGGAAAAACCGGGACGAAATTCCGCGCAATACAAAAGGGTTCCTCAATCCGGTTTACGATATTTTTATTTTTGTTGAAGACAAACCCGGAATGATAAGTAAAATATCTACCGTTTTATACGAAAACGGTATAAATATCAAAGACATCGAGCTGTTAAAAATCCGCGAAGGAACCGGAGGTACTTTCCGTTTGTCATTCGAATCGGACGAAGAAGCCGGACACGCAAAAAAACTGATTGAAAACCTTGGTTTCAAAATCAGCGATTGATTTTAAATTACCTCATTTTTTATCTATTTAATACTTATATTTAAAAAAACTACTACACAACCAACCAGGAAGTTATATGAAATATTTTATAACAGGTGCAACCGGTTTTCTTGGCGGAAGAATTGCTAAAATATTGTTGGAAAAAGGCGATACGGTAATTGTTCTTGCCCGCAATCCGGCAAAAGCGGGTGAACTCCGGAAATTGGGCGCAACCGTAATTAAAGGAGACATCACCGATAAAGACAGTATACGACATGCAATGAATGGCGCCGACGGTGTTTTCCACGTTGCGGCTTGGTACAAAATCGGTGTTAAAAACAAATCCATTGCCAAAATGATTAATGTCGACGGTACTAGAAACGTGCTAGAATTAATGCAAGAACTAAAAATTCCGAAAGGCGTTTACACAAGTACACTTGCGGTAAATTCGGATACCGGCGGAAAAGAAGTGGATGAAAATTATGAATTTAAGGGGAAACATATTAGTGAATACGACCGGACAAAAGCCGAAGCTCATAAAATCGCAAAGCAATTTATTTCCCGGGGTTTACCGTTGGTTATCCTTATGCCGGGTTTAATATACGGACCTGGTGGAACAAGCCTGAGCGACGAATCATTAAGATTATACTTAAAAAAGAAATTACCCGCAATTCCATCGAAATCGGCATACAATTGGGCGCACGTTGATGATGTGGCTCAAATCCATGTTACCGCCATGGAAAAAGCAAAGCCCGGTACAGTTTATATTGTCGGCGGTCCTTCTCATACTCTTTCCGAAGCGTTTTCCATTGCAAATGAAATTACCGGAATCAGAAAACCGGTAACTATTCCTTATCAATTATTGAAATTTTCCAGTTATTTCGTTCAGGTTTTGGAAAAATTTATTACCCTTCCTCCGTTGTATTCCTCCGAAACTATGAGAGTACAAGCCGGCGTTACTTATCTTGGAAATAACAACAAAGCCAAAAAAGAATTGAATTATACCCCGAGGAACCTGAAAGAAGGACTTAAAGAAACATTTAATTTTGAATTAACTAAATTAAATATTAAATAATTATATTTTTAATATAATAAGTGAAAGGAGATTGTC
>Ga0256833_1000828_pt1 | contig 23470 bp, 17 predicted proteins | sample 356284metaG_FD_190535 | JGI IMG/M metagenome (GOLD analysis project Ga0256833, IMG submission 190535) | Hydrothermal vent microbial communities from Mid Atlantic Ridge, Atlantic Ocean - 356-284 | ecosystem: Environmental > Aquatic > Marine > Hydrothermal vents | place: Atlantic Ocean: Mid... | reverse complement strand
TTTAATACAAAAATAGACATTTTTTCATCTCAAAAGCACTCTATCTGTGTAGTTACTTACTTTATTCAAATTACTGATGCTAAGGCATCACTAATCCTCAGAAAGACAAAAATCTCATCAAAAATCTTTATTTTTCAAAAATCAAGCACTTTATAGACAGACACTAATTAGATCAAAAATCAAATCTATAATAAAAGATAGGAAGTCTACCCAACTGTAATTGTTCAATTCTAGGATCTGCCCTACCGGCAACAAAGCCGTGATTCAACACATTTTTCGTATCAAACAGATTTGAAATATCAATTGCAATCTCATGAGTGAATTTCTTAGTATTGAGTTTATAGGCAATCTTCAAGTCTGTCCTAAAGTAATCCTTGAATTGATATTCATTATAATGTTCATCAGTATATACAATTTCCTGTTCCCTATTAGAAGCTTCCAAATCTATTTCCCCGTATCTTCTTCCTCCAGTCCATGCTACTTTAACACCTAAATTAATGGTTTGCCTACTACCTATTTTAAACTCTTTACCTCCAAGGAAATTGGTCGCAAATCTACCGTTAAATGAGGAATTACGTAAAATGCCATCACTTCCTTTGTATTTGGAATCAAATAATGAACCGGACATCATAATAAAATAACCATGACTAAAGCCCTTCTCTATTGTCAAATCTATACCGTAATTTCTACCCGTTCCAGCACTTTTTAATTTATCCGGGAAAAACCTACTGAATCCCGAACCTGAGTTCAATAAGGAGTAAGCACTCTTTCCTTCAGCAGCTATTGGTAAGTCATACAAATATTGATAATAAGTCTCTGCCTTAAATCTAATATTCTTACCAAGATACCTTTCGTAACCAACTACTACGTGCAAGCTTTTCAATAAACCCAAGTCCTTATTATATGGACTCAATTCTCTTTTGAAATCCAAGTTTTTATCAAAATAATATAAGTATGGTGCTAAAGTCTGGGAGTGTAACCCAAGACCCAAATTAAACTTCTGCTTTCGATCAAATTGATATGAAAGACCAAATCTCGGCTCAATCGGTGAATTTGAATTTTCTCCTATTGTAAAAATATTTGATGTGACTCCACCTGTCAAGGTTAACTTCTCAGTAGCCTTGTATTTAAACTGAATATACGGTTGTATCAGCATGGGGTTTCCGGTAGCTTTCCATCTAATCCTCCAAGGTGAAATATCCTTAACAGCCGTATTATCATTTTTCAATGTCACGACTCTAACACTATCTATATATTTAGAATCATAAAAATCAAAATTCAGCCCTGCTTTAAAACTGAGTTTTCTATTAAACTTTTTATTTAACGACAAATAAGCTGAATACTTATTGTCTCTAAATTTATAATCAAGAATACTGATTAGTGTATCAACAACAAATACACCGGAAGATCCATCCCTAACTATTTTATCATGCTTTGCATCTACGCGTTGGTGCGATGCAGAGAATACAGCTTTTATAAATGTATTTCTATTTAGAGGTTTGGTATAGCTTAAGCCAATCAAACCCATTCTTGACCCAAAATATTGATCTCGATCATTGTCTCCATAAAGTTCTGTAAGTGATGTGTCCTTTTGGGTACTAATTATTATCGGCACACGACTATCACCTCCGATTGCAAATATAGCAAGATTTCCACCTTTCTTAAAAGGGAAATTTAATCTAAATGCAGCATCTTGATACTTGGGATTTGATGTTGTCCCAATATTAATCCCTAATGAATTAAATATTGATACTGTAGAGTATTTGTACATAGCCAAAAAAGAAGACCCTTTTTTCTTTGAAATAGGCCCCTCTGCCATCAATTCTGTACCTAAAAATCCAAATTGTGCACTTCCTTCATATGTTTCATTATTTCCACTTCTCATTTTAAGGTCAAAAACCCCGGCTATACCATTACTGTACTCCGCCGGAAAAGCTGCTGTAAAAAAATCAGAGTTAGCTAAAAACTTATTGTTTAATATCGTAACAGGACCTCCTCCTGTACCGGGAATAGAAAAATGGTTAGGATTAGGTATATTTATTCCTTCAAGTCTCCACAATACACCCAATGGAGTATTACCCCGTATCACTATATCATTACGTGAATCATCCGAAGACAATACTCCCGGATAACTCTTTGCCATTCGAGCCGGGTCTCCCCTACTACCTGCATATTTTTCTGTTTCATACACAGAAAATTCTCTTGCACTAATCACTGCCATTTCATTAATTGGCTCTCCACTTTTTTTAGCCACTATCACAACTTCATCCATAGCAGTAACTGTTTCGTCCATCTTGACCTTAATTATAACCTCTTTACCTGACGTAACAATTATGTCATCAAGAACCACATCTTTGTATCCTATAGAAGTAAACTTGATACTCCTCCTACCAATCTTAACCCCTTTCAATCTGTATTTGCCCTTTTCATCCGTTACACTTCCTACTAAAGGGTCAGAATCCAAAACAATCACATTGACTCCAATCAATGGATACTGAGATTCTGCATCTACAACCACCCCCCTTACTGTTTGGGTCAATTGAGCACTAACACTACTAAAAAACCCTAAAAAAAACAAAATCGGTAATACTAAAAGTATTCTTTTTTTTCTCATATTCATATCTTTTCATTTTGATTAACCTGTGCAAGATACTAATCATTTTTAATTGAATTTTATAAATTATCGAGAATTTTATATTACTAATTTATATAATACGAATAATTCAACAATAAAATACCATTTTTTTATACTTATTGTTAACCCACATAACAGCTATCTTTCCGTTATTTACAAAGCATAGCCAATATTTTAATACTATTTATTTTACTTTATGTTAATTTTGTAGTCACTTAAATATTTTAATGCCAAAAGCGAAATATTGCTCAATACTATTAATATTTTGTTGCAAAACTGACTATATAATCTTTTGTAAAATTAGACAAATCTCAAAAAATAATCCATTGCAGTTGATTGATATGCCTTCAGACGAAGGTAAGGATTTATTATAAATCCGATAGCACTTCGCCCAGACTAAAAGTTTCGTATTCTGCTAAAATTTTTAGCAATAAGAATACAGCTAAAGAATAGTAGAACTATATACATTTTTGATACTATCAGCTGAGTTAGCACTCAAGAAGTACAAAATATCATCCAAGAGTATAATAACTGATATCTTGAATCAATACTAAGCTACATTATTACCGCAAATACTTCTTCAAGCTCTTTCAAAGTTTCATCATTGGTATGTATATCTTTTATAACCTCTCCCTTCTCAAGAACAACAATTCGTTCAGCTACATCTGTAATGTGATTAAGATTATGGCTTGATATCAATACTGTTTTTTTTTCATCCTTCACTATTTTTAACAATAATTTCTTCAATCTCATTTGGGTTGTCGGATCTAAATTTGCAAATGGTTCATCAAGCAATATCAATTCAGGATTACCAATAAGTGCACCTACGACTCCTACTTTCTTTTGATTTCCTTTCGATAAATCTCTAATATATTTTTTGTTTCCAAGTATTTCTCCATTGAAAAGTTCAGAAAATTGAACTAAAAAACCATCCACTTCTTTTTTGTTCCACCCTCTTAAATCACCCAACATATAAAAATATTCATCTGCTAGCAGGTATCCAATCAAAAAGCTTTCATCTAAATATGCAGAAGTTCTAAATTTCCAATTTTCATTTTCACTTACTTTGATACCACCATTTAATATATACCCTTCAGTAGGTCTTATCAAGTCCAAAATCAAGTTAAAAAAAGTAGTTTTTCCTGCTCCATTATTACCTACCATCCCAAAACTTTGACCATCAGGTATTGTCAATTCAGGGATATTTAATACAACAGTATTTCCGTATTGTTTCTTAAGATTATTTATTTCTAACATGTTCTTTTTTTTTATTCTTCTTTTGCAAATGATTCTAATAGTGAGTATTTTCTTTTCACATAAAGACCTTCTATATATTCCATAATTATACTTTTCAATAAAAGCCCTATAACACCAATTATAAAAAGCATCATAAGTCCGATCTTGGCTGAAAAATATTTTTTAGCAAAATAATAAATCAAAATCGGTATAATCAATCTGAGTATTCCCAAAATCATTGTTTTAAAATTGAAACCTCCTGAATTTTGAAATGCTCTTACTTTTTCATTTAAGCGTACCGGATTATCATTAAATACACCTCCTACCAAAACCAAATAGGAATTAAAACCAATATTAAAAATCGCTAAAGCCAATATCAATAAATACTTACCCAGTCCAAAGTACAAAAACGGCAAACTAAGAATCAAAAAAAATATAACAGAACCGGACATCAACCACCACTTAGACTCAAGGTATTGCCTATACTTGACATTTTGACTCATAAATAAACGATAGTACTCACTATCCCAACCCGGCACAAAATTACCAAAATTGAATAAAAAGCCTCCGGTTATCAACATTCCCCCAAATAGCTCCTTGAATACATTTCCTGTAATGCTATCCCCACTAAGATTAAAAACCCAAAATCCATAAAAAAGAAAATAAAAAGAAAATAGTGCAGCATTTCGAGGTCTTTTATTTCTTATAATCATACGAATATCGTTCTTTAAAAATACAGCTGTTGTCCCAAACCTATCCAACCAATTGAGTTTAACATCCATTACCTTCTCCGTCTTCAATCTCATCGCACCATCAATGTAAAACCTGGATAATATAGAATGATATGTGAAGTAAAATACAGCACAAAGCCCAATCACAAAAAATATCACCTTCCAAGGAGCAAGATATACAGAGTAAAATAAATCTCCAGAAATAGCGGTAATATCGAGATAACCATAGTGTTTTAACCCTATGATAGTACCCAATAAAAACAATACTATAGCTATAAACAAATAACTTTTTTCAGCAAGGTATGCAATAAAAACAAGTGAAAAAATCACAGCTAATACCGATAGCAACCATGCTACCACTCCTATACTGCTATCCTCATTAAAAAATAAAACAATTGTATATGTAATGAACGCTAACAAAGAAAAAAAAGACAAATAATTTAAATGCAACTTTAATAAAAAATAATTTAGAATCTTCTTTTTCTTTATAGGCAATATCATCAATGAACGTACTTTTAACGAAGGGGAAGGATTGAAAAACAAATATAAGACAAAAAAAACAAAAAAGAAATACATCAAATATCTACTTCCAAATAGTAATACATTTTCATCCGGCAACTCTTCCTTTACACCATAATATGCTCCAATACCAAACATAATTGCTAATGCACTAAAGTATAAATAGGCTATAAATGTAATAATTTTCACAAATAGCCTCTTTGCAAACCTCGGTGATCTAAAAAATTCTTTTATTTCTAAACTTATAAAATACTTATTCATGAACTATTATATTTACTTCAATATTTCAAATGTTGTTCTCCTATTTCGTTGGTGCTGCTGTTCTGTACAATCTTCACAGTTACATCTATCAATCAATTTGGTTTTACCGTAGCCCACAGCCTCCATTCTGTCTCTTGACACACCCTTTTGTATCAAATATGCCACTACTGAAGAGGCTCTTTTTTTAGAAAGAGTAAGATTATACTCATCATCCCCTCTACAGTCCGTATGAGAACCGATTTTAATCTTATAATTAGGATTGTTTTTCAATATCAAATACAATATGTCCAATGTGGGAATAGATTTATCCCGAAGCTCCCATTTATCATAATCATAATAAATATTTTTCAATACAACCTCTTTACCAAAATAAATTTTACCAAGCACAACAGTCAAATTAACTGTATTAACATCATCCTTATAATCAGAAGATGAGTTCACAGTCACTTTTGCCGTAGTGGTCAAATAGCCTTTTTTACCTATAACCAAACTGTATATAGAATCAAATACAACTTCATTTATAGCTATTCCATTGTCGGGAGTCTCTGCCGATAGACTACCGTTTGAAATATTAATTACAGCCCCTTCGACCGGTTTTTTACCCAAAACCCTAGTATTCGGATTTCCATTTTCCGAATAAATATTCTCCACAACTTTAATAGCAAGATAAACTCTTTTTCTATTTGTCTGATCCTTTTTATCTATTTTCAAACTATCTTTGACTAAAGTATCCAATTTAGGTTTTATAACAAACGAATAAACATCATCCAAACCTTTTCCGTTAATTCTCGATGAACTAAGGATTCCTGTTGTATCACTATTTTTAAGTAAATAAAAATCATCTCCACCGGAATTTAGAGGACATTCCAAATGAGAGGGAGGTGACAGTTTACCATTTGAATCAAATTTAGTTTGAAATATGTCATAACCTCCAAGACCGGCTAAATAATCTGAAGAAAAATACAACTCATTCTTCCAAGTAGTAACAAATTTCTCATTTCCGACAGTATTAATGTATTTTGGCAATAACCTAGGCCGAGACCAGCCTTCATTATCTCTGACAATATAATAAAGATCATAGCTTCCATATCCATTTGGATCATCACTAGCAAAATATAAAAGACTTTCATCCTCACTCAACCAAGGAGATATATAATTAACATCCTCTCTGACAAATGGCATGACTTTAATTTGTGTCCAATTATCCCCTACTCTTACACCATGATAGATTTTACAATTTCTAACAGTACCTTTTTCATCTCCACATCTAACGAAAAATATTTCTGTACCTGACTTATTGAAACAAGCAGATGCATCATTATACTTTGTATTTATCTCACCGGAAAAAGGCTTAAGCTCGGTCAATCCACTTTTATCAGTAATATACAAATCATAATAATAATTACCTGTCCAATCATACAGATTCTTTGAAGAATTAAATCTATCCGAGGATACAACTAAATAGTCTTCGAGATAGAAATCACTAGCAAAATCCGAAAACTCACTATTAATATCCAGCGATTTTATTACTATCGATTTATTCTGTTTTTCTTTCCAGCTTATAGATTGTTTGATAATACTAATTTCCCTATTTAGCACTACTGATCTACCAAACTTCTTCTCCGCCTTCAACAATATATCCAACGCATCATTATATTTCTCTATTTTTTTTAATACTTTCACTAAACTTAGATATACTCTGATTTTAGCACCATTAATTATTGACTTTTTATACCACTTTACAGACCTTCTCGGCAAATCCATTTTCCTATATGATTCTGCGATTAGAAACATTCTTTTTGAAGCCTGCTCATCACTATTGACTTTTGATAATTCTTTCTTAAAAAGCATAATTGCAGTAGAATAATGCTTTCTGTCATAAGCCTCTCTTCCGGATTTAAATTTTGAAAGTGAAACGCAGGACACTAACACAAAAGTTGCAATTAAGAACAATATATAATAAATTCTTCGCATCAAACACGATTTTTTTATCAAATATATAATTTTTTTATATCTTTACATCAATATTTTTATTTAACATAAGTAAAAAAACAGTTTTATGAATCATCCTTCAGTAAAATATGGCGTTTTAGGTGGCTTTGCATCGGTAATTTTAACATTAATTCTGTGGTTTATCAACCCTGACTATTTATTAAGCTTTACCGGATCTGCCGCGGGGTTTTTAATATTAATATTTTTCATGTATATGGCAGGAAAAGAAGCAAGAACTCTTAGCTATGGATATATTGACTATGGTGAGATATTCAAATACTTATTCATTACGTTCGTAATAATGTCTTTGATTTCAACTATATTTGTATACATACTGTACAATTTCATTGATACGGGAATGTTAGAACGTCAAAAAGAAATGGCTATCAAAACTGCGGAAAAAATGGCTTCAATGTTTGGTAACGAAGACGCAATAGAAGAAATAAGTGATAAAATTGAAGAGCAAGATTTTAGCTATACTATTGGAAAAGCAATTCAAGGATGGATATTTGGAATGCTCTTAGGGGCAATAATTGCCGCAATTCAAGGAGCAATAATGAAGAAAAAAGACCCGAATTTTGATCACTTTGCATAGGAGACTGTTTAATTTAAAATTATAATAAATGGATATTTCTGTAGTAATTCCTTTGTTCAACGAAGCGGAATCCTTACCTGAATTGACCTCATGGATAGATAGGGTAATGGAAAATAACGGATTCTCCTACGAAATTGTTTTTATCGATGATGGAAGCACCGATGAATCCTGGCAGGTAATAAAGCAATTAAAAAATGAATATCCAAAAATCAATGCGATAAAATTTCAAAGAAATTATGGCAAATCAGCAGGTTTAAACGAAGGATTCTTAGCTGCTCAGGGAGATGTAATTATCACAATGGATGCTGATCTGCAAGATAACCCGGACGAGATCCCCGATTTATATAAGATGATAATGGAAGATGGTTTTGACTTAGTTTCCGGATGGAAAAAAAAGAGATATGACCCATTCATAAAAAGAAATACCAGTAAAATCTATAATGGCTTTTCAAGAATGGTAACCGGTCTTAAGCTCCATGATATGAACTGCGGTCTCAAAGCATACAGGAAAAATGTCGTCAAGACAATTGAGGTAATTGGAGAAATGCACCGATATATTCCGGTAATTGCAAAGTGGGCTGGATTCACCAAAATAGGCGAAAAAGTTGTTGAACACAGGGCAAGAAAATACGGTGTAACCAAATTTGGGCTAGAGAGATTTATCAATGGTCCTCTTGATCTAATGTCAATAATGTTTGTTTCTAAATTCGGAAAAAGACCAATGCACTTTTTCGGTTCACTCGGTTTTACTTTTGTTTTTGTGGGTTTTGCGAGTTTGGCCTATCTGAGTATTGACAAATTGTTCTTTGGAGCACCGGGAATAGCTACTAGACCATTGTTCTTTTTTGGGATATTAACTTTAATAATAGGAATGCAATTATTTGTTACAGGATTTTTAGCAGAGATGATATTGCGATCTTCAACGGAAAGAAATAAATACCTCATTGAAAAAAGAATATAAAAAAATAAAGGCGCAATATATATTGCACCTCTCTAGCTAAGAACTACGCTAACGCAGTTCTCCACCTATTACTTCAAATGTAACACACCTTTATAGTGCATTTACCATTTTTGTCAATTTGCTTTTTAGATTAGCCCCTTTGTTTTTGTGCCATAGATTTTTCTTGACCAATCTATCAATCATACTGATTACTTTTGGTAAAAAACTAGCTGCTTTATCCTTATCTTCCATCTCTCTAAGATTTTTGATAGAAGTTCTTGCAGATTTTTTATAATATCTGTTATACACACGCTTTTTTGCGTCTTGTCTTGCTCTCTTCTTTGCTGATTTATGATTTGCCATATTCTATATATTAAAATTGAGGTGCAAAGGTATAATTATTTTATTAAATCAAACAAATTTTATTCTTTTTTTGCTAAAATAATTTAAAAATCAGGTTGAAAACCATTAATTATGCTAAATGTCAGTCCAAATTGCATTACTTTTTCACGATCAAAGCTAGAATCACCACCCACGTCTAATAGATTTGCTAGGTCTGAAACATCTATTCTTTCCCACGGAAAGCTAACATATGGTTTTAATTCCACTCCAAAACTATCAGTAGCCCTAAAATACAAAATCAAATATACTTTGTTTGAATAATAAGTGTATTTTGTACCCTGAGAAATCAGAACCTTTGATGATATATTTTTCAATTTAGTCTTAAGCGCACTCGAGTTATAATCTATAGTGCCTCCGATACCAATATGCCCAACAATTGCTTCCATTCCAAATGAAAAAGTATTCGTATTAAAATAAAAGTTCTTTTCCCTACCAATACCTTCTTTTACATTACCCACAGTACCTGACCTATTTGCTGACAAACTATTCCAAAAAGCACCAAATTTCAAAGTTCCTACTCTATATGCAAGCCCTATATTAAAGCCATGTAACAACTTGAGTGTACCCATTGGACTTAAAACTGTTTCGTTTTCAGCCAAATTATTCCCATTATTATATAAATTAATTATACTATTTGTGGTTTTCAAAGGTAAATAGCTAAATGTATAACCCACTTCACTATTCAATTGAGAAGACATCTCCAAAGCAAAAAAGAGAATAAAAAATAAAATCATTCCACTTCTTCTTATTTTTTTTATTAGATTTACGGTTTCTATAAGCATTGCTGTTAATGTTTTTTAATATATTTGTTGCAAATATATAAAGAACTATAAAATATATAGCTTATTAGTTAGTAATTATTTGAAAAAATCAATTTATGACAGATAATACTTTGCTTTATAAAATAGCCGTTACACAAATAGATAATATAGGCTCAATCCTTGCAAAAAACTTAGTAAGCTATTGCGGTGGTGTCAAGGAAATATTCTTCAAATCCAAGGCGGAACTTGCAAAAATACCGGGTATTGGTTATATCCTTGCAAATGAAGTAGTAAAAAAAGAAGTCCTAATAAAAGCAGAAATGATATTAAAAAACTTGGAATCAACCAAAGTAAAAACATTGTTTTATTTGGATGATAACTACCCAAAAAGGTTGAATCATTTTAGTGATAGCCCTTTATTGCTATATACAAAAGGAATCAATTCATTCAACAATAAGCGAACATTGGGTATCGTAGGCACTAGAAATGCAACCATTCGCGGTAAAAAAATAACAGAGGAAATAATAGAGGAAATAAAGGATTTCAATGTAACCATAATAAGTGGCTTAGCATTTGGAATTGACGCTATCGCTCACAAGGCTTGTATAAAAAACAATATGCAAAACATAGGAATCATGGGAAATGGAATTGATATAACGTATCCTTCTCAACACGAAAACCTAAGAAAAGAAATCGAAGAAAACGGTGATATCATGAGCGAATTCCCCATGAACACTAAACCCGATAAGGGACATTTCCCAATGAGAAATAGAATCATAGCCGGTTTATCAGATGCAGTACTGGTAGTAGAATCCGATATAAAAGGAGGATCTATGATTACAGCAAAAATGGCATTCAATTACAACAAAGATGTATTTGCTATCCCGGGGAGATACGATGATAGATATTCTAAAGGAACAAATTCATTGATAAAATCAAATATTGCCTCTCTTGCTGAAAATGCTAAAGACATATGCAAACTGATGGATTGGACTAAAAATAGCCTACAAAAGCCAAAACAATTGGAACTATTTGTAAAATTGACGGATAATGAACAAAAAATAGTTGATGCTTTAAAAGAAACAGAATTGGACAGCTTATCTATTGACAAATTATACCACAAAACAAAAATTAATATCGGGCAATTATCTTCAATACTCCTGCAACTAGAATTCAAAGGAATTGTCGAAAACCTACCCGGAGCAAGATATATGTTACTTAGATAATGTCAGCATAAAAACATTCTAAATTAGATTTTATTTTATTTTTTTTATGATAAAACAGCTAAAATATTTTTTTTTATTATATGTTTGTGAATAAAAGAAACTCAATTACATACACATATGGAATATCTCAAATTTGAAAGGAATAAATTAGTCAATTTATCGTATTCATTGACTCATGAATTGTTGCGAACAAACAGGAGTGGAGCATTTGCCACAACCACCTTATTGTTCTGTAATACAAGAAAATACCATGGACTATTAATTACCCGACAACCAATGATTGATGACGAAATGCACGTTTTGGTGTCAAGCATCGATCCGACTATAATACAACACGATGCAGAATTTCATCTTGGGATTCATGAATATCCAAACGGAGTATATTCTCCAAAAGGACACAAATACATCAGAGAGATTAGTATCGAAGATATTCCTAAAATCACTTACAGAGTGGGCGGTGTCATATTGTCAAAAGAAAGTATTTTCGCATCCAATTCGGATAGAGTTTTGATAAAATATACAGTTGAAGACTGTCATTCACCTACGACCATACGACTTCAACCATTTTTAGCTTTCAGACAAAGACATAAATTGAGCAAAGCCAACAATTTTGTAGATAGAACTTATAAATCATCTCAAAACGGTGTGAATTTTAAAATGTACCAAGGATATACTCCTGTCCATTTCCAGTTTTCAAAAAAAACAGAGTATATTCATTCGCCCGATTGGTATTACAATGTAAAATATAGAGAAGAAGAAAAAAGAGGTTATGAATCAATTGAGGATCTATTTGTTCCGGGATATTTTGAATTTGAATTAAAAAAAGGTGAAAGCATCACTTTGGTTGCCGGTACAGAAGAAATAAAATCTACGAGCATCACAAGACTATTTAATACAGAAAAAAAGAAAAGAATAAAACGCTCGAGTTTCAAAAACAATCTTATAAATGCTGCCGAGCAATTTGTACAGAAAACAGATGGTAAAACAGAGATCGTTGCCGGCTTCCCTTGGTTTGGAGTATGGGGAAGAGATACTTTTATCGCCCTTCCGGGACTGAGTACCAGCATAGACAAACCCGAAATTGCAAAAGCAGTGTTGGACACCATGAGCAAAAGACTTAACGGACCACTATTTCCAAACATCGGCTCGGATAATAATGCTGCTTACAACTCAATAGATGCACCTTTATGGTTTTTTTGGTCTATTCAACAATATGTAATAAAAACAGGAAATTTTAAATCCGCATGGAAATCATACGGCAGAAAAATGGCTCTCATCCTTGACGGATATAAAAACGGAACGGAATACAATATCAAAATGCAAGAAAATGGATTAATCGGTGGAGGAATCCAAGGTAAAGCTTTGACTTGGATGGATGCCATCGCCGACGGCAAAGCTGTCACCCCAAGAATTGGGATGCCTGTAGAAATAAATTCATTATGGTATAATGCTGTCAAATTCTATATTGAAATTGCTGAAAAAGCTGATGCAAAAGTAAGTCTAGAAGAATGGGAAAACATAGCAAACACCATACCCGATGCATTTGTCAAAACATTTTGGGATGACAGTAAAGGATATCTTGCAGATTATGTAGATGGAGATTACAAAAATTGGGACATCAGACCCAATATGATTATTGCAGCTTCTCTTCCTTACAACCCGATATCAAATAAGATAAAAGCCCGAATCGTAAAAATAGTAAAAACCGAGTTGCTGACAACAAGAGGATTAAGGACATTGTCTCCAAAAAACATACAGTATAAAGGAAAATATGAAGGCGACCAATCTACAAGGGACAAAGCCTATCATCAAGGAACAGTTTGGCCTTGGTTATTTGGACATTATGCTGAAGCTTATTTGAAAATTCGTAAAAAAGCGGGCGTAAAAAAAATAAAATGGTATTTGGATGAATTTGAAAAGACCTTACTTGAACATGGCATTGGCACAATATCTGAGATATATGATGGTGACCCTCCTCATACTCCCAGGGGGACCATTTCACAAGCATGGAGTGTCTCGGAAATATTAAGAGTAATGGAATTAGTCGCGCATTATGAAAAAATGAAATAAATCATGAGAATAATAAAAATACATATTATCACTTTAACAACCTAAAATAAACTAATGAAATGAAAATATTAATGTTTGGTTGGGAATTTCCCCCTCATATTACCGGAGGGTTGGGAACAGCAAGTTATGGACTTGTAAAAGGTCTGATAAAAAATAGTGTGGATGTTACTTTTGTTGTTCCAAAAGCTTATGGCGATGAAGACAAAGACATAAGATTAGTTAATGCAAGTGATATTGTTCTCAATATTTTTGACAAACAATTTGAAAAGTATCAAAAGCATTTGAGTTATATCGAGATTAATTCAAAATTAGTACCGTATCAGACTCCTGAGCAATACTTCGATTTGATAAACCAAGAGGAAGGCGGAAGAAAAGAAACCGTAAAGAATATTTATTCAGAAAAATATGAATTTTCCGGAAAATACGGTAGTAATATCATGGAAGAGGTTCGTAGATACGCAATGCTGGCACAGGAAATTGCAAAAAGTACTGAATTTGACATCATTCATGCCCATGATTGGCTTGCTTATGAAGCCGGTATACAAGCAAAAAAATACAGTAATGTCCCTTTAGTAGTCCATATGCATGCCACCGAATATGATAGATCAGGTGAAAATATAAATAAGGTAGTATATGATATCGAAAAAAGAGGAATGGATGCCGCAGATATGGTAGTTGCAGTAAGCAATCTTACAAGAAATATTGTTATTAATAAATATGGTATTAATCCGGACAAAGTAGTAGTCCTTCACAATGCGGTAGAGCCTATCAATAAAATGTCATTTGCCGGAGAGAAAAAAACAGTAAAAGAGAAAATAGTAACTTTTCTAGGCAGGATAACATTTCAAAAAGGACCTGAATATTTTGTTGAAGCTGCATACAAAGTTTTACAAAGAGATGATAATGTCAGATTCGTAATGGCGGGTTCGGGCGATATGCTGAATAAAACGATAAAAAGAGTCGCAGAATTGGGTATTGCCAATAGATTCCATTTTACCGGATTTCTTAGAGGAGAAGATGTTGACAGGATGTTTGCTTTGAGTGATGTCTATGTCATGCCCAGTGTATCAGAGCCTTTTGGCATTTCTCCATTAGAGGCAATGCGCTCTAATGTCCCGGTAATTATCTCAAAGCAATCGGGAGTTTCGGAAATACTGAATTTCGCTCTCAAAGCTGACTTTTGGGATATTGATGCCATGGCTGACTATATATATGGATTGCTACAATATGATGGCATATCCAAAATGTTCAAGGAGCATGGAAAAACCGAAGTAGATAGTTTGAAATGGGAAAATGCCGCAAAAAAACTAATCGGATTTTATGAAAGTTTGCTATAAAATAAATAATACTAAAAAAGATATATTATGAGATCAATTTGCTTTTATTTTCAGGTACACCAACCCTTCAGACTAAGAAGATATAGATTTTTTGACATCGGTAAAGAACACAATTATTACGATGACTACCAAAATGAATATATCATGAGACGTGTAGTTGATAAATGTTATCTCCCGATGAACAAAATACTATTGGATCTGATCAAAGAGTATGGTACACAATTCAAAGTAAGCTTTTCCATATCCGGAACTGCTTTAGATCAATTTGAAATGTACAGCCCTGAAGTATTGGACAGTTTTAAAAAACTAGCAGATACCGGCAATGTTGAATTTTTATCAGAAACCTATTCACATTCACTAGCTTCTCTTAAAAGTAAAAATGAATTTACAAGACAAATAAAAGAGCACAAAGCAAAGATTAATAAGCTCTTTGGACTCGTTCCAAAAACATTCAGAAATACTGAATTAATTTATTCTGACGAGATAGGAGCTATGGTGGCTGACATTGGATATAAAACAATGCTTACTGAAGGCGCAAAACATATATTAGGGTGGAAATCTCCAAATTATCTTTACACTAATGCTATTAACCCAAAGCTTAAATTGCTTCTCAAAAACTTTAGACTAAGTGATGATATCGCATTTAGATTTTCAGAAAGATCTTGGAATGATTGGCCTCTTACAACAGACAAATTCGTAGGTTGGTTAAACGAAATAGGAGAAGATGAGCAGGTAGTTAATCTCTTCATGGATTATGAAACATTCGGCGAACACCAGTGGGAAGAGACAGGAATTTTTGACTTCATGAAAGCATTGCCTCAAGCAGTTTTCAAAAATAGTAATTTTTCTTTCAATACCCCGTCTGAAACAAGCGAAATATATCAACCGGTAGCCAAACTTCATGTCCCATACCCAATATCATGGGCAGATGAAGAAAGAGATTTGACTGCATGGCTTGGAAATGAACTTCAAGATGAAGCCTATGACAAACTTTACCAACTCGAAGCAAAAATCACAAAATGCAAAGATGAAAAAATATTAAAAGACTGGAAATACCTCCAAACAAGTGATCATTTCTACTATATGTGCACAAAATGGTTTTCAGACGGTGATGTACACAAATATTTCAATCCGTACGGTTCACCTTATGATGCATTTATTAATTTCATGAATGTATTATCTGATTTTGAAATCAGGGTGAAAGAATGTAAGTGAATTTTCCAATAACCAATATGAGAAAGAAAAAGAGTATAAAACAAACATTTATTTCTTCATCCAAAGAAATGTTTTTTATTCTATTCATATACTTTGTTCTTGATTTTATATTGAGATCATATGAATCGTATCTTCTTTACCCATATTATACGGACATCAAAGGACTTCTTGATAATGAAATAAATGGATTTTATCATGATATTTTTAAATTATCAACATTGCTTTTTATTTATTTCCCTCTTCACCTACTTTTAAGTTTTTGGTTTGGCAAAAAAGCCTTAATATTGAGCGAGGTATTCCTTTTTGTCTTTGTTGTCTTATCATTTTTTACAATACAATATTATATAGTATCCTTTGTGCCTCTTGATCAGTCATTTTACAGTTACAAATTAGAGGATATTACTAATATCATTTTATCAAGTGGAGATTTTTCCTGGATAAGCTTTATCGTTTTTATATTCATTCTTTTTTCATATTTTTTTCTATTAAAAATAAAATTCAATTCGATTTTACCTTTTACTATAATTTGGTTGGTTTGGATAATCACAATACCAAATATCAGCTATTCACATGTAAAAGCAAAGTTTTTCGAATCATCACAAGAGTTTTATCTAGTAAAAAACAAAGCGATATATTTCATAGAACAGTCGGCAAAATACTACGCTGCAAATAGGGAAACAAAAGAAAGATACTCTCATGCCATTATTACTAAAACAGCTCACGAATATGCTTCCATCTATCCTAATAATAACTTTATTATTCCTACATATCCAATTTTAAGAAAAAGGAATGATCCCGATGTTTTGGGGCAATTTTTGCATTTAAAAGATTCTATGCCTAATATTGTTTTTATTATTCTAGAGAGTATGGGTAGAAATATTTGTGGTCCAAATGCGCGTTTCGGATCGTTTACACCTTTTTTAGATTCATTGATCAAGCACAGTCTTTATTGGGAAAATTTTCTTAGCAATGCTGACAGAACGTTTGGGGCAATACCCAATATCTTAGGTTCCCTTCCATTTGGAGATAAATCTTTTCACGAACATAAAGAAAAAGCATTACCTCTTCATCAAACCCTTATTTCGCTACTTAATAAAAATAATTACAGAACCTCTTTTTATTATGGTGGATGGAACCATTTTAATAATATGGACGATATTCTTAATGCTAGCAATATTGATTTTATATTGGATAAATTTGATAGTTCTGCTACTAAAATAAAAAGTGACACAAAAGGTTTTTCATGGGGCTATGACGATAAATCATTGTTCAGACAATATCTTAAAATTATAAACTCAGACTCTGTAAAAAATACTACTCGACTTGACATTTTATTAACGCTATCTCTTCATCAGCCATTCATGCCCCCAAATGAGTCTAATTATTTATCTCAACTAAAAAAAATAGTAGGTAATCTACCAAAGGCAAAACAAGAATCTATCAAACCATACATTAAGCCATTGACTACTGTATTGTATGTCGATGATGCCCTAAGGTACTTATTTAAAGAATACCGTAAAAGAAAAGATTTTAATAATACGATTTTTATTATCACCGGAGATCACAATATTCATGCAATGCCTGATAACAATGAACTATGTCAATACAATGTCCCCTTAATTATTTATTCTCCAATGCTAAAAAGCAATAAAAAATTCACTTGCATAGGAAGTCATCAAGACATTTACCCTAGTATTTTGGCTTTGTTAGACAATAAATATAAACTTAAATTACCGATGGTAACCCATGCTATCAGCAATGGTTTGTGTGTAAGTCCGTATTTCGAACAAAACAAAGTCATTCCGTTTTTTCTAGGTAGAAACCTCAATACTTCTATTTTGGACAATGGATATTATTTCACACAAGATAAATGCTATAAATTATCAAGGGGAATGAATCTGAAACCTGAAAAAAATAAAGACACTTGTAATAAACTAAAGCATAATCTTGAAGTCATAAAAAGAATCAATAAGTATGTTTATAACCAAAATAAAATATTGCCGGAAAAATATAAATAGTGTTTGTCTATAAAGTGCTTGATTTTGGAAAAATAAAGATTTATGATGAGATTTTTGTCTTTCTGAAGATTAGTGATGCCTTAGCATCAGTAATTTGAATAAAGTAAGTAACTATACAGATAGAGTGCTTTTGAGATGAAAAATGCCTATTTTTGTATTAAAAGAATCATATATTTTGAAGGAATAGCGGCGCTATTTCAAAAAATATTGGTAAATTTTAATGCGAAAAGAGCGTTTTTCAGCCAAAATGATTCTACCTGTATAGTTACATTATATCGCAAAAAGAATATTTTTAAATTTTAATGACTTCATAGACAGACACTAAATAATGTATTCATGAAAACATAGTAATACCAAACTGCTACCAATATTTTTATTTTTCAAAAACGTATGGAAAAATCCCGGGATAAGATTTATAGATTCCTTTCAGTTTTACAGTTGTGGATGCTTGCTTATATTTCTGTATAAAATCATTGACATTTGAGATCTCTTCACCATTGATATTTTTTATTATATACCCGGGTTCAATATTGATATTTGATATTTTAGTTCCATTAATTACACTAACAACCATTACACCGAAATCACTTATTTCTCTTTTTTCTTTTGTAGTCAAATCGCGAAGTACAAAACCCAAGTCTATCAGTATATCATCTTTTCTGTTTGCAATTAAATCAGTTGTATTGAGATTGTTTTTCAATAAAGCTTTCACTATTTTCTTTTCCCCTGCCCTAACATATTCAATATTAATTAAATCACCGGGTTTAAAATTAGCAATATTAGCTTCAAACTGTGCAACATTAAAAATTCTCACTCCCTCAATTGAAAGTATCTTATCTCCTGCATTTATTCCACAATCATCAGCAGCTCCGTTACTGTTGACCCGTTCAACAATTACACCATTTTCTCCCTCAATGTTTTTAATAGAAACACCAAGCCATGCTCTTTGGACAACACCATAATTTATAATATCAAAAGCTGCCTTTTTCACAATATTGGAGGGGATCGCAAATGAATACCCTTCAAAACTACCGGTATTTGTGGAAATAGCTGAAATCATCCCGACAAAATCACCGTTTTCGTTAAACATACCTCCTCCACTATTGCCAGGATTTGCCATTGCGTCTGTTTGAATATAAGATTCAATACCACTTGAACCCAAAATATTCAATGTCCTATTCTTGGCACTAACTATACCAACCGAAACAGAATTGCGTAGCTTAAAAGGATTTCCGATCAACATTATCCATTCTCCAAGTTTTAGTATATTTGAGTCTCCAAACAAAACAAATTTGGAGTTCGGTTTATTTATTTTCAAAACTGCAATATCAGTAGCTTCATCTTTCCCTATTACTTTAGCCTCAAAATTCTCATTTTCGTAAGTAGTAACCAAAACTTTTTCTGCATTATCAATAACATGGTAATTAGTGATGATATGACCATTGGGTGAAATAATTACTCCCGAACCGGATGTATTGGTATATACACCATTGCCACTGGATTTTATCGTATTGATATAGACAACACATGAAATATTCTTTTCAGCTATTGGAGTAAAATCACCTCCATATTGTTTATCAAAAGAAACCTTTTTTACCCTGTGATCATTTTGAAAAATTATCCTTGGCTCATTGATATAATTGTGATAAACGACCAATCCGGCAACAACAACAATTACTGCAATTAGGATATTACTAATATAATTCTCTATTTTCATCATATTACATAAATAACTATATTCAAAATAATTTATTATAATATAAGACGGGATTTAGAAAATATTTATTGGTAATTATTGCTTCTGTACGGTGGGCTTTAGCTTTCGTCGAGACGCAAAATATTGCGTCTGTACGATTGGCTTTCGCCTAGTTTTATTCACGTGACTTGCCAGGTTTCTAAAACCTGGTAAGTCTGATGTTTCTTCATTGTGCTTTCATTTGGTTGAGCCGCAAAATATTGCGTCTGTACGGAGGGCTTTCGCCTAGTTTTATTCACGTGACTTGCCAGGTTTCTAAAACCTGGTAAGTCTGGCTTTTCCTCATTGTGCTTTCATTTGGTTGAGACGCAAAATTTTGCGTCTGTACGGAGGGCTTTCGCTTTCGTTGAGACGCAAGATATTGCGTCTGTACGGTGGGCTTTCATTTCGTTGAGACGCAAAACATTGCGTCTGTACGGTGGGGTTTCGCTTTCGTTGAGACGCAAGATATTGCGTCTGTACGGTGGGCTTTCATTTCGTTGAGACGCAAAATATTGCGTCTGTACGGTGGGCTTTCGTTTTTGTTGAGCCGCAAGATATTGCGTCTGTACAGTGGGCTTTCGCTTTTGTTGAGACGCAAAATATTGCGTCTGTACGGTGGGCTTTCGCCTAGTTGTGTCTTATTCTTTGCGAGGAAAAAAACATTTGAAAAACACGAGGAAGTTTCAGTGGGCTTTCGCCTAGTTGTGTCTTATTCTAAACATGCCCATAATAGAAGAGTGTTTGGCAGTGTGTTTCAGTGGGCTTTCGCCTAGTTGTGTCTTATTCCGTTTGATTTTCAACGGATTGTTCTTTTATTTTTATTGCAAAACTAATACATTATTTAAAACCCGAATCATGCTTTGAAAATAAATTATGTAATACATCCGTTACAAGATCAACTGAATGTCTGCGCAATTTATTGTTTAATGGATGAAAATAAATTCTACTTCGGCACATTTCTGCTTCATTATCAAGTGTTTTTCTTCGTCACCATAACCCACTATGATTTCTCCGAAAAACACTTGATAGTTTTGCATAAATACACCTCGCTACAAATTCTAATGCATACTTTGGGTTAAATTTCAAAACTTTATGTATGAAAAAATGTTTTTTTCGCAAATGCAACTTTTCTTTCAGTTCAAAAGTCCCGTTTTTTAAATATTATAATATTTAAGCACTTGGTATTGAATGTTATAAAATTCGCAAATGATTTGCAAAAAACGTCGTGATTTTTGTATCGCGAAAAATTGTTTTTAATTAAATTATTAATTTATTGTTTTTCAGTAATATGTCAAAGAGCTATTTTTAGTTTTTCGCAAATATTTTGGGTTTTATTCCGTATTTTATGATTTGCGAATGTTTTTTTGTGCTTTTTATTGTTTAATTTTTCTTTAAATTTATTATGTTGCTGTATTAAATCGGTATATATTTCTTTACATAGCGATTTTGAATTTCGGGCAAATTCATCAATATCTATCAGGTCAATTCCACCGGCGGATTTTTTTGTATAAATGTATTTCCATGCGTATTCTATGTCTGATAAATTTAGCATTTTCAATATATAAGTTTGTATTTTCCCAAACCGAAACTTGTTCCCGAACCGATTTGAATTTGCTGTCCAAAGAGTAATAAAGGCAATATGTCTCCGGCTTTTTCACGGATATGATATTCTAATTTTCCTTTCCAACACATCAACAATCGTTGTTGTTTTTGTGCCGGTTTACGCAGGATACCCGTTTTGCTTAAATATATTTTATTTAAACTGATTTCCGGTACATTTTCCTCTTGTTTGTATATTCCTCCTCCATATAATTGATCCAATACATACAATCGTTGATCCAAATAACGAAATATTTTATTGAATGAGAAATCGCTTATCAATTGTTTATTGCTTTCCAATAAAGCGGGTGATTGAAATAAAATGGTAAAATCCCGGGTATTAAATTTTTCGTTTTTATAATCATCAAGGTAAAAAAATGATTCGCCGGTTTTAGAATTATTTACTTTGCTAATTCCCGAAAATTCAAATTCTATTCCCGCAATTTTATTTTTAGCCATTTTTTCAAATACTTCGTAAAGTTTTGATATAAGTTTAGCATAATCACCTATTAATTTCAGAGTAAAAATCAATTTTTGTCCTTTGTTTATATGCGTATCAAATTTTACTATATCTATAATGTAAGGAGCAGGAGGATTATCTTGGACATTGGCTTTGATTTTGCCGGGTATTTTTTTGTTTTTTTCAAACAAATCTTCATATATCTTCTTATTGGTTTTATGGAGTGCTTGCCCGAAACTTCCGCGTATGGCATTGCCGGAGAAACCATCGATTTTTCTCGGTTTTTTTGCTGTAAATTCTATATTGTATTGATATAATTTAATCATGTGTTTATAATTTTTTGAAGATGTAATTTTCCAGTTCTTTTTCCATATTCTCGGCGTGTAGCATAGTCATTCCCGATATTTTTTCGGCTACCTTGTCGCGGTGAAATTGCATTGCGGATACTACGTTATATGATTGGATTTTGGGGTTTTGGGGCATTTTTTATAGTTTAGAAAGTTCTTTTTTAATGATATTATCAAAATTATTACTTTTTACAAATCCTTTTGTTTTTTTGTTTAAAGGTATTAGTTCCAAAAATCCTTTATTTTTTAAAACTTCCAAATCTGTTCTTGCGGTTTGGTTGGAAACACTAAATCGGTTTTCAATTTCTTTAACGGTAAAAATAAGGCTTGGATCTTCATATATCCATTTTAATATAATTGCTTGTCTTTGGTTGATATCTTTAATTTTTTGAAATTGTACAAATTTTAATTTTTCATTTATTGTTTGATTGATAAATTCTTGTAAATTTTCAAAAGACAGTTTTAACATTTTAATATTGTAATTGATAAAATAAGTAATATCATTGTCGTCAATTTCGCTGTATAAATACGCTTTTGCATATTGCGTTTTACTTTTGGCAATAAATCTTGAAACGGATAAATATTCCATAAGCCAATAGCCGTTTTTTAGCAGATACCAATATACCAATGCTCTTGCTGTCCTACCATTTCCGTCGGCAAAGGGATGGATGTATCCTATTAGGAAATGAATAATTGAAGCTTTTATAATAGGGTGTATAAATTGTTTTTTATTTTGCTGGTTAAAAAATTCAATTAAGTTATTCATCAAATTGGGGATTTCCTTATAATCAGGAGGAGTATGAACGATTTCGCCGTCGATAATATCTACTACGTTAACATTATTGTTTATACGATAATTGCCTTCGTTGTTTGGTTTGTTTAAAGTTTTATTAGTGATAAGTTTATGAATATTTAGTAAATTGTCGGTAGTTAATTTTTTATTTTTATTTTCAACTATATACTTGATAGTAAGATAGTTATTAAGAATCATTTGTTCTGATTTATTTTTCGGTTTAAGATTTTTAACAAGCATATCTTTTGCTATTTTTCTTGTCGTAACAGCCCCTTCAATTTGACTTGAAGCGATGGCTTCTTCCATTATCGAGCCAATTAGAAACCTTTTTTTATCGGTTTCGGGTATGATTGATTTGGTTTTAAAATTATCGCCGATAATTAAATCGAAATTATGCAATTCTTTATTAATATGGTTGGTTATGTTATATGAAAAATTATATTTTGCAAAAGAAATTTTATTTGCATTAACCGTCAGACTGTAAAGTTACCTACAAAAGCCAATTATTATAGAATATTTAGCGCAGATTGTTGGTATAGGTAAAAAAACAATAATTTTCTTGAAAAAAGTATGATAATTATTTGGTTGAATTATT
>Ga0256833_1000827_pt1 | contig 23476 bp, 22 predicted proteins | sample 356284metaG_FD_190535 | JGI IMG/M metagenome (GOLD analysis project Ga0256833, IMG submission 190535) | Hydrothermal vent microbial communities from Mid Atlantic Ridge, Atlantic Ocean - 356-284 | ecosystem: Environmental > Aquatic > Marine > Hydrothermal vents | place: Atlantic Ocean: Mid... | reverse complement strand
TCGACGGCCTGGTCCGTTCCGGCCGGGTGCAGGAACGGAAAAACCGCTTCCAGGTCAGCCGTGACAGGGACGAGATCGAGGCCACCCTGGACCTGACCGCCAGGGGCTTCGGCTTCGCCATTCCCGCGGACCCCGATGCCACGGGCAAGGACATCTTCATCGCCGCCCACAACCTTGGCACGGCCAGCCAGGGTGATGCCGTCCTGGTCCAGGTCACGGGCCGGTCCCGCGGCCGGCGCGAAGGCAGGGTCGTCAAGGTGCTCAACCGCGCCATCTCCCGCCTCTGCGGTATCTACAGCAAAAGCGGCAGGAACGGCTTTGTCACACCGGACAACGACCGCCTGCCCTACAGCGTCCTCGTCCGGCATAAAAACGCCATGGGCGCGAAAGACGGAGTCGCGGTCCTGGTGGAGATCATCGACTACGGCAGTGAACGGCGGGGCCCGGAGGGACGGATCATCGAGATCCTTGGTGATCCCCTCAGTGTCAACGTCCAGATCCGGATGGCCATCGAGCAGTTCTCGCTGCGGCGTGGCTTTCCCGCCCGGGTGGAGGAGGAGACCGCCCGCCTGGAACCGCTCACCGGGTGTCAGGGCGACCGGGCCGACCTGCGGCAGGTGCAGCACGTCACCATCGACGGCGAGACCGCCCGCGATTTTGACGATGCCATCTGCGTAGAACCCACGGCCAGGGGCGGTTTCCGCCTCTATGTCTCCATCGCCGACGTCAGCCACTACGTCCGTCCGGATTCGGCCATCGACCGGGAGGCCTACAGCCGCGGCACCAGCGTCTACCTGCCCGACCTGGTCCTGCCCATGCTGCCGGAACGTCTCTCCAATGATCTCTGCAGCCTGGTTCCGGACCAGGACCGGCCGGCCTTCAGCGCCATCCTCGAGTTCGATTCCCGGGGCCGCCGCGTCGGCCAGCGCTACACCAGGAGCATGATCAGGAGCCACCGCCGCTTCACCTACGATATGGTGCACAGGGCCGTCTACCTGGAAGACAGGAACGAACAGCGCCGCCATGCCGGCCTGCTGCCCATGCTGACCGCTGCCCGCAGCCTGGCCGACATCCTGCACCGTCGCCGCATGCGGCGTGGCAGCCTGGGCTTCACCATCCCCGAGGCCACCATCACCCTGGAGGGCAACCGGATCGCCGCCATCGGCCGGACCGAACGGAACGAGGCCCACCAGATGATCGAAGAGTTCATGCTGGCCGCCAACGAGGCCGTGGCCGAGACCCTGGAGGAGGCCGGCGAGCCGGTGCTCTACCGGATCCACGAATACCCGGATCCCCTCAAGGTGGACGCCTTCACCGATGCGGCCAAATCCATGGGCCTGCAACTGCCGCCCACCGAGATCACGCCCTCCTGGTTTGCCCGGGTACTCGACGAGGCCCGGGGCACGCCGGCCGAATACGTGGTCAACAACCTGCTCCTGCGCACCATGCAGCAGGCACGCTATGCGCCGGAAAACGTGGGCCATTTCGGCCTGGCAGCCAGCCACTATCTCCACTTCACATCGCCCATCCGGCGTTACCCGGACCTGGTGGCGCACCGGGTCCTGCACAACCTTCTGCTCCGACGCAGCGGCACCGGCACCCCAGGGCCCGTTCTGCCGGCGGACACCACCCTTGCCGAGGCCGGGGTCCACCTCTCCAAGCGGGAACGGATCGCCATCGACACGGAACGGAACGTCCAGGCCCGGCTGTCGGCACTCTTTCTCCTCGAGCGTATCGACGAGGAGTTTGACGCCATCATCTCCGGGGTCACCTCCTTCGGACTCTTTGTCGAGCTGTTCGAATACTTCATCAGCGGCGCCATCCCGATCCGTTCCATGAAGGATGACTACTACCTCTTCGATTCCCGGGGCCACCGCCTCATCGGCGAGCGCAGCAACCGGATCTACCAGCTGGGCGGCCAGGTGCGGGTCCGGCTCGACCATGTTGACATGCGCAGCAAACGGATTACCTTTTCCCTGGTCGACAACCGCGACAGATAGCAGTGTACCGCTCCCGGCCCCTGTTATGAGACCCCATGCCAGAACAGACCACCGCCGATAACGCCGCCGACCGCCGCCGGGTCGTCATCAGGATGGAGCACGTCTCCTTTGCCTACGATGCCACGGTGGTACTCCAGGACGTCGACCTGAAGATCCTGGAACGCGAATTCATCGCCATCATCGGTCCCAACGGCGGCGGCAAGACCACGCTGCTGCGCCTTATCCTGGGACTCCTCGCACCGGATACCGGCACGATTAGCGTCTTTGGCCAGCCGCCGGCCAGGGCAGCGTCCCGGCTCGGCTATGTTCCGCAGCACATGCAGTTCGACCGGGACTTCCCGGTCTCGGTCCTGGACGTGGTCCTCATGAGCCTGGCCGCCCGCGCCGGCCTCGGCCCTTTCCGCCGCCGCCATCGGCGCGCCGCCGAGGAGGCCCTGGCCACGGTGGAGATGCTGGACCACAGGGACCGGCACTTTGCCGGCCTCTCCGGCGGCCAGCGGCAGCGGGTGCTCATCGCCCGGGCCCTTGCCGCCAACCCGGAGATGCTGCTCTTCGACGAGCCCACCGCCAACGTGGACACCACGGCAGGAGAGAAACTCTACGAGATCCTGGCCCGCCTGAACCGGAAGATGACCATCCTGGTGGTCTCCCATGACATCGGCTTCGTGCACCAGTACATCACCAGTGTCGTCTGCGTCAACCGCCGGGTGCGGATCCATCCGACCAGCGCCCTGAACGGCCGCAGCATCACCGAACTGTACGGCGAGGACATGTCGCTCATCCGTCACGACCACCGCTGTTCAGAGGAGGGCCACTTTTGCTCCAGTTCCTGACCGACCTCCACCAGTTCCGCTTCCTCCAGTATGCGCTCCTGGCCGGGATCATGGCCTCGGTGGCCTGCGGCATCATCGGCTCCTATGTCACCGTCCGCCGCCTCACCTATATCGCCGGCGCCATCGCCCACTGCACCCTGGGCGGCATGGGCGCGGCCCGCTACCTGCAGCAGCAGTACGGTCTTGCCTTCCTGACGCCGCTCACCGGCGCCACCATCGCCGCCCTGGTGGCGGCCCTGGTCATCTCCTTCCTCCAGGGCCATTCCGCCATGCGCCAGGATACGGTCCTGAGCGCGGTCTGGTCCGTGGGTATGGGCATCGGCATCCTGTTCATCAGCAAGACCAGTGGCTACAACGAAGACCTGATGAGCTATCTCTTTGGTGACATCCTCATGGTCTCGGGCCGGGACCTGCTCCTGATCGGTCTTCTGGACCTGGTTCTCCTCCTGATGGTCACCCTGTTCTACAACCGGCTGCTGGCCATCAGCTTCGACGAGGAGTTCGCCCGCATCTCCGGCATTGCCGTGGACCGCTGCAACACCATCTTCCTCTGCCTGGTGGCCCTGACCGTGGTCCTGCTGGTCCAGGTGGTGGGGATCATCCTGGTGGTCGCTCTCCTGGCCCTGCCCGCTGCCGCCGCCGGCCGTCTCACCACCCGGCTGCCGGCCATGATGCTTGCCAGCACCCTCCTCTGCCTGCTCGCCACCAGCGGCGGCCTGGCGCTCAGCTACCAGCCGGACCTGCCGGCGGGCGCCACCATCATCATGCTGGCGGCAGCCCTCTACATTCTTGTCGGCATCTTCTGGAAATTACGCAACATCCACAGGAGGCCACCCGGAAAGGGCCCATTTCTTTCCCTTGACGAACCAGGGAATATCAAATAAATATGTATGGATTCACCTGAAGATGTGAACCGTGTAACAGTTCACCGCTATCGGCAATCACCTGAAAAGACCGATACTTTTGCTGAATCGTTCCACAGCGGGAACGGTGCCGCCGTCTCCCGCCACCCCAATATCCGTGAAGGCCGGGCCCGGGCAGGAAACCGGAATCAGCCCATCTGTCCATGGAGAGGTATCAAATGCAAGAAACAAGCTGGATCAGCAATATCCTGGCCAATCCCTTTCTCCGCGGCCTGATCATCGGCCTGCTCGTCGCCCTGGTTCTCTGGATCCGGGCTCTGTTCAAGATGCGGCAGCTCTCGGCGGACATCAAGAAACTGCGCGAACATCTGCACACCAAGCTCGAGATCGATTCCGAGGAGAACGAACGGCGCAAGGCCGCCCTGGACAAGATCAAGCAGGAGCGTGACAACCTGCGCAACATGGTCCAGGTCCTGAACCAGAAACCGGGACGCCAGGAACTGCGGCAGGCGCAGATCTACCAGAAGGCGGTGGAGATCATGTTCGAGAAATCGCCCGGATTCGCCCCTGCCTGGCAGATCACCCTCAAGGAGGCGGAAGAGGAGATGCGCAAGGCCGAGTCCGGCATCATTCCCTTTATCAAGCGCATGACCAGCACCGCCGGCAGTTCTTCCGGCAGCGGCGACGACGCCCGCAAAAAGACCCTGGAACTCGAGGAACCGGCCGGCAACTGAGTAGTGCCATATGCCGGGATTCCCTGCCCCTGCCCTGCCGGGCCGGGCCATGTTCCGACCTGCCCTGTGACCTGGCCCGGCACGCTGTTCCGATATCCCCATGCCGCACCACCATCCCCTTCCCGCGCAGCCGCAGGAGACCGCCATCATCCTGGTCGGTCCCCGCTATCCCGAGAATATCGGCGCCTCGGCCCGCATCGCCTGCAACTTCGGGATCTCGCGCCTCATCGTCGTTGCCGGGGAGGAGCCGGACCGGGAACGGATGCTGAAGATGGCCACCCATAAGGCCGCCCACCTGATCCATGACCTGCAGATAGCCGCCACCACGGCCGAGGCAGCGGCCCCGTTTCACTTCATCGTCGGCACCACCGCCCGGCAGGGAAGGCAGCGGCCCAGGGAGCAGGCGCCCCGGGAGGTGATGGAGGAGGTTGCCGCCGTGGCGGCCGGCAGCAGGATCGCCCTCATGTTCGGCCCGGAGAACACGGGCCTGATCAACGAGGATCTCGACCTCTGCCAGTTCACCTCCACCATTCCCACCGCCGACTTCTCCTCACTCAACCTGGCCCAGGCCGTGGCCATTCACGCCTACGAGCTCCACCTCGCCCTCAGCCGGCCCCGCAGCCACGCCGTCCCCGAGGCCGAGTATGCCAACTCTTTTGACCTGGAGGGCATGTACGACCATATCGAACAGGTTTTGACCCGGGTCACCTTTCTCCACGACACCAACCATACCTACTGGATGCGCAATATCCGCCAGTTCCTGGGCAGGGTCCGCCTCAGGAAAAAGGAGGCCAGCATGATCCGCGGCATCTGCCGCAAGTTTCTCTGGCACAGCACGAGGGAACAGGAGGGAAGTGAGCGGTGACAGCAGGAGAGGGATGAGAACCTCCCGGCCCGGCGCTCAGATGGACTGCAGGGGGCAGAGGTCGCAGCGGGGGTTCGACTTGCGGCAGTACTCCTTGCCGGTGCGGACCAGCAGGGCATGGTACTCGTTGAAGAGGGCGGTATCCGCCGGCAGGTTGTCGGTGAAGAGTTCCTGGATCTCGCTGTAGCCATACTCCTCGGGAATGATCTCGTGGCGGCTGAGGATACGGTGGGTGTAGGCATCCACGACAAAGACCGGCCTGGCCGCCGCATAGAGGAGCATGGAGTCGGCTGTCTCCGGGCCGATTCCCCGGATGGAAAGAAGCTCCTCGCGCAGCGCCTCCGGGGGCTGCCCCAGGAAGGCGTCGAGGTCGCCGCCATGGACCGTGCGGATATGGTCCAGCAGGTTCCGCAGCCGACCGGCCTTGATATTGTAATACCCCGAGGGACGGATGTATTCGGCCAGCAGGTCCACGGGCAGCTCCGCCATCCTCTCCAGGCTGAGGAAACCCGCGTCCCGCAGGTTGGCGATGGCCTTTTCCACGTTCTTCCAGTTGGCGTTCTGGGTCAGGATGGCACCCACCAGGACCTCGAACGGTGTCTCCGCAGGCCACCAGTGCTGGGGCCCGAAATGGGCATACAGCCGGTCATAGACCTGCTGCAGCAGCTCGCCGCTTCCCACCTTCTTCTCCCCTAATAGTTCACCGCTATCAGCAACTACCTGAAACAGAGCAATACGTTTACCTTCTCCTTCCTGTGCGGATCTTCCCCCCCCGCCCGGCCGGTCAGTCGCCCAGACAGATGCCGATCTCGCGGGCGGTCATCACCTTGTCACTGTCGAGATCGACCTTTTTCCTGCTCTTGATCGCTTCGGCCAGGGGAACCGAGATCATGGTCGGCGGCGCCGAGGCCACCATGTGGTCAAAGACCTGGTCCTCGGCCATGCGCACCGCCGCAGCGCCGAAACGAAGGGCAAGCAGCCGGTCATAGGTGGTGGGTGAGCCGCCCCGCTGCAGGTGCCCCAGGACCAGGGAACGGGTATCCTTGCCCAGTCGCTGGCGGATCTCGTTGGCCACCCACTCGCCGATGCCGCCGAGCACGGCCTCCTGGCGGCCCACCTCGCCCTGGCCCCTGGTGATCACGTGCCCGTCCTCGGCCTCGGCGCCCTCGGCGACCACGACAATGGAATAGTGCTTGTCGTGGAGCTCGTTGTCACTGATCTTCTCGCAGACCGAATCGATGCAGAAGGGAATCTCGGGAATAAGGATGGCATCGGCATTGCCGGCAATTCCGGAATAGAGGGCGATCCAGCCCGACTCCCGGCCCATGACCTCCACCACCATCACCCGGTCATGGGACTTGGCCGTGGAATGGAGCTTGTCCAGGGCCTCGGTGGCGGTGGAGACGGCGGTGTCAAACCCGAAGGTACGGTCGGTGGCCTCGAGATCGTTGTCAATGGTCTTGGGCACGCCGATCACCGGCATCCCCTTTTGCGCGAACTTGTGGGCAATGTCCAGGCTGCCGTCACCGCCCACCGCGATGTGGCAGTAGAAGCCCATGCGCTGGAAGTTGCGCAGCACACGGTCCGAGACATCGACGATCTTGATCTCGCCGGCCAGGTTCTCGATGGGCATGGCAAAGGGATTGCCCTTGTTGGTGGAGCCGAGGATGGTGCCGCCGATGGGGGTGATCCCCTCCACGTCCTCGGGGGTCAGGCGGACAAGGTCATCGAGATCCAGCAGTCCCTTGTAGCCCGAACGGCTGCCATAGATCTCCCAGCCGCGCCTGGTGGCCGAGTTGACCACCGCGAAGATCACCGCATTGAGCCCCGGCGCGTCGCCGCCGCCGGTGGAAATCACTATCTTGCGCATTTGCTATCCTCGTTGTGTCCTTGATCCGGAAAAGAACCCATGGCCCCCTGCCTGTTCCGACGTCTGTGACATACCTCATGCAGTCCCGATTGTAGATAACAACGCCTGCTTTAGCAACTTTTTTAGTTGTCTCCGGCACAACCCCGCCGTGCGCGCCGGTTCGGGCAATATATCCGTCCCTCTCAGGAATGAATATCAAATGTTGATTCCTGCATTGACTTCTCGCCAAAACTACCTTACCATTATTGATAAGGTGTCCTGTCCGGTCTTCCTGCGGGGAGCCGGCGGCACCGCTGGTGAAAGCCCCTTGGTTTACAATCATTCCACAGTGGGATGTTCAGTTTTTTTATGAACAATCAGGAGGAAAAAATGCTTGAAGTGACAGGATCCGCTGTCGAGAACCTCAAAAACTATCTCGCGCAGAACAACATCGACTCTGCCGTCCGCATCGCCCTGATGCAGGGTGGCTGAGCCGGCCCCTCCCTGGGGCTGGCTCTGGATGAGCCAAAAGAAAACGACAGGACCTTTGAAGAAGACAACCTGACCTTCCTCGTGGAAGAGGGACTGCTGTCCACCTGCGGCAGCATCAAGGTCGATTTCATCGAGGCCGGCTACCGTTCCGGCTTCTCCATCACCTCCGCCAACCCCGTGGGCGGCGGCGGGTGCAGCTCGGGCTCCTGCAGCTCGGGTTCCTGCGGCGGCTGATATCCTCCGCAGCATGAGGTGCAAAAGCCCCTGTCCTTCCGGACAGGGGCTTTTTTTTGTCACCCTGCCGCGCCCCGGGCTTCTTCCTGTTTTTTCACATCTTTTTTCGCCATATTCTTGACAGGCCAAAAAACATTCTTACCTTTTCGTAAGCGAAGAATACAACCAACAAACCCCTGTTCTCAAAGCGGAACGGGTAAGGAGAAAAGAGATGCAACTGGATAAATTCACCCTGAAATCACAGGAAGCAATCCAAAGCGCCCACAACATTGCCCAGAACAAGGGCAACCAGGAACTGCAGCCTGAACATCTGCTCAAGGCCATTCTCGAGCAGCCCGAGGGCGTCGTGGTTCCGGTGCTGCAGAAGATGGGCGTTGAACCGAGCGTGGTCCTCAGCGAGACCAACCAGCTCATCGACAAACTGCCGCAGGTCTCGGGAGCCGGCGCCGGCCAGACCTATGCCTCGCAGGACTTCCGCAACCTGCTGGACCAGGCCTTCAAGGCCGCCACCAACATGCAGGACGAGTACGTAAGCCAGGAGCACCTGTTCCTGGCCATGCTCGCCAATACCGCCCTGGCGGTCACCGCCATGCTGTCGCGCCTCGGCATCACCGAGCAGGCCTTCCTCCAGGCCCTGACCACGGTACGCGGCAACCAGCGGGTCACGGACCCCTATCCCGAGGACAAGTACCAGGCCCTGGAGAAGTATGCCCGCAACCTGACCGACATGGCCCGCCAGGGCAAGCTCGACCCGGTCATCGGCCGGGATGAGGAGATCCGGCGGATCATCCAGGTCCTGTCGCGGCGGACCAAGAACAACCCGGTCCTGATCGGCGAGCCCGGTGTCGGCAAGACCGCCATCGTCGAGGGACTGGCGCAGCGGATCGTCAACGGCGACATCCCCGCCACCCTGGAGGGCAAGCAGGTCATCGCCCTGGACCTGGGTGCCCTGGTGGCCGGTGCCAAGTACCGGGGCGAGTTCGAGGACAGGCTCAAGGCGGTGCTCAAGGAGGTGGAGAAGCGCGCCGGCGAGATCATCCTCTTCATCGACGAGATCCACACCCTGGTGGGTGCCGGCGCGGCCGAAGGTTCCATGGACGCCTCCAACATGCTCAAGCCGGCCCTGGCCAGGGGCGAGCTGCACTGCGTGGGCGCCACCACCCTGGACGAGTACCGCAAGTACATCGAAAAGGACCCGGCCCTGGAGCGGCGCTTCCAGCCCATCCTGGTGCAGGAGCCCAGCGAGGAGGACACCATCGCCATCCTGCGCGGCATCAAGGAGAAGTACGAGGTGCACCATGGTGTGCGCATCCAGGACTCGGCCACCGTGGCCGCGGTAACCCTCTCCAGCCGCTACATCACGGACCGGTTCCTGCCGGACAAGGCCATCGACCTCATTGACGAGGCCGCCTCGCGCCTGCGGATCGAGATCGATTCCATGCCCACCGAGATCGACGAGCTTGACCGCAGGCGGATCAAGATGGAGATCGAGATGGAGGCGCTGAAGAAGGAAAAGGACGAGGCCTCCCGGGAACGGCTGGAAAAGCTGAAAAAGGAACTGGCCGACCTCAACGACCGTCTCAACGCCATGAAGGGCCAGTGGCAGCTTGAAAAGGACGTGATCCAGCGGATCCGCCAGATCAAGACCCAGATCGACGAGGCGCACATGGAGGAACAGCAGGCTGAACGGGCCGGCGACCTGAGCAAGGTGGCCGAGATCCGCTACGGCAAGATCGTCGAGCTGGAGAAAAAGCTGGAAGAAGAGAACAAAAAGCTCGAGGAGATCCAGCAGAACCACAAGATGCTCAAGGAAGAGGTGTCGGCCGAGGACGTGGCCGCCGTGGTCGCCAAGTGGACCGGTATCCCCGTGGACAAACTGCTCGAGGGCGAAAAGGAGAAACTGGTCCATGCCGAGGAGGAGCTGTCCAGACGGGTGGTCGGCCAGAAGGAGGCCATCCGCTCGGTGGCCAACGCGGTGCGCCGGGCGCGCGCTGGCCTGCAGGATCCCGACCGGCCCCTGGGCTCGTTCATCTTCCTGGGCCCCACCGGCGTGGGCAAGACCGAACTGGCCCGCAGCCTGGCCGACTTCCTGTTCGATTCCGAGCACGCCATGATCCGGATCGACATGTCCGAGTACATGGAGAAACACTCCGTGGCCCGGCTCATCGGCGCCCCCCCCGGCTATGTCGGTTACGACGAGGGCGGCATGCTGACCGAGGCCGTGCGCAGGCGGCCCTACTCGGTGATCCTGCTCGACGAGATCGAAAAGGCGCATCCGGACGTATTCAACGTCCTGCTCCAGGTCCTTGACGACGGCAGGATGACCGACGGCAAGGGCAGGACCGTGGACTTCAAGAATACGATCCTGATCATGACCTCCAACCTGGGCAGCCACATCATCATGGAGCTGGGCCAGACCGATCCGGAGGAGATGCACCGCCAGATCGACGAGCTGCTGCACCGGCAGTTCAAGCCCGAGTTCCTCAACCGGGTGGACGAGATCATCACCTTCCACGGCCTGACCAGGGAAGACCTGATGCAGATCGTCGACATCCAGATCGGCCGGATGCAGAAACGGCTCAGGGACCGGAAGTACACCATCGAGCTGACCCGGGCCGCCAAGGAATTCCTGGTCGAGACCGGCTACGATCCCAACTTCGGCGCCCGGCCCCTCAAGCGGGCCATCCAGCGCTACATCGAGGATCCACTGGCCCTGGAGATCCTGGAAGGCAACTTCAAGGAAGGCGATCATATCATCGTCGACAAGGGTCTGGACAACAAGCTGGTGTTCAGGAAAAAATAACCGCCCGTGGAACACAGCCCCCTTCCGGCACGACCGGAAGGGGCTTTTTTTCAGGTACCAGGGGACAGGGGCCAGGGGACAGGTGCCAGGTGCCAGGGAACGGAAGCTGTATCGCTCTGCCGCATGATATGCCCTCTGCCTGATTTTCAGCGGCTGTCATGGCCGGGTAATAGTCCACCGCTATCGGCAACCATCTCAAAATACCGGTACTTTTATATGCCCATGGATCCACAGCGGCACGACCTCACCACCTGCGGCGCCGTCATCTCCCATGTGATGATGCCCTACCACGCCAACCCGGCCGGCAACATCAACGGCGGCGTCATCATGCAGCTCATCGACGATGCCGCCTTTGTCATCGCCACCCGCCACGCCAAGTGCAACGTGGTCACCGCCTCCATCGACCGGATCGATTTCCACAACCCGGTCCATGTCGGCGACCTGCTGACCCTGAAGGCGAGCCTCAACCTGACCCACCGCTCCTCCATGGAGATCGGCGTCCGGGTGGAGGGCGAGGAGATGCGCAGCGGCAGGGTGCGGCACATCGCCTCGGCCTATCTCACCTTTGTCGCCATCGACCAACAGGGTCGGCCCGTCCCGGTGCCTCCCCATCACCCCGACACCGCGGAGGCGGTGCGCCGCTGGCAGCAGGCCGAGGAACGGCGGCAGCACAGGCTTGCCGCAACCGGCGGCACCGGGCCCACGCCCGACGGCTGATCCCCGGCCAGCGGTTCCACCCGGGCTCTGCCCACGAACGGGCACGAAAATTGCTGCTTTCATGGCAGGCCACCTGCTGAAATCAACCCGCGAGGTCCTGCCATGGGTGCAGTGATACGAAGAGGCCTGCTCTTCTGCGCGCTCCTGCTGCTGCCCGCTCTCCCCTGCCATGGCGCCGATCCGGGGCCGCTGCCGGACAAGGGCCTGCAACAGACTATCCCCCGCTACCTGCTCAACTACCGCAGGGCCATCCGCGATCTGCCCTGCCCGGACCTGGCCCGCCTGCGGATGAAGATGCAGGCCCGCTACCGCAACTCCGGCACCCCGGGAGAACAGCGCTACTACCAGGTCTTTCTGCGCGAGACCGAGAAGATGATGAACAGGATGCTCTGCCCGAAAACAGAACCATAGCCCATCATGTCGCCACCCGGCAACACCAGTGACCGCCTCCGCCACCCTCTCCGGGATGACCGGAAAACCCCTTGATTTCCGGCAGGCTGTCCTGTACTTCTTAGCCTGATATCCGGAGTTTCCCTGACAACCCCCAATCCCGGCGGACCGGAAGCAAAGGGACCTGCACATCCCCCTTTTCCGTTCCCGATGGCCCCAGCCACGTTGAAGACCTCGATAATCTGCGTCAGCACCGTCTGCGGCCGCATCAGCCCGGCCTGCATGGGCAGTCCCCTGGACCGGCAGCGGCTCGAGGCCCTGCGCGACGCCACCGGCGCCAGCCTCATGGGGGCCGCGACCCTGCGCCGGGATGACCCGGTCATGGCCTGTGGCGGCGGCCGGCTGCCGGACAACAGGATCAGGGCCGTGATCACCGGCAGCGGCCGCATCAGCCCGGACGGCAAGGCCCTGTTTTCAGGTCGCGGCCCGCTGCCGGTGGTCTTCACTTCGTCCGTGGCCGCTCCGAAGCTGCAGCGCCTGCTGACCACGACAGCCGAGGTGGTGGCGGTGGCCGGAACCCCGGCCGGCGAGCTGGACCTGAAAGAGGTCCTGGCCTGGCTTGCGGACAGGGGCGTGGACAGGCTCCTCATCGAGGGCGGCGGCAGGCTCAACTACAGCGCCCTGGCCCAGGGGGTGGTGGACGAGATCCACCTCACCCTCGCGCCAAGACTGCTCGGAGCCGGCAGCGGCATCTCACTGCTGGAGGGACAGGCGCCCCTGGGCGACCCTTTTCTCGATCTCGAGCTGACGGCATGTGAACAGGTGGCCACGGGGGAGCTGTTTCTCACCTATACCGTGGCAAAGGAGTGAGCGATGGAACGACAGGAGGTGGCGGTACTCTATTCCGGGGGGCGGGACTCGCTCTCCATCTATGCCCTGGCGGCAACCGGACTCGACCCGCTGCTGGGCAGGCCGGAGCGCATCCATCTCCTGCACATGCTCAACGGCATGGGGCGTTTCCCGGCCTTTCCCGCAACCAGGCTGGAAACAGCGACAAAGATCCTCGCGGCCCAGGCGCCGGCCGGGGCCAAACCGCCCGAAACCGAGTATGTGGAACTGGACTGCGGCCGGCTGTTCCAGGGACTCTGGCTCGACCACTACGAGGAGCTCATGCCCCGTTTCGACGGGAAAAACCTGGTCTGCGTGGCCTGCAAGCTGGCCATGCACGCCCGGGCCGTTATCTACTGCGTCCGCCACCGGGTCCCGGTCCTGACGGCCGGCTATACCCTGCGCCAGGACTATTATCCCGAACAGACCCCGGCCTTCATGGAGCGGATCGCCGCCATGGCCGACCGGTTCGGCATCGCCACCCGTTTCCCGGTCTATGAGGCGTTTGACTCCGAGGACGTCACCCGCCACCTGCTGGAGGACCTGGGCCTGCCCTCCACCGGTGGCGGTGAGCGCAAGTGCCTCTTCTGCCAGACGAAGACCACGGCCCGCCCCGAACAGATCGGCCGCTATCTCGACGAGATGATTCCCAGGGTGTGCGACTACATCGACCACAGGCTGGCAGGCAGGATCCGGGAGGCGGCGCTGTGCTTTCCGCCGGGCAGGTGAGCTGTATCATCCCGGTGCGTGACCGGGCGCGGATGGTGACCCGCGCCGTGGCCAGCGTGCTTGCCCAGCGCACGGCCCGGAAGCTGGAGATCATCGTCGTGGACGATGGCTCCGGCGATGACTCCGGCCAGGTGGTGGCGGAGCGTTTTCCGGGGGTGAGCGTGATTCGGACACCACACCGGGGCCCGGGCCCGGCCAGGAACCTCGGCGTGGCAGCGGCCAGCTCCGAGCTGATCATGTTTCTCGATTCAGATGACCAGTGGCTGCCCGATCACGTGGAGGCCCTGCTGGCCCCGATGGAACAGGGCATGGAGATGGCCTACGGCGTGACCTGCACGGTCAACGAGCTGGACGGCGGCACCTTCCTGATCCCGGACCAGGGCCGGGGCCCCCGGGGCAGGTGCCTGGCGGCCCTGGTCCGCTGGTGTTTCCTGGTTCCGTCGTCGGTGGCCGTCACCCGCCGCGCCTTCGAGGAGGCCGGCGGCTTCGAGCCCCTGCCCCTGGGGGAGGACTGGCATTTCTTCGTCAAGGTGGCCCGGAACCATCCGCTGGGCTTCATCCCCCGGGTGGTCACCCGGCGGCGGCTGCACCCGGGAAGCCTTTCGGCCGCAGCCTGCCGTCCCCGGGCGGTACTGGGGTTGCTGCGATCTCTCAGACAGTGCCTGACAGGAGACGATCATGGTGACCTGATCGCCCACCTGGACCGGGCCATGGAACTTGCCGCCAAGGAGGGGCATCAATGGAAGACTGTCCAGGACTGGTACAACAGCATGCGACATGCCGGACTGGCATGAACCTCTTCAGCCCGGAAGAACATGCCCGGGCCCTGGAGCAGGGCGAAGACGTCCCCCGGACACAGCCGGAATTTCCCCTGCCGATCCAGGAGGTGGGCGTGGGCGGGCAGACCCTCTGGATTCTCCTGCCCCAGGGCCGCATTCCCTTGACCGGATCGGTGAGCGTGGATCTGCCGCCGCACCTGCGGGGCATCCACATGTCGCGCATCGAGGAGGAGATCTCCCGCCTGTACGAGACCGCCTTCGAGCACCCGGCCGCCTATGCCATGGCCCTGGCCGGCGCGGTGGTCCGTCGACAGGAGGGGGAGCGGGCCCAAGTGCGACTCCGCGGCCAGATGCCCCTCTGCCGGGCCACGCCGGTGAGCGGGCGTACCTCCGTGGATACCCTGCACGTGGACGCATGGGCCGAGGCAGGCAGGAAGAGCGGCCACATCCGGGCCCGCCTGGGCATCGGGGTCCACCACATCACCGCCTGCCCCTGTACCCAGGCCTATGCCCGGGCCATCCACCCGGCCGAGGACCACAGCCTGCCGCCGGCCACCCATTCCCAGCGTTCCTTCACCCGCCTGGAGGTGGCGACCGGCCCCGGAGGACCCGGCCCGCAGGATCTCCGCTCCTGCCTCGACCTGGCCCTGCACCTCACCCAGAGCCTTCTCAAACGGCCCGACGAGGCCGAGATGGTGATGCAGGCCCACCTGCAGCCCCAGTTTGCCGAAGACGCCGTGCGTGCAGTTGCCGCCCGGGTACCGGAGGTCCTGGGCCACCTGCTGCCGCCGGACAGCACCGTGGTGGTGGAGTCAGACAGCTCGGAAAGCATCCACACCCATAATGTCCGCTGCAGGCTCACCGCCACGGTGCAGGAGATCGAAAAGAATCTGGCCGGAAAACGGCCGGGAGGTTCCGGCCCTACCTGACCGGAATCCGGCGCAGCCCCAAGCTCCCGGGTTGCAGCCGGGGCAGCTCGATACGCAGCACGCCCCGCCGGTACTTTGCCCTGGCCCGCTTCTCGTCCACCGGTACAGGCAGGGGAATGGCGCGCTCAAAGGCACCGTAGGCGCACTCGAGGACATGATACCGGCCGTGGCTGGTCTCCCGTTCCATGCGCTTCTGGCCGCGGACCACCAGCAGATCATCCAGGATCTCGATGTCGAGATCGCCGCGTTTCATACCCGGGATCTCCATCCGCACCACCACCCGGTCATCATCGGCAAAGACCTCGGCCGCCAGCACGCCCCAGCCCACGGACCGTTCGCTCATCTCCGGCAGCAGGTCTTCATCCCTGTCCCGTGCCGCGGGAGAAAAGCGGGTGACCGCGCTGGCCGCCCGGTCGGCGAGCCGCCGCCACCCGTCCGCCACCGTGGACCAGACCTCCCCGAGCCCCTGCCGCAGTTGCTGCAATGTCGCCATTTCCGTACCTCCATTGATTTGAATTACCCCGCCGGGTGACCGCCGGCCGGACACCCCCTCTTGCTGCAGCCGCCGGCATCTGCCATTCTCCGGCCTGCCAGGAAAAGATAGACATGGCCACGGCCGGCGTCAACCGGCAGGGAGGGCGGTCGAGGAACTCAGAAGGGCGGAGGAGACCGGAAGAGCAGCCGCAGGCCGGTGGCGGGATGGGCAAAGGCGAGCTCGGCTGCATGAAGGAGCATCTCGCCGCTGCGGGTGCCGCTGCCGTACAACCGGTCGCCGACAATGGGGCAGCCCAGGCCCAGGGGATGGGCGGCATGGAGGCGAAGCTGGTGGGTGCGGCCGGTGAGGGGCACGAACTCGATCCTCGTCCTGTCCCCTTCAATGGCGAGCACCCGCCAGCGGGTGATGCCGGGCTTGCCCCGGACCGGGTCAAGGACCTGGCGGGGCCGGTTGTCGGGATCGAGGCGGAAGGCCAGGCGGATGGTGCCGCTGCGCCTGCGGACCCTGCCTTCGAGCAGCGCGACATAGACCTTGCCGACGCGGCGCTGCTGGAACTGGCGGGAGAGATTGCGGTGCGCCTCGCGGCTGCGGGCCAGGACCATGAGTCCCGAGGTGTCCATGTCCAGGCGATGGACCGCCGGCTGGTCGATGGCATCGGCAAAGCAGCGCCTGAACCTGCTGACCACGCAGTCCTGCCTGTCCGGCCCCCGGCCGGGTACGGCGAGCAGGCCCGAGGGCTTGTCCACCACCGCGAACAGGGGATCCACGTGGACCAGGCGAAGGAAGTGCGTATCAGCCATGGCGCTACTCCTCCAGGCCGCAGAGGAGAAAGCCGAGCAGTGGCCGGCACTTGCTGCTGCAGGGGGGATAGAAACAGCTATGGAAGCGGGTGCGGGAACGGTTTTCCCGGCCCCAGTAGAACTCGGCCAGGCTCAGGGGCACAAGCTGGTGCCGGGCGGCGTGATTGAGCAGCTTGGGCGCGCAGCAGTCGCCGGCGCCGGTGGGGATGCCGGGCGCGAGAAAGGCCCGGGCCAGGTTCCGGGACCGCCCCCGGAAGTTGACCAGGGTGTAGAGCCCGTGCAGCTCTCGCATCAGCCTGCGGGACAGGGCCCGGCGGCGGGCGGCCAGTTCGCGCCTGCGCGGAGAATCCTTGGCCAGTCCCTCCATCTGCCGGCCCAGGGCCTTGATCCGCTGTTCCGTGTCCCGGCTGACGGCATTGAAGGCCGGCACGGGAAAGAGCGGCCCCACCCAGCCCGCCACCTCCCAGGCGCCGCCATACTGGCCGGAAAAGGCGCGCAGCAGGGTCCGGGAGCCGTCGGGCCGCCGGCAGACCAGGACGCCGAACATCTTGCCCCGGTCCGGCCCGAACAGGGGCGCGGTGGAAAAACGTGGCTCCGCGACTCCCGGCCGGGTAAAATCGATACGGCCATGCCGGGCCAGCAGCGCCATCAGCTCCAGGCAGTGCTGCCGCGCCTCGTCCGCAGGCAACCGGTGTTCGCGGCCGCAGTCGCGGCAGAAACCGGCGCAGGCGAGATCCGGCGCGCTCACCGGCAGCGGGGGGTCCCCGGCCGCACCCGGCCTCATTTCCTGAACAGCCACAGGAGCAGGGTCAGGAGCAGGCTGACCACGATGGAGGTGGTCACCGGAAAATAGAAACGGAAATTTTGGCGATGGATGATGATGTCACCGGGCAGCCTGCCCAGGGGCAGGTTCTTCAGCCAGGGCCAGAGCAGGCCGGCGGCGATGAAGAGAACGCCGATGAGAATCAGATACCTTGCCATCTTTCCCTCTCCCGGATACACTCAGACTTTCTGCTGCCGTGGCTGCCGGCCGCCGCCATCGGTCCCGCTCCCGGCGCCCTCCGCGGCCACGTCCTGGCTGAGGAGGACCCCGGCAAAGACCACCAGGCAGGCCACCACCTGCCACAGGCCCAGCCGCTCCTGCAGGATAAAAAAACCGAACAGGATTGTAAACACCGGAATCAGGTTGATGAAGGCCACGGCCTGGCTGGCCGGCAGGCGGCTGGTGCCGTAGTTGTAGAGGCCGTAGGCGCCGGCGCTGACACCGATCCCCAGGTAGACGACCGCCAGGATGGAAGGAAGATGCATCGCTGCCGGCAGTCCCACGCCGGGGAGCAAGAGCACGGGCAGGAAGAAGGCCACGCCGACAAAACACTGCACCGCGGTCAGGAACAGGGGCGGCAGGGTCCGGCTCAGGTGCTTGACCAGGATGATATAGCCGGTGGCGCTGACCATGGCCAGGAACTCGAGAAAATTGCCCAGGACCGGGTCCGGCGAGGCGGTGGTGGCGTGGCCGGCCAGGCTCAGCCAGATGGCGCCGGCCGCGGCAACAACGAAACCTGCCACGGTCCGCATGGTGATGCGCTCGCCCAGGAGCAGGCCCGCGGCCATGGCCACCAGCAGGGGCAGCATGGTGGTGATCATGGCGGCCTGGGAGGCGCTGGTCCGCAGCAGGGCCGCCGACTCGAGCAGGAAATAGAGACAGGGCTCGAAGAATCCCATGGCCAGCAGGGGAAGAATATGGTGCCGCCGCAGGGGCAACCTGGTAAAGGAAGGCACAAAGGGCAGGAAACAGAGGGCCGCCAGCAGCATGCGGCCGAAGATCACCAGCAGGGGATGGAGTTCGCGGAAGGCGAACTTCATGGCCACAAAGGAACTGCCCCACAGCACGGTGGCGGCGAGCAGCGCCAGGGCCGGCAGCAGACGGCCGGCGGCAAAAGGATTGGTCAGGGGCGCCATGGGATCGAGAGACAGGAACCAGGGAACGGATCGGTTACGTTCGGGACTTGGGCAGAGACCCACCATACCCGTCATGCAGCCCACAGGCAAACAGAGATTTTTTTTCTTTTTCGTGATCCTGCTGCTGGTATCTCTGCTTCCGGTTCAGCCGGCAGCGGCCCGTTTCCGCCCCGAGGACGCGAGCTGGCAACAGACCGTGGAGCTCTTTCGCGCCATCCCCTGCCTCACCGGCGACGAACTCGCCTACGGCCGCGAGATCATCCGCGGCATCGGCTACGGCGGGCAGCGGATCTTTCGCCGGATGTGCCGAATGCCGGGCATCTCCTTTGAAAAATCCAGGCAGGCCTGGAAGGAGATCCTCAGCCTTGGCCTCTCCTTCGAGCAGGTCCTCTGTTTTGAAAAATGGAGCGAGCTGCCCGGCGTGGACATGGATCTTGCCCTCACCGCCCTGCCGGAGATCAAAAAACTTTCCTACGAGGCAGGCAAGTCCTTCCGCAATTACCTGAACCTGCCGAAGATCACCGCCCGCCACGCTCTGGACACCATTCCCCTGCTCAGCACCCTCAAGGATGCCAACAACAGGGCTGTCCAGGGATTCCTGGCCATCGGCGACATGGACGCCATCCACGCCCTGGACGGCATGGTCTCCCTGGCCCTGCTCAAGGACAACCAGGCCAGGGCCTGCGGCGCCTTTGCCGAGGTCGCCGGCATGGACACCGCCACCATGCTCGACGCCCTGCCCCTGCTCCGGCAGCTCCGCCAGGACGATGCCTGGAACGCCCGCTGCCTGTTCCGGCAGAAGGAGATGACCCGGGAGGAGGCCTGGCGCTGGCTGATCCGCTATTTCGCCCTGCCGCCCGAGATCCAGGAAAAACAGTACTACCGGCTGGACGACAGGGAGCGCGGGCAGCTCCTGCAGGCCTTCTACGACGGCGGCGAGGAGCTGATCTGGAAGATCAACAACCTGCACGCCATCACCGACCGGTTCGGCTTCGAGATCCCGGACAGTGTGCTGCGCCGATTCTCGCCGCAGCAGCTCTACGAACGATTTCAGCGGTTGTCGCCGCAGGTGCGGTTCCGGTTCGGTAACGAGTTCTATCCCCTGATCTCCGGCGGCAACAGGGCGCAACTGATCGGTATCCTGCGGCGGGCCACGGCCGCGGACCGCCTGCAGACCGCGCGCGATCTCGTCTCGGCCGACATCTACGCCCTGCTCTCCCAGGGCAGCGAGCTCTACGACTCCTCGTTTCGCGATATCCTGGTGCCGGTCCTGAAAAAACGCATTGATGCGCGTTACAGCGACAGCCTGCTGGACTTCCTCCGGGAGACCGATCCCGCCAACATGCTGGTGGCCGACTTTATCGTCAGCCTGGCCCAGAAGGGCAAGTTGACCACCTTCTTTCCCGAGGATGACGCCCTGCAGCGGCAGATCCTGGAACTGGTGGCTGCCTCGGCCTTCCGGGACGAGGACTCGATCCTGCTCTTCTCGGCCACCTTCATGCACCTGCTCCAGGTGCTGGCCCCGGACGCCCGCTCCTTCCTGATCCGCAGGATGGCCGACGTGGCCGAAAACGGCTCGGGCGCGTTCACCCGCCTGGTCAACGTCATCCTCCAGTACTACCTCAAGGAATACCCGGACCTGCTGTCGCCGGCCGACCGCAGCCTGATCCTGCGCCTGGCCATCCGCAAAGGTGTCGAGGACCTGGGCCGCTACCAGCAGACCCCCTTTGCCCGGTGGAAAAGCGACCATCGCCTGGCCTCGGTCTCCATCTTTCATCCTGACGACGACGGCCGCAGCTCCTTTCTCTCCAACGTCCGTACCCTGCTGCGCGCCGGCTACCGCTTCGAGATCAGTGACACCTACAGCCTGACACCACCGGACGAGGCCTGCCGGCGCAGGATCGGCCAACTGACGACGGCGGCGAAAGAAGGCGCCGCCCGCCCCCTGCTGGAGCTGTTCCGGGCCATGGAGCGCGACCACTTCTCCGTGGCCCTGGCCAGGACCATGGGCAATATCACCATCTCCCATGCCCAGTACGTCTACAGCGGTGAGGAGAACCAGGAACGGCTGCTGGAACGGTTCCTCCGCAGCGGCGACGAGATGCTGGCCCAGCGCGGCCACAGCTACTGGCGTTCGGAACAGCTCACCGAGCCCCTGGAAAAGCTGCGCCGCCAGCGCCGCATCAGCGACAGGGACCTGACCGACAAGCAGCGGTTTCTCAGTCTCGGTTCCTGCGGCGGAGTCAAGGCCTACACCCGGCTGACCCGGATGTTCCTCGGCCACGTGGACATCCTGGCCACCATCGGCACGGGCATGGCCATAATCAACGACCCTTACAACAGGAACCTGTTCGAGGTGGTGGCCACGGGGCCGGACACCATGACCTGGAAGGAGGTGGCCGAGCGCTCGGCCTTCATCTTCAGGGGCGGCCGCGGCCAGGACTATCTCCAGCCCGGTTCACTGACCGCCATTCTGCACAAGATCATCGAAGAGAAAGACAACAGGGCCGCTGCCGCACAGGGCCGTACAGGGGAGGACCATGCCGCTCTACAGCCGTGATCAAGTGCCGGACCTGCTCAGGGCCGTGGAACAGGGCGACATCGCGCCGGTCTACCTGCTGTTCGGCGAACGCTACCTCTGCCGGGAGACGGCGCGGGAACTGGAACGCCGCCTGCTGGCCGATGGCGGCACGGTCCATGCGGTGGACGGCGACACCGAGGACCAGGCCGCCACCATCGCCAACCTCCGCAGTTTCAGCCTGCTGCCGGGGCGGCAGATCTTCCGGGTCACCGACACCCGGCTCTTCCACTCCCGCAACGTGGCCCGGACCCTCTGGAAACGGGCGGCGGGCGCCCATGAGGCGGGCAAGACGGAACAGGCGGCCAGGGCCCTGCGCGCCCTGCTGGAGGCCGCCGGCCTCGATGGCAATGATCCGGAGCAGGATCCGGCCGCCCTGTCCGATACCGCCTGGCAGGAACTGTTCGGCTTTGCCCGGCCCGCCGGCGACCTGGCCTGGATCACCGAGATCCTGGCCGCCGCGCCGCCGGCAGGCGGCAGGGCCCGTGCCGGCGGCGATCCGGCCGACCAGCTGCTCGAGGCCCTGGCCGCCGGTATCCCGGAGGTCAACACCCTGCTCCTGCTGGCCGAGACCGTGGACAAGCGCAAACGCCTGTTCAGGACCCTGAAAAAGGACCACGTGGTCGTCGATCTTGCCGTGGACACCGGCGCCGGCGCCAGGGCGCAGAAGGTACAGAAATCGGTGCTGGTGGAGATCATCGGTCAGGTCCTGGCCGGGATGGGCAAGACCATGGCCCCGGAGGCCGTGAACCTGCTGGTGGAACGGGTCGGCTTCCACCCGGTGGCGGCCAGGATGGAGACGGAGAAACTGGCCCTCTATGTGGGCAGGCGAAACAGGATCGAAAAGGAGGACCTGGATGCCATTGTCGGCCGGACCAGGCAGGAGGCCCTTTTCGAGCTGACCGGCGCCATCGGCGCCCGCAACCTGGAACGTGCCCTGCTCCTGGCCGACCGCCTCCGGGAAAACAATATCCATGCCCTGGCCATCATCGCCACCCTGCGCAACTTCACCCGCAGCCTCCTGCTCTTCCGTGCCCTGCAGGAACAGCCGGAGTTCGCCTACAGCCCCTCCATGTCCGCGGCGACCTTCCAGCGGCAGTGTCTCCCCAGGCTCAAGGAACGACAGCAGTGGGCCGAGGAACTCAAGGGGCACCCCTATGCCCTCTACATGCAGTTCAAAACCGCATCCGCCTTTGCCCTGCCTGTGCTGCGCCGATGGATGCGCCTGCTCCTTGCGGCCGAGATGCGGCTCAAGGGCTCGCCCGTGGAGGCCGCCACCGTCCTGCACCACCTGCTCTTCGCCATGCTCGCCGGTTGACCGGTTCCTGATTTCGGTTAGGGCCGCAAGAGAAAAACGACAACCGCATCTTCCGCGGCCACCGGCCCTCCGGCGTCCGATTTTCGCGTAATCCGGCTTGCAAATTCGCGCTGACGCATTACATTTATCATAGAGTTTTTACCCCTTAGCCCCTTTCATGGTATACTGTTACCAGCCACCGGGGCCACTGCTGTCCGGTGGCAGCCCCTATAACCGTCATCGGGTCCGCTCCCGGGCAGGTGTCCGGCAGCCGGATCACGGTCACGGATTCAGAAAACAATCCGTGTGATAGTAAAAGTTCTGTACCTGCACCGCTGGATACAGGTAAACTTTGACTAGAGCATCCACGCAAACGCTATGGCAAAAGACAAGTCGAGCTACCAGGAAGATACCCTGACACGACGGCGGGAGGATCTCCAGGAGCCGCCCATGTACAAGGTGCTGCTCCACAACGACGATTATACCACCATGGACTTTGTGGTCATGGTCCTGGAGACGGTCTTCGGCAAGGACACCGACGAGGCCACCCGGATCATGCTCAACGTCCATAACCAGGGCCAGGGCGTGGCCGGGATATATACCCGCGAGATCGGGGAGACCAAGGTGGCCGTTGTCCACCGCATGGCCCGGAAAAATCAATTCCCGCTCAAATGCTCCCTGGAAAAGGTGAGCTGAGCCGGGCGGGATCAGAGGTACCATTATTATGTTGAGTAGAGAGCTGGAACTGGCCCTGATCAGGGCGATCAAGGAAGCAAAGAAAAACCGGCACGAGTATGTCACCGTGGAGCACATGCTCTACGGGCTGCTGCACGATGACCTGGCCCGGCACATCATCGACAAGTGCGGCGGCAACAACGACAACCTCAAGGAGCGGCTGGAGCGGTTCTTTGCCGGCGGCATGCCGATCCTCAAGGACGCCAATGCCGAGCCGGCCCAGACCGTGGCCTTCAACCGGGTCCTGCAGCGGGCGGTGAACCACGTCCAGAGCTGCGGCAAGAAACAGGTGGATACCGGCGACGTGCTGGTCTCCATCTTCACCGAGCCCGACTCCCACGCGGTCTACTTCCTCGGCACCGAGGGCATCGGCCGCATGGAGGTGGTGGAGTACATCTCCCACAACCTGCCCGACAACCTGCAGAGCGAGCCCCTGCGCGAGCCCCAGCCCAGGCCGAAACAGCAGAAGAAAAAGAAGGTGGGCCAGGACGCACTGGAGCAGTTCA
>Ga0256833_1000826_pt1 | contig 23477 bp, 23 predicted proteins | sample 356284metaG_FD_190535 | JGI IMG/M metagenome (GOLD analysis project Ga0256833, IMG submission 190535) | Hydrothermal vent microbial communities from Mid Atlantic Ridge, Atlantic Ocean - 356-284 | ecosystem: Environmental > Aquatic > Marine > Hydrothermal vents | place: Atlantic Ocean: Mid... | reverse complement strand
ATTTCGCCACCAGCCTAAACAAGTAAGAGATACAGACACAGCTGTTTATGCGGTATACAGGAAATCAATAATCGTTAAGGCAGGTCTATTCGATGAGAAACTGGTCCGGAACCAGGATATAGCTTTACATAAAAAAATTCAGGCACAAGGCTATCGCTTTCTCACTCACCCAGAAATGCCTATTAATTATTATGTTCGTAGTAACATACTAAAGTTACTGAGAAAAGCTTTTGGGGATGGAATGTGGATAACATTGTCTAATGCTGCATATTTTCGCCACAAAATCCCATTTTACTTTGTCTGCTATTTGATTTTGTTTCCATTTTTATTTTTTTTCTCAATCATCGATAAATTCCCGTTTCTGACCTTTTTATTATCAGCTCCTATTGTTAGCTATTTATTGCTTTTAATATATTTTTCTATGAAGGCAAATAACAACAGTGGAAAAGTAGGTCTTTTGTTTTTAATTCCCCTTTACCATATTACTTATGGAACAGGATCAATGGTGGGATTTCTAAGATCTAAATTGGGATTCTTCCGCAACATGAGTATCTGAGTAAAAATGGGCAGAGACATTCAGTAATTCAAACTGTATGTGACATCTCTTCGTTTTATTCCTTTGCTTTTACCATACGAATTGTGTTTTATTGTTGGGGAATATTGGGTTTTTTCAAAATTCATGCACCCTATTCATGTTTGATTTTAAATTTTTTATTAGCCAATATAGCCTTTTTTTACGGTGTAAATAAGGCCTTATTGGGTAAGGTACCTAGTATTTATAAGCCAGTTAATAAATCTTAACCTTAATGTTTATTGTCGTGCCAAAAAAGATCAAGTTATACCGCTTCATAAGCGTAGCTGTTTGGTACCACTTGATTCAGTACATGGGAGTGTATGAGAGAGAAAAACGCATGACAAAACCAGGGGGCTCTGGTACGACTTCATTTTCAATAACCCAAGGAATCCAGATGTGAGGGGCGTAAAGCTGGCAAGTATCCGGACGCTTTTCCCTGAGGGCAGGCTGGTTTGCCGCCGCCTTACCCTGGCCCCGCCCATCAGCAGGATGGTTGGCCGCCTACATCCTTCTATGTAAACTCCGTTCAACCTGTTTCCGTTCCTGAGGACCCATGTGCTTTGCTGGATAAGCAAATGATCCAAAGTTATCCAATATTATGGACTTCATGCAGAAACAACAGGCTCTAATGGCATGATTAAGAAAACGATTGTTTTCTCCACTGCCCTTATGGCATTGTTTTTTTTTGTGCACTATCTTTCTTTAAAAAAAACTCCTACTCTCGCATTAAAGGTCATGACTTACAATATTGGCAATAGCGGGTGCCCACATAAACTTTCACGAACCAAGATGATTAATATGATCATGACTATTATTAAAAAGGAAGGCCCTGACATTGTTATGCTGCAAGAGGCAGGCTATCTGAAGGGAAGATTGCCAGAGGCCATAGGCTATCATTCTATATTCTTTAAAAAGGAGCATGTAGCTCTCCTTTCCAGGATGCCATTAAAAAAGGTGGGAGAGCATTACTTGGATAACAAATCAGGCAAGGATGGAGAGGCCATTTGCGCAAGCACGGAGTGGAATGGCAAAGGCCTCCTTGTGTGTTCAGCGTATCTTACCAGCATACCTGTTGCATACAAGGGAAAGGTAGTGATTAGCAAGGCCAAGATGCTCGGCATTGCCCTTAGAGAGACACTCTTTGACACGCAGCGGGTCCATGAGGCAGAAGATCTTATCCAGTGGATCAGCGGCCTTGGATATAAAAATGTAGTGATCGGTGGAGACTTTAATTCACTCTTTTTTTTCAAGTCCATGAGGCACATGAGGGAAAAATTTTCAGACACTGCATGGGGTACTCCTGCATTTTGGTCAACAAGCTACAAGTGGCCCCAGTCCTTTTTGCCATTCAAAATAGATTATATTTACGTGACAAAGAACATGGAGTATGGGGGTACAAAAATCATACGTCAAAGCCCTGGAGATCACTATCCAGTTGTGACATATGTCCGTTGATGAATCCAAATTATGCACTGCGAAAAATGGCAAAATGGATTTTATTTTTATATCAAATAGTTGCCCTGTTGGAAGCGTTTGCTTCACATTCACCTTTTTGGTGAAGCAATATTCCTGCTGTTTTTGCCATCTTTCGCAGCCCTACGGGATTGGCGATTTCGCCCAGTCTGCTTTGTTGCTCTGGGCTCGAAGTACCTAAGTACGTCTTCGCCCCTTGCACCTCGCATCTTGGGCAAACTCGCCAATTGCAAAATTCGGGATAAAAGACCTTAGATTCTTATGAATAAAAAACTTGATGTCACCATAATTGTGCCTTGCAGAAACGAAGAGGACTATATTGCAGGGTTTATTAGCTCTCTTGTCCAGCAGGATTACCCAAAGGAGAAAATGGAGGTCATTATTGCCGAGGGAAGAAGCGTGGACAGGACAAAGGATCTCCTTGAAGCGGCAGTTGCCAGCATATCCTGGATAAAGGTTATAGACAACCCGGGCCAGATTGTTTCCACAGGACTCAACAAAGCCGTAAGGCATGCAAGAAATGACATAATACTTAGAATGGACGTGCACACTGAGTATGCCCATGATTATGTTTCAAGGTGCGTAAGTACGCTCATTGAATCGGGATGCGCCGATGTTGGAGGGCCGGCGCGTACCAAATCAAAAGGGTATGTACAGGGGGCCATAGCAGCGGCCTTTGCTTCTCCGTTTGCTGTAGGTGATGCCAAGTCACATTTTGAATATGAGGGCGAGGTGGACGGCGTTTCTTATGGGTGCTGGTACAAGAAAACACTTATGGAGGTTGGGCTATGGGACGAAAGATTCAGAAAAAACCAGGATGATGAACTATGCCTTAGGCTTAGAAAGGCAGGCCATACCATTTACCAGACTCCAAGGATAAGGTCATGGTATTTCCCAAGGAAAAACCTCTCAGGACTCTTTAGACAATACTTTCAGTATGGTTTCTGGAAGGTGATGGTGATGCGAAAGCACAGGACCATTGTATCGTGGAGGCACATGGTGCCAGCCTCTTTTGTGTTGTTCCTATTCACGGCCACACCTTTGGGCATGTTTTGGCATCTGCCAGCCCAGGCCTTAAGATATGTGCTTGAAGCATATCTTGCCTTTCTAATAATGGGAAGCATCCAAGCCGCCCTTAACAGTTCCCTTGCCTATCTTCCTGTTTTACCTATTGTGATAGCCACGTTTCACGTGGCTTACGGTACTGGCTTTTTGTGTGCCTTTTTCAGCCGCACATTCTACAGGTTGTAGATGTCTGCCTTGTATTGTTTCAGATTTTGTGGGTCTGTAAACCAATCTATGGTTTCTGAAAGCCCTTTTTTGAATCCGTCAAGGCCTGCATATCGAGGCGTCCAGTCAAGAAGTCTTTTTGCCTTTGTGTTGTCAGCCCAGAGGCGCTCAACCTCGCTCTTTTCAGGTCTTATACGCTGATCATCAGTGATGATATCTATATCTTTGCCCATAAGACCTGCAATTATCTTTACAACATCACCAATGGAAACCTCGAAGTTGCTGCCAATGTTTATTACCTCTCCAACTGTTCGATCAGACCTGGCAATCTCTACAAAGCCTGCAACTGTGTCTTTTATGTAGTTGAAATCCCTTGTGGGATGGAGGGAACCCAATCTTATCTGATGCCTGCCATTTGCTATCTGAGTAATTACAGTGGGTATGACCGCCCTGGCAGACTGCCTCGGGCCATAGGTGTTAAATGGGCGAATGATTGCCACAGGGGTGCCAAAGGAAAGATAAAACGACATAGCGATCTGGTCTGCCCCGATCTTGGATGCTGAGTAGGGTGACTGGCCCTGCAAGGGGTGCTCCTCATTGATAGGCACAAATCTGGCGGTTCCATAGACCTCGCTTGTAGATGTGTGAATCACCTTTTCCACACCGATCTCTCTTGCCGCCTGTACCACATTGAGGGTCCCCTTTATGTTGGTGTCAATATAGGTATCTGGGGAATGATAGGAATAAGGTATGGCGATTAGGGCAGCAAGATGAAAAACAACATCGCAACCCTTCATGGCCTCTTTAACGCCATGAGGGTCCCTTATATCACCTGGAAATACTTCAAGCTGATTGCGAATTTCCTGCGGAGAGTGATCCAGCCAGCCCCAGGAATTAAAGGAATTGTAAAATACAAAGGCCCTGACATCATACCCCATTTTTACCAGGGTCTCGGTGAGATGGGAGCCAATAAACCCATCTGCCCCTGTTACCAGTATCTTTTTCCCCTTGAGAATCATTTTTCTTACCTCACGACTTACCGATTAGATAATTAAAACAAACTAATAACATGCTTTAAAAAATAATCAAATTAGGGGGAGGCTATGAAAGCAGTAATCCAGGCAGGAGGCAAAGGTACGAGACTTCGTCCGTACACCTTGGTGCTTCCAAAACCGCTCATGCCCGTAGGAGGGATTCCAGTTATAGAAATACTCATAAAATGGCTGAGGCGAAACGGTACAAGAGAAACCTATATCACCACGGGCTATCTTGGACATCTGATTCGTGCACTTTGTGGAGATGGCCGGCAATGGGGTGTCGATATCATTTATTCTGAAGAACCAGAGCCGCTCGGAACAGTGGGCGCCCTAAGACTATTAAAAGATGAGCTGGATCAAACATTTTTAATGCTGAATGGTGATCTTATTACTGATTTGAGCCTAAATGATTTTACTGATTTTCACAAATCACATGATGGGATGCTGACTATTTGTGTAACAAAAAAACGAGTAAAAATAGATCTTGGCACTCTCAGTGTTAATGAAGACAAGGTTGAATCCTTTGTTGAAAAACCGGTTCTTCAATATGATGTGAGCATGGGGATCTACTGCATGGAGCCAGAAATTATAGAGCTTATTCCCGAAGGGGTGCCTTTTGGATTTGATGACCTGATGCACAGTATGCTTGGACGAAAGCTCCCGGTCTATGTGTTTAAGCATGAAGGACTTTGGCTGGATATAGGCCGGCCTGAAGACTTTCAGAAGGCTCAGGATTATTTTAGAGACACTGAATTAAATATGCTTGGGATTTAATATCATGGGGAAGAAAATTATATCACTTGCAGATCCTGCCCTTGGAGATGAAGAAAAACAGTCTCTCACAGAGGTCATTGACAGCGGCTGGCTAACAATGGGAGAAAGGGTTAGGCGATTCGAATGCGAATTTGCAAAGATGCATGAAATGGAAGAAGCCGTGGCCGTAAGCTCTTGCACGGCTGGTCTGCACTTGTGCCTGGCGGCTCTCGGCATTGGCCCTGGAGACGAGGTCTTAGTCCCTTCCCTCACCTTTGTGGCCACTGTAAATGCGGTTCTTTATACAGGTGCAAGACCTGTATTTGTGGACATCGAGTCTATCCACTGCCCTCACATTTCAATTGAAGATGCAAGAAAGAAGGTTACAGAAAAGACCAAGGCTGTCATCCTTATGCACTATGGCGGGTATTTGGTAGATATGACAAGGTGGAGCAATTTTTCCAAGGAATTCGGGCTGTTTATTATTGAGGATGCAGCTCATGCGCCAGGAGGCAAAGGCATTGGGCAAAAGAGCCATGGTGCTGCCTTCAGTTTTTTTACAAATAAAAACATGACTACGGCTGAAGGCGGTATGGTGATCTCCAAGAACAGGGAATTCCTGTCAAAAGTCAGATCCATGCGTTCACACGGCATGACTACTCTCACCCTCGAAAGGTACAAAGGACACGCCTATTCATATGACGTTACCATGCTTGGTTACAATTACAGGATGGATGAACTGCGGGCTGCTCTCGGCCTTTCTCAGATAGGCAGGCTTGAAAAATGGAATGAAAAAAGAAGACACCTGTCTGACCACTATAGATTTTTAATCAACAAACTTTGTTCACAAGTGCAGGTACCCTTCAACAGTGACTGGCCAACATGCGCCCATCTTATGGCCGTCATTCTTCCAGATAATACGGATAGAAATCATATCATGCAAAAACTCAGGGACGAGGGAATACAAAGTAGTATTCATTATCCACCAATTCATGGTTTTTCCCACTATAGGAGATTGTTTCCTGACATAAGACTTCCAATAACCGAGGAATTTTGTAATAGAGAGCTTACATTGCCTCTTCATCCAGGGTTAGACAAAACATCTATCGAGTATATAATCAGGACCTTGTCATCCTGTCTCGGGTAGTTTCTCATGAAAATGGGTAAACGTCTGTTTGACATTGTATTTTCAACTGTGGGGCTATTGATTGCTGCCCCAATCATGGCTATCATCGCCATCGCTATCAAGCTGGACAGTCCTGGAAAGATCATCTTTTCCCAGAAAAGACTCGGCTATAAAGGAAGCATTTTCAATCTGCATAAGTTCAGAAAATTCCCGGAAAATTGGGGAAATAAAGGACCTGGAGTCACGGTTGCTGGCGATGCAAGAATGACCCGTATTGGGAGAATTCTCGAACGGACGAAATTGGACGAGTTGCCTCAACTGTGGAACATATTAAAGGGCGAGATGAGTTTTGTAGGTCCCCGACCGGAACTTTTACGGTATAAACACTTATTCAAGGATGGATTTGAAAAGGTACTCGATTATGTACCTGGGATCTTCGGACCCAATCAGGTTGCCTTTCGAAACGAATCGGCCCTTTATCCTCCAGATTGTGATCCGGAAGAATTCTACAAGAAAGTCCTTTTCCCTCAAAAGGCCCAAAATGATATCAAATACTTTGAGAATGCCACCTTCTTGTCTGATCTTACGTGGATAATCAAAGGCGTGGTTGCCTGTCTTACAGGCGCAATCCATTGGAACAAATTGTTGGGCTTTCACTTGCGGGTTTTTCTTCTTGATCTTTTTGCAATTGAAACCGCATGGATCTTCTCAAATTTCATAAGATATGGATGGCATCATTTAGTAGATCCGCTTTTTTTAAACAGATTACTGGTGGGCTTAGGTATATATCCGGCAATTATTCTCCCTATAATTATCTTTAGTGGTTGTTATAAAAATCCTGTACGTTTTTTGTCTTTTAATGACATAGCCAAAATATCATTATCTAACATAATAGGCTGGTGCCTGGCGTCTTTGGTATATCTTGGCTTTTTTTACAGAAACGAATCCATTTTGCTGGTACCACTTGGTATTTCCATGCTTGTTCCCCTGTCTGTGTTGCCACGTATATGGAAAAAATTGTATTGGCATAGACCCATAAAATCCAGTTCCAGTGCGAATTTACATAAGATACTCATATATGGGGCTGGTTCCAGGGGCGCGGCCCTTGCAAACCTTCTGGAATACGGTTTCCCAAATGTGAAAATTATCGGCTTCTTAGACGACGCCCCCAAATATATGGGACGCCATGTTGAGGACAAAAAGGTTATAGGCTGTGAAAGGGACCTTAGTACAGTATACGATGTCCACTGTTTTGATGAACTTTGGGTCTCTTTTAATCCCAAGGCAGATAAGATGCATGGTTTGCAGACTTGGTGCAAAGAAAATAAGGTGCGCCTTGTTATTTTGTCCGATATAGAGCCTTTTGCACGTCTTTTTTAAAACTGTGAACAAGCAAAACCTTTTGGCCATACACAATCTTCTCAATATACTCTCTGGTAATATTCAGGACGAATGCGCACTTAAGGAACTGGATTCGGCACTATGGAAACAAATGGTGGAAATTTCCATAGAACACCATGTGAACAATTTATTATATAAAAGACTCAAAGACACGGAACTTGCTAACTACTTAGCGCCCAACCTCACTGAAACATTGCATTTTTTGTATGTGAAGAACACTGCTAAAAATCTTTTTTCCCTACAACGGCTTAGAGAAATCCTGCTTTCCCTGCAAAAGAAGGGTATCCCAGTTTTGATATTAAAAGGTGTCCATCTTATCGAAGATGTGTGGGAGGAAGTAGGCTTACGAAATATCACTGATTGTGACCTGTTGTTCAGAAAAGCCGACTTCGAGAGGGCAATCAATCATCTGTTGCAAAAAGGTTACCTTGACACTTGTCCTCAGATTGATCCTCACTGGCATATAGAGGACGACTCCATCCCAGTTGATTTAGAAGGAGTTTGGCAGAGGGCTGAAAGCTTTGATATGCAAGGAGTCAATGCACTTGGGCTGTGTACTGAAGATCTAATCTTGCACCTTTGTCTTCACTGTGGGTACCACCATCTCTTTCAATTTATTGGCCTTAGAACCCTATTAGATATTCAACAAATCTTGAAAATAAAAACAATCAACTTTTCAGCCCTTAAAGATCGAGCTCGTTTGTGGGGCATGGAAAAACTGCTACTGCTATGTCTTAATCTGAAAAAACAACTTTTGGATTCCAACTTCTTAAGCTTTTATATTGAAGAAAATGAGCGAAAAGACGAAACAGTGGAAAAATGGGCAGTTGATCAGATATTTTTTCGGAAAGATAATATAGAAAGAATCTCCCCATTTTTTCTAAAACTATTTTCAAAGGAAACACCAATAAATTACAAGATTAAATGCATGAAGCGTTTGCTCTTTCCTCCCTATGAAGAAGTGGTACACAAGTATTCGGATTCTTGTTTGTCGGGGAAATATATTTATATAAAGCGCTTTTTGCAGAAATCTGTTTATTATATGGGAGTTGGACTAAAAATTCTGGTAAATCAAGAAAGTAAAAAAAGGGCCTTAGAAATCAAGCAGTTGTACAAGCATAAAAAAAGGTTGCTCGATTAGAAATATTTTTTCATGGTTGTCTACCAATTATTAACCTATTAAAGTATGTGATATTTATCTTTTATTGAAGGCAATGGGCAGAAAATGAAAAAACTGTTAATATTTTTAATAATTTCCTTTTCTCTTGGATACTCCCTTGCTGATGCCTATGAATTTAGTAAATATGCCAGCTTTCTTGGCCCGACTACGGGTATAATTCATCCCTTTGTCGGGCTTACTGGATTTTATACAGACAATGTTTACAACAGACACGAAGAAACAAAAAGTGCATTCGGTGGCATCGTTTCACCTGGGATTTGGATTGGTTTTCCCCATGTCAAAAAGCCTATGCTCCGACTTAAATCTACTTCCATGACTCCAGGAGGTGTAAGCCTTACGCGGGTAACAAGAAAAAATTTTAGAAGGTTTCAGGGACTCTTATCCTACAAGGCAGATATTTGGAGATACGATGGAGAAGGTAAGGCAGATAAGACAGAGCATTTCCTGACCGGTGTCTTAGAGTACAACATGCCAATCGGGTTAAGCGCAGAAATCATAGGAGCATATATTAAGGCCCATGATGAATGGGGAGAGACGCTTAGAACAAGCCTAAGCCCCTATGAATCTGCCTATGGAGGATTGCGACTTCTCTATGATCTGAGCAAAAAAACAAAATTAAGGTTTGATTTGCGTTACTACGACCTTAATTACAAAAAACAAATAGATGATTATAGAGACAGAAACGATTTCATCGTATCACCTTATTTCTACTATAGTATATTGCCGAAAACCTCTGTGTTTTTTCAATATAAATTCACTGAAATCTCTTATGATAAAAATAAAGTCTATGATAGCTCAGAACACCATTTTTACGGAGGTGTTAAATGGAAAATTTCTGGCAAAACTAAAGGTGAGCTAAAGGGTGGCTATGCTCTAAAGCAATATACTAATGCAGATGTTGATACTGCATCCTATTTCGTCATTAAGGCCAAAGGGGATTACAGATTCAACAAAAAGTTTTGGACTGATTTTTCTATTACCAGGCAAAGCGAAGAAACACCTATTTATGGTTATAAGAACGTAGTCACAAATGAATTCAAGATAAAATTCAATTATAAACTAACTGGGAAAACGTCTTTCCATCTCGTTGGAAGATATCTAAAGGAATCATATGACGCCACATCATTTTATTCATATACAAAAGATAGAGATGATTATACATATGAAATATCTCCATTTGTATTATGGAAATATAAGCCATGGGTAAATACCAAACTTGGCTATAGATATAAAAGACGTGATTCAAACGTAACCCCGTATGATTATACTGCGAATTCAGTTTGGTTAACTGTCTATTTTACTTTATAAATCCTATTTGAGGAGATAACTAAATGAAAAGAATAGCATCTTTTCTTATTTTTATAACATGCTTTTTATTACCCCTCGTATCTCTTGCTACCCAAAACTACATAGTTGGCGAAGGAGACGTCCTGGAAATAAATGTATTTGGCCACGACGAGATGCACTCAATCGTAAGGGTGGGCGCCGACGGCACAATCATTGTACCACTTCTTAATAAGGTCAAGGTCGGTGGGCTTACCGTTTCTCAAATATCAGACAAACTGGCAAAGCTGCTTGCTGACGGCTATATAGTAGACCCCCAGGTGAGTGTGTTCGTCAAGGAGTACAGAAACTGGCAAGCAGTGGTCCTCGGTGAGGTAAAGAAACCAGGAATTCAAGATCTCACAAGCCAAACTACTATATTAGAACTCATATCGAGGGCAGGTGGCCTTACAAAGGATGCCGGGCATAAGGCCATCATTAAACGCAAGATAGTAAAAGACGGTAAAATCACTACCAAGACCATTGTCGTGGATCTATGGAAACTGTTGGAAGAAGGCGACACATCCCAAAATATTTTAATCCATGATGATGACACCATTTACATAGGAAAAGGAGGATTTTTCTACGTCACCGGACAGGTCAAAAAACCTGGCTCCTTTAAAGTCACGCCTGATATGACGGTAATAAAAGCCATTGCATTGGCGGGAGGATTTACAGACATTGCTTCAAAAAATTCTGTAAAAATTGAACGGAAGATGGATGGCAAAAAAAAGATCTTGGAAGATGTGCCCATGGATACACGCGTGAAAACAGGTGACGTCATAATCGTGCCAGAAAGCATATTTTAATGAGAGAGGAAATAACTTTGAATTCACAAAACTTGCAAGACCTGATGGCGGAAGAAATCCATTTAAGGGATTATTGGCAGGTAATAAAAAACAGAAAAAAAATAATTATTGTTTTTACTCTGTGTCTTTTTTTCTTTGTCACTACATACAGCTTTCTTGCAACTCCAATCTATGAGGCAACCACAAAAATCTTGGTTGAAGAAAACCAACCGCCACTATCCACTGGCAAGATAGTGTTCCCAACCTACGATCCTGAATTTTTTGAGACACAGGCCCAAATCATAAAGAGCAAAAACGTCGCTTTAAAAGTGGTGAATCTTTTACGCTTGGACCAAACCTATGAATCATTCTTTCCCAACAAAAAGAGTTTCAGCTTAAAAGAACTACTTATTACCCCGTTAATCGATTTCTTAGATGGGCTGTTCAAAGAGTCTTCGGAAAAAGACATTCTACGCGAAGCCCAAAAGTTATCTAAAAAAGAAAAGATCGCAAAAATGATTATAGAAAATCTTGATGTTCGACCAGTAAAAGACAGCAGAATCTTGGAAATAAAGTTTCAGTCAACAAATCCAAGATTTGCTGCCTTGGTAGCCAACACAATTGCAGCAGCTTATAAGGAAGAGATGATGTCCATTCATATGAACACCGTTGGCTACGCCATAAAATGGATGAGTAAAAAGGCAGAAGAAATAAAAAAGAGACTCGCAGCTTCTGAACATGCCTTACAGGAGTTTATGAAAAAGAATGACATCGTTACCATCAAAGACCGCATAATGATTCAACCTCAAAAGCTTGCAGATCTAAGCTCTAAACTCTCACAGGCAATTGCTGAGAGGAAAGAAGTAGAAGCCACATACAATAAGGTAATGAATATCCTGAAAAAGGGAGGAAACTTAGAAACAATTCCTGATATAGCAACCAGTAAAAATATTCAAGATATTAATACAGAAATACTGAAGTCTGAGCAACAAATAGCCCAGCTTTCACAAAAATATGGCAAAAAACACCCTGTAATGAAAAAGGCCTACAGTGACTTAAGCGCACTCAGGATTAAGAAAAGACGGGAATTGAAGACCATTGTTGCCTTGATCAAGAACCGCTATGATCTTGCCAAAATGAAAGAGGCCAATCTCAAGAAGGCCCTGGATGATGCCAAAGCAGATGTACAAAAACTAAATGAAAAATTCATTCAGTATGGCATACTGAAAAGAGACGTAGATACCAACAAGGCCCTTTATAATGCCCTTGTTATCTCCATGAAAGAAAAAGGCATTACGGAAGAAAGCCAAAAGGTGAATGTATGGGTCACGAATAAAGCTGATACTCCCTTAGATCCAGTCAGGCCTAAGATATTTCGAAACATGATCCTGTCCATTATACTTGGACTCTTTGGCGGAGTTGGCCTGGCATTTTTCATGGAATATCTTGACAATACTATTACGGATCCCGACAAGGTTAAACAGCGCCTTGGCATAACAACCCTTGGCATAATCGAACATCTTGAGCATGATAAACCAATTGATATTTACAAGGCAATTATAGATCATACAAGGAGTGCCTTTGCCGAGGGATTCCGTGCAATAAGAGCGGCAATATTGCTCGCATCTCCCAACAGCAAACAGCAGAAAATCTTGATCACAAGTGTTAATCCTTCTGAAGGCAAAACCACCACGGCCACGAATCTTGGCCTTGCGCTTGCGCTTGCTGGTCATAAGGTGCTTTTGATAGATGCAGACCTTAGAAAACCAATGGTTCATAAGGCACTGGGACTTGACAATTCTAAGGGACTAAGCACCTTTTTGGCTGGGGTTGATGAAAAACCCGAAATTAAGAAATCCGGTGAAATCGATCTTTATATCTTTACTTCTGGCCCAGTTCCACCAAACCCATCTGAACTGTTAAGCTCAGAGCGTATGCACGAGTTCTTGGAACAGATGACCAAAAAATTCGAGATTGTAATATTTGATAGCCCTCCACTTCTTAGTGCATCTGACGCATTGGTATTAGGCACAATGGCTAACGGAACAGTCATAGTTGGCAAGGCAGGACAGACAACCTTCGATGAGCTTTCAAGAGGCATAGAACATCTGAACAAGGTGGATGCAAAAATTTACGGAATGATAGTAAACGACGTTGATGCAGACAGACATCCCTATTACTATGCATATTACAAGGGTTATTATAAATACTATGGTGAAGAAGAGTCTAAAAACAAGGGTAAGACTTGATAGATCTTCACTGCCACATATTGCCTGATATAGATGACGGAGCGCAAGATGTAAGAACCGCCTTGAAAATGGCGGAGATTGCTGCAAAAGACAATATTGAAATCATAGTAGCTACGCCACATATCTTAGACCTCCCCCTTCCAATAAAAAAAATCAGAGAAAAGACCCTTTACTTGAACAATAGGCTTTCAGGCATGGGGTTAAATGTCAAGATCCTGCCTGGAGCAGAGGTGTCACCGTTTGCTTGTGCGCAGATCAAAAATATTACGGATTATACGTTAAACGCTTCAAGATATCTGCTGCTCGAATTTCCCTATGTCAATATCCCGGATTACCTGACAGATATTCTTTTCAATCTTACGGCCAATGGTATAACACCAATACTGGGGCATCCTGAAAGAAATGCCTATATAATGGAAAAACCTTGGAAGATCGAAAAATTCCTTAGTAATGACGTTCTCCTACAACTAACTGCTGGAAGTTTGACCGGACTGTTCGGTAAAGACATTCAAAATTGCGCTACTTGGTTGCTTGAAAATGAACAAGTTGACATTGTTGCCTCAGATGCCCATTCTGCAAAGAGGCGACCGCCGATTCTGTCAGAGGCATTCGATATCGTGGCAGATACGCTTGACCAAGAAACAGCCAAAAAACTTTTTATTAAATATCCAAGGGCGATAGTAGCCAATAAAAAAGTATTATCTTCAACATGATAAAACTTTCAGGCATATCTAAATATTATCGATCATTATATTTCAGCTTTAAACCTTTCCCAATAAAAAAAAAGAAAATTGTGGCCTTAAAAAATATCAATCTTGAAGTTGAGTCTGGAGAAATCATGGCTCTCCTTGGCCCAAATGGAGCAGGAAAAACAACCCTTTTGAAAATTATTGCAACATTGATCACTCCAGACAAAGGAATCGCAAGCATTGGCGGGCTGAATATTTGTAAACAGGCTGACAAGATCAAGGGAATGCTTGGAATTGTCAATACAAATGACAGAAGTTTTTATTGGCGTCTCACCATTAGGCAAAATCTGGACTTTTTTGCAGCACTCTATGATATGAAAAAAAAAGAGCGTGAAAAATCCATATGTGAAATGTTGAGCAAATTCAACTTGACTCAAGTGGCAGATCAACCATTTATGGCCCTTTCATCTGGTCAGAAGCAAAAGGTTGCTCTTGTGCGTGCATTGCTGCATTCCCCAAAGATATTGCTCCTTGATGAACCCACCACAAGCCTTGATCCCATATCGGCGCAAGAATTCATAGGTTTAATAAGATATATTGTCCGCTCAAATCCTTCTATGACTATCCTATGGTGTACACACAATATTGAAGAGGCCCAACAGGTATGCAACTGTTACTGCATATTGAAAGACGGCGCAATAGTGGCCAAAGGTGAGCTGACGGAGACGATCAATCTGATATCCTGCTTTGAAAATGCAATGCAAAGACACAGCTTATGAAATTTTTGGCTTTTTTGAAAAGGGATTTTCTTATGGCACTTAGTTACAAATTGCCATTTATGATGCAACTTCTTGGAATTTTTTTCTCTGTATTCATCTTTTACTATGTGTCACTGTTTGTAAATGTTGGCAAAAATGGATTGCTTGAAAAGTATGGAGGCAGTTACTTTACATTTTTACTTGTAGGTATTGCATTTAGCGATTTTTTCTTGACTTCAACCAATTCATTCGCAGAAGAGATCAGAAAAGGGCAACTATTTGGCACTTTGGAGGCCCTTTTGACAACGCCTTTGTCTGCAGTTGAAATATTGCTATATTCCTCCTCATACAACTATTGTTTCAGCGCAGTGCGTCTTTTAGCATATTTCATATTTGGCAGCATATTTTTGCCCCTTCCCATAATCAAAATAAACTTTTTGTTAGTTTCTGTAGTATTCTTATTAAGTCTACTGTCTTTTTGGGGAATAGGAATGCTATCTGCAAGCTTTGTGATGGTCTTTAAACAGAGCTCTCCTATCAAGTGGCTGCTTGGCTCTGCAACTGGACTGCTTGGGGGAGTTTTCTATCCGAAAGAAGTCTTACCAGATTCTTTGAAGATCATATCCAACTTGCTTCCAATCACCCACGCTGTTGAAGCTCTTAGGCTCACTCTTCTTAACAGGGCCGGTTTGGGTGACATATGGCACCAAATCATAGCTTTATTTTTTTTGTCGAGTATTATCTTCCCCTTGGGGATTTATTCTTTTAAATTTGGTCTTAAAGTAGCCAAACAGAACGGCAGCCTACTTCATTATTGAGGTGAAAACATGAACCCTGAAAACTTGAATGGGAAGGACCTCCACGACCTGAAGGTGAAAATCAAAAAAGGCGTGGTGTTCAAAGACCTTGACAATGAAATGATAATCATGGACATGGACTCTGGTAAATATTTTGGCCTTAATGAAACCGGGGCCGCAATATGGACATTGATTAGCAAGCACCATACGTTGGGAGAAGTCTTAAAACGATTATTAGAAGAATATGAGGTGCCCGCCCAGCAACTTGAAAACGAGCTAAGAGGCTTTCTGAAGGCCATTTATGAAAAGGGTTTGGTGGATGTGGAACCAAGCACATAAGTTTTTGAGCTTAAATTGGAATGAAAAAGGCCTAATAATAAAAACTGCCCTGTTTCTTGTATGTATAAGAACAGGCTTAAAGTTATTTGGCTTCAAAATAGTTCGATTTATTGCCCCCCCAAAAAGCTTCACTCCTTCGTCCAAACATTCTTTTTCCGTTGAAAAGATCGTTTGGGCCACAACATGTATTTCCCGACGTCTAAAAGGCACTTGCTTAGAAAATGCATTTACTGCCATGCTACTCCTCAGAAAATATAACTATTCTCCAAAGCTCGAAATAGGAATAAAAAAAAAGGGCAGAAACTTGAGGCCCATGCCTGGCTAAGCCTCAACGGCAACATAATAATGGGAGATGTGCCCGATTTAGAAAAGTATAAAAAACTTCCTCTGGAATCTATTCATCTTTAATGAGTGCTGTATTTGGATACTGGTCCAGATCCGGGAACAGAAAACCGTTGCCAGTCTTGAAAAAGATGGCTTCCTCATTGTCTCATAAGGGAAAAGAAACAGCTGGCCTCAAAGCTTTTCCAGAAATTGGCCTGGGTAATAGACTGTTTCTAAGCACCCCTGAATCCTATTTCGAAACTCTTCCCCTTGAAACAAGCGATGGACTCATTCTGACATATGATGGGAGAATAGATAACAGAGAAGATCTTATTGAAATGATAGGAATCGACACCTGCTGTGACCACAATAGACCCATTACCGATGCGGATATCATCATTCATGCTTTCAGAAAATGGGGTAAGGATTCTTTCGGTAAACTGATAGGTGATTTTGCAATAGTGATATGGGATCAAAAAGACAAGAGGTTACATTGTGTTGTGGATCCAATGGGCTATCGCCCGATTTTCTATTCTGTGCTTGATAAAGGTGATTTTATCTTTGCAAGTGAAATCAAGGCATTGCTTGCAAGTAAGCTTTTTCATCCAAAACCCAATGAACTGTTTGTTGCCCAGTATCTGTTGGCTACACCGCTTAAAAACGACCATACTGGATACAGCAACATTAAAAAGATTTCGCCTGGTCATTACTTGTGCGTTACAGAAGAAAATTTACAAAATGTCTCTTTTTATTCCTTCAACAATGTCAAATCCGTCTATTTTAAAAGAAACAATGAATATGCTGATGCATTCAAGTCGTTATTTGTCAAGGCTGTTACGTCTCGATTGAGATGCAATAAAGATGTAGGAATCGCATTGAGTGGCGGTCTGGATTCTTCCTCTATATGTTCGGTAGCCCAGGCTTATACAAATAAAGAAATCCACACATTTTCTGCAATATTTCCCAATCTGCCAGATGAAGAAAGAAAGCTTATAGACGAGCGGGATTACGTCTGCTTATTGCTCAAAAAGTATCCAGCACTTGCAAAGTGTTTCATACGTTGTGATACATTAAGTCCATTACAGCATATTGACTTCATGCTCAAACACATAGATAACCTGTTTTGGGGGGTAAATTTATATATAAGCTTGGCCCTTTATCGTGCTGCAAAAGAAAAAGGTATCACTGTATTTTTAAACGGCCTTGACGGGGATACTGTTGTTTCGCACGGCCTTGAGTTATTTCCGGATTATCTTTTTAAGGGCAAGTGGTACAAGATGGCAAAGAATTTCAAAATGTATTGCTCTTTCTGTAACATCAATGCCTTAAATCCCATTAACTGGTGGAAACTTGTTTTGGCACCTATTATCAAGCCAATTTTAGGCAAAATATACACAGAATTCTATTATGAAAACCTCAAACTTTTATCAAAGGATTTGAAAACAAATTGTCAGTTAAAACAACTTTTAAGAGATAATCTTCACACTTTTAAAAATTCCCACCTTTATCACGTTGAAGCCATTTCCTCGCCAGTGTTTCCTTATGTGCTCGAAATAGAAAATCAGTTGGCAAGTTCGGTTGGCATAGAGTTAAGGAGCCCTTTTCTCGACAGAAGGCTGATCGAATTTTGTTTGGGCATTCCTGTGGATGAAAAACTCCAGCAAGGAAGATCCCGATTTGTATTAAGAGAAGCCATGCGTGGCTTTTTGCCTTCAAAGATCAGACTTAGGTATAGTAAAGGGAATCTGGGAGTAAACTTTGCAAGGAACTTTCTTGAAAAGGATGTAAAAAGGCTTCATATATTAAAATACATTAATCACATTAAACCCTTCGTTAATCCTGCCCACACGAATAATCTCCCCCAAGACATTGCTAAGACAACCCGTTACGGGTTAAATAATCCTTTACAACAACTTCAAAACATAATAAGAATATTTCAGTTAGAGGTTCTTGGGAGGTGGCTTCATAAATTAGATGAGTAAATTTTTTCTGTGAAAAAAAATTCCACTGAGTGGAAATAGGTTTCCTATTTTTTTTACGATTATCAAAATTATTCTTTGAAATACAGTCAAATATGCACTTTTCAAGTAAATGTTATGGCATAGTCCTTGCTTAATATAAAAAAGAGAAAAAAAAATGGAGGTGAAAGTGCCATGCTCGATAAGGATAAAACAACCACTGACAAAAAAAGAGACTGGAAGACACCAGAAATAAAGGATTTTGGGAAAATTGAAGAGGTTACCCAAAAATCCTTGGGCGCGTTTGATGGATCTGGACTTGAGAATGTTGTTCACCATCCAAGTATGTAACGCGTCGAAGAGTTTTGAATGAAAAGCAGTACTATTATGAGGCACACGGACTTGTAATAAAGTCTGTCTTTAAGTTGCCTGACTTTTTTGATATCGAAGAAAAAGATGAATATGACTTAGAGATTACGGCTGGCCATCATCTTCGAAGCAAGTTACCAGCCGAGTGGTTCATCAAGAAGATAGACCACAAAATCCTAATATATTTTAGGGAGGTAGGGTTATTTGAAGTTGACGAAAAGCGAATAACATTTCTCTCAGACAGAGGCACGTTGACCAAATTTTCCCATCTCTATTTAAGTGGCCTTGTAATTGGAGCCTTTCTGTTAAAAAAAGAAAATATTGTACTTCATGCAAGTGCAGTAGCAAACGAGGCTGGGAAAGTAACTCTGTTTGTTGGAAAAAGTGGAGCTGGTAAATCTTGTGTTGTTGCTGGACTATTAAGTAAGGGATTTCGTCTTTTGTCTGACGATATGGTGGTTTTGAAGTCTAATGAGAACGAGGTAGACGGTTCCACTGTGGCAAGAGGAAAAATAAGATTACAGCTTAAACCAGATATTTTCAGTATGCTTTATACTGAGGATGTAATGACTGGGAAAAATATTATTAAGAACAAGCTCTTTGTAACACCTCCTTCATTAGCAACCTCAGGTAAACTTGCGGCAATCTACCTGTTGGAAACAGGAGACAAGCCAAGTATTCAGGAAGTTACTAAAAGCGAGGCTCTTTTCGGGTTGATGCAAAATGATATGCAGAGCAGGTTTTTTGGAAATGATCATAGGCAGTTGGACAATCTGGCCAAGTTAGTAGAGGGTCTTCCAATATACAAATTTATTAGAACAGAGCAATTCTCAGATTATGAGACTGGCATTAATTTGCTATTTTCACATATGGAAGAAATAAATTTGACTGAAAGGGGGAGAACATGAAAAAGCTATTTGTTTTCGCAGGTTTTTGGGTTTTTAGTTGTTTTTTGTGGCTTAGTGCATCAGAGGTAAGGGCAACCCCTTACATATTTACCATTGATGGGTCTGAGCTCATGAATATTCCCACGCCGTATTCCGGGGATGTTACAACTCAAAATCCCTACCCAATAGGAACGAGAAAAATGACGGTTCATGAATACGGAACCAACGGTGATACGGTTACTGGTGAATATTATTCTGACACTACGACCAGCCACGGAGATCCATTTTACAATGAGGTTAATAATAATGACGAATGGTATCTTATTGAATTTAACCTCTGGGGATTAGGAGGGACGGATGCCCAAGGATGGGGTGAGACAGTTACATATACAGCTACAGGATTATCCAGTCCGGTCAATTGGAGTTATGAAACCTGGCTTCCTCCCAACCCAAACGTACTCCACTTTCATGTAAACACTAATATTTACACAGACGGAATCAAATTCGGTGGCGGAAGCGGCTTAGAATTTAAATTTATTGCTGATGTATCAAGCCCTGATCTCACTATCTGGTTTGGAGGCACATTAAACAATGAGGGTAGTTCGAATTACCAAACCAATTATAAATGGATAAAATACCAAGGCAACATACAGTTGCATGGTCAGCCTGTCCCAGAACCAGCCACCTTATATCTTTTAGGTATTTCTTTACTCGGCCTTGGATTTTACAGAAGATCGAAATCCAAGATCTAATTAAGGGTAATTCCTGCTAAGATAATTTAATAATTAAATAACAAGTAACACATCTTGATATGCCCACAAGAATATAGCTTGTGGGCATTTTTTATTTGTCAGTATCCCGAAATAGCAGCCTCTTGATGAAGGGTCGTAGTGAAAATACCATGAAAGAATATAACCTGTTTTTCATGCTATTTTTTAAGTAGTAAATATTTTTCTGTTTTCTTAGATTAGTGGCCCATCTTTTCTTATTAACGTTAATTCCCCTTAAGAAATCAAATTCTTCAACATTCTTTTGCTTTAGAAAATGAATAGTTTCTTTTAAAATCAGGAGGCCAGGTGAAAATTTTGCTTCTTTTTGACAATATGCAGTATTATAAAAATAATATATTTTTTTGTAACAATAACCCAAATTATAGGCAACTAATCTATTATTTTTAATTAAAACTGACAATAACAGTTCATAATTATTTCTATTATCCAAAAGTAATTTTTGGAAATTTTTATTTTTTTCACCGTGTAATACTAATTGTTTGATGCCTTTTTCTGGTTTGTTCTCTTGTTCTATCTTTGTAGCTTCATCCAACAATGGATCGTTCATATTAGTAATTGGAATATGGCCCGTCGCAACTGCTCCTGATTTCAATATTTGATTAAGCAAATTCTTAACCTTCTTCTTTGTGCTTTTTGACCGACTCTTAAAATATTTGTCCCATGTTGACCACTGTTTTAAAGGTAAATATAGACAATCTGATGCAGGCTCTACATAAACCTTTTTTATATTTTTTACTAACCACCTGTAAAAATTGGATTGGTCATGTACTTCGCGGAGGTGCATCTGCTCCCATCCGTCGATTTTTTGAACTAAAAATTCGAACAAGGATTCGAAGACGTCTTCTTCTATATCAGACTTACGAATAATGACATCTGATCGATCCGATTGAGGTTCCCCAATAAACCTCAATACATTAAGTCGGAATCCATAACGCTTCTCATAGGACTTCATTAAAGGAGCTATGGCCACAACTTTAGATGCATCTCTTATTAAAACTATCAGCATCCTATCGGTCGGCTTTGAATATGCACGCCACCAGCAATAAATCCACTCATAAGTGAGAAAAAAACTGTCATGTATGGCGTGATCTAATAATTCACTCCATTCATGTTTAATTGTTTCTAAATCTTCTACATTTGAGATGACAGTAAATTGTAGTTTATTAGTTTTCATGATTCCTAAATTTTTAATCTATTGACTCGTTCTGCCAAATCGATCGTGCATTCTTTAGACAGATTCTGATGAACTGGCAGACAAATAAGTCTCTTGCGAAAATCTTCTGTATTTTGAAAAAACGTAAACGTGCTGTCAAAAACATGATGAGGAAATCGTCCAAAGATAAATGCGGATATCTGGACTTTAGATAATAAATCCAGTAAAGAGTCATTATTTTGAACCAAAACTGGCAAGCCTAATGGACATATCTCATCTGAACAGTTGCGGAATAACGGTCTGATATGATCATCCCAATGGATGTTCTCTAATAAGATTTTGAAATTTCTTACACGTCTTTTTTTTATCTGATCATAATTCAATCCCGATTCCAACAAGAAACGAGTGATCCATGGAACTCCTTCCTGAAAAAAATTGGCAGGTTGCTCCATGAAAACGATGGGTTCAGATGGACAAGGCCTTGTTAGATCTTGGTAGTAATTGTGATAAAAAATTTTAAGTAAAAAGAGAATCATCTTGGCTCTGAGTTCACCTATAGACATTTCATATTCAAGCATCAAACGAACTAATTGTTTAATGAAAGAAACGGTTACCGGAATCTTCTGAGCTGTTTTTAATTTTTCTTTTAAAATCAAGTCATTATTTATTAACACTCCTCCACCATTAGGAACGCCATGGGTCTTCATGATACTAAAAATAGAAACATCACCAAATGTTCCTAACATTCTGTTATCATAGCAAGAGTATAATGAGTGCGCACAATCTTCGATTAGAACCAAATTGAGCTGGTCACATAAATCACACACTTCATTGACTGGTTGTGGAAAGCCAAAATAGTGAATTAATAAAATGGCCATGGTATCTTGAGCAATGTTTCTTCTTATCCAGGACAAGTCTATCTCTAAGTTCTTTAACAATGGATAAAATTGCACCTTAAATCCGGCTTGTAAAACCGCTTCCACTTCCACCCCGCAATGATAACTGGGTACCAATATTGTTCCGCCTTTCTGTTTTAAAAGCGATAGGGAATTGAAAAGGGCTTTCCTGGCTGAGCCAAAAAAATGGAAGTTACCGGAATCTAAAATAGGATCTATTGCCTTATGTTTGAAAAATATCGTTCGCCAATTAAACCCAGGAAAAAAATTATAATATCGCATCAATTACTTTGTGAAAAATTCTTTTATTAGTGACAAAAGTCCGCTTGTTTCTGAAAAAAACCTGCTCTTAGAGAAGGTCCCCCAAGGTGAAAGAAAGGAATTGGGTGTTACAGCAATGCGTTTCAATCTAAAATGATCTACATTTTTACGATTGGCCCCGTAAATAGTTGTAACTGCCGATACAAATCCGGCTTCCCTTACAAGCATTACTGTCTCATCATTAAAATCCTCTTGTCTTCCATTAGGATAGGCAAAATGGAGTACATCTTTATTATTGAGCAATGCCTTTATGTCCGCAAAACATCCTCTTATCTCTTTTTCCTGATCATCGTAGGGCAATTTCGACAGAATGACATGATTCATTGTGTGTGCCCCAATATCAACGCCTGCATTATGAAGATCAGCCACCTCACTTGGTGACAGCATTCGTTCCGAATCTATAAGTGGAGGAGCTTGGCATTTTTCCATTATAATATTTAGTTTTTCTGCCATTTCTTGATAGGAAAACTGTTTTAACCAATCATTTAGAAACAGTATTAAATCGTATCGTTGTTCTTTTTGGGTTAGGTCAAAAAGACCTAAATCTAAACAAGTCAGATCTAACTGTTTTTTGTTACATTTTTCGATAGCATTTATCAATTGAAAAGGCCATAGAACTTGCGCCCCCAATAACCTCGTAGCAATGTAAATAGTGAATTTATGACCCTGTAATGCCAATCTTTTCAAATAAATATTATCGTGATACCCATCATCAAATGTTATAGCGTAAAAACAACCTCTTTGATGTCTTTTAAGATTGTCAAGCCCAGAACTTAAAGAGACAAGCATTTTTTTCTCATTTAAGTGTTTACAAATTAAATCGACCCTTTCAGGCGAAATAGAGAGCTGCAACGGGTCAAATGCATTACTAATTCGATGAAACATCAATATGACTAAAATAGGCGAAAAAATTTTTCTATAAATGAAATCCACGCCAGAATAATGAAAGAAAACCGATAGACAATACAATAAAAAACGCTTAATTTCCATTAGTTAGTGTGAAGGAGTTGACGAAATAATAAATCATATTGCGCCATGTTTTTCCTAACATCGAAATATTT
>Ga0256833_1000825_pt1 | contig 23483 bp, 27 predicted proteins | sample 356284metaG_FD_190535 | JGI IMG/M metagenome (GOLD analysis project Ga0256833, IMG submission 190535) | Hydrothermal vent microbial communities from Mid Atlantic Ridge, Atlantic Ocean - 356-284 | ecosystem: Environmental > Aquatic > Marine > Hydrothermal vents | place: Atlantic Ocean: Mid... | reverse complement strand
ACTGATGAAGTTGGATGTACTTGACGGATTTGATACGATTAAAGTATGTGTTGCCTACGAATGTCAGGGTGACGTCATTGACTATTTGCCGTCAAATCTTCAAGAAGTAACGCCGATCTACAAAACATTTCAAGGTTGGGAGAAGTCCGAGGGTGCGCGAAGTTTTAGCGAATTACCGCCGGCGGCACAAGCGTATGTCAAAGCCATTGAAGAGATGACTCAGACAAAAGTGGGTATGATATCGACATCACCGGATCGAAACGACACCATTATGATGTAGGAGAAAGGCGATGCATACACGGTTTACGCAGCTGGTTAAATACAAAAATAACGAGATGCAAAAGTGTGAGCAAAAACTTTATTATGCAAACAACGAACTTGCAGAAGCACAAGAGCGGCTTCAGCAATCGTACGGGGTGTTGCATGCGCTAACCATTCCCAAAGAAGGTGATATTGCGGTGCTGCTGCAGTCACGCCTCTCTTTTTCCATGCAGCGAAACGTCATTCGGGAACACTCTCGGCAGGTAGCACGTAAGCATCGCTCGGTAGAAGAGGCAAAAGAGGAGCTCAAAGCCTCATTGATAGAGTATGAAAAATTTCAGTACCTCGAAGCCGAACAGATTAAAAAAATAATTAAAAAGCAAAAAATGGCGGAGTCCAAAGCCCTTGACGAAGCGGCGCTTCAAACGTTTATAGGCAGATCACAGTGAGACGCATTGTTGTTCTTTTGTGCTTGAGTCTTGGTATGTTGTGGGCTCTTGAGGGTACCGATAAACTGTTTGAATGTACAAAGATTTTTGAAGAGCGCAAAGGTGAGTTGTTGGTAGAGTTGGAGCGGCTTGACGAGCAACGGCAGGCATTGGATGCGCTGAAAACGGCAACTGACGAGCTGTTACATAAAAAAGAGAAGATGTTGACGAAAAAAGAGCAGGAGATTGAGGCGAAGCTTCAAGAAGTGAAACAGCGCGAAGCGTCAGTGCAGCAGATGCTAGAAGAGAATAAAAAGGTTCTTGAAACATTAAACCGTGCCAATATGGACAGCGTGTCGCAGACATACGCCAAGATGAAAGCCGGTGCGGCCGCGCAGATTCTAAACGATATGAACGTGACGGAGTCTTCAAAAATACTACGCTCTTTGAAACCCAAAACCGTAGGAAAAATTCTCTCGAAAATGGATCCGAAAAAAGCCTCTAAGATTACATTGGAGTTGACGAAAACGGTAAAATAATGAAATATTTACCTTAACTACTGTAGAATACGAAAAAATACACGACAGGGCAATGGTATGAAAGTCACTCTCTCACACGTACCGCATCTTTCCAGTAAGATCGCTATTGATCTCAACAAAAGTGGATTGGTCATGATGACCAGCGGTTTAGAAGCAGTAGCACACGAAGCGGAAAAACTGCTGATTCAGAGTGTTAAACAAGAGGCGGCGCTCGAAGAGCGTGTCAATGAAATTGTCGATGACAATGAAGAGCAGATTGATTTTTATTTGGCTGATGAACGCCAGCTTTTTTGGATGATTAAGAAAAAACTTGCCGATGAGTACGGTGTGATTCTTTCGTATGAAGAGCGTTTTTCCGATTTGGCACATAAAATTCTTGACGCCCTCTATGAAGAAGACCTTATCAATTACGATGTAAGCGAGAATCGTATTAAAAATATCATTTATGACTCCATGACCTCGTTTATTGCTGACAACAGCGAGATAGAGCAAGCCGTTATTGATAAAATGAAATCGTATAAGCGCCAGCTTATTCCCGGTACGGATGAGTATGAGATTTTATATGAAAAACTTTATCACGAAGAGTTACAAAAAAAAGGAATGGCATAATGCGTGACGCATGGATCTATTTGGAGAACGGTACTTTTTTGCAGGCAAAAAGTTTTGGTGCCGATACCACCAGTGTGGGTGAGTTGGTGTTCAATACTTCAATGAGCGGCTACCAAGAGATTATGTCGGATCCTTCGTATGCGGGACAGTTTGTAACGTTTACCGCCCCTGAGATTGGTAATGTCGGTGTTAACAAGGACGATATGGAGAGCAGCCGCGCTCATGCCAAAGGGATGATTGTACGAAAATATCAACAGCGTTACTCCAATTTTAGAGCCGAACGTGCTTTAGATGCTTTTTTGAACGAGTACGGCTGTATGGGAATTTGTGATATTGACACACGCTATCTTACAAAGATGGTGCGCTCCGAAGGTGCCATGATGATGGTCGCGTCATCACAGATTAGCGACAAAGAAGAACTGAGAGCTATTTTAGAGCGCGCCCCGCGTATTGAAGCGGTGAACTATATTGAAGAGGTCAGTAGCAAAGAGCCCTACCTGCATGCAAGCGGTACCTATGACAGCAGACTGTTTTGTTATAACAAAGCGCCGGCATCCCAAGCAAAAATTGTAGCAATCGATTTTGGAGTGAAGCGAAATATTCTTAATGAATTGACACAAGCGGGTATAGCAGTGGAGGTGATTCCCAATAGCTTTAGCGCAGAGACGCTTATTCGGCGATATCATAACAAAGAGATTGATGGCGTCTTTCTCTCCAACGGTCCGGGGGATCCTCTGGTTTTAAAAAAAGAGCAAGAGCAGATTAAAAAACTCATTGATGCCAAAATTCCGATGTTTGGCATCTGTTTGGGACATCAACTGCTTGCTATATCGCACGGCTACGAGACTTTTAAGCTCAAGTTCGGTCATCACGGAGGGAATCATCCGGTGAAAAATATGAGCACACGGCGTGTTGAAATTACCGCACAAAATCATAACTATAATGTACCCGATGCCATTGAAGAGATAGCAACAGTGACCCATACCAACCTGTTTGATAATACTATTGAAGGGTTACGGTATAACAATGCTCCGATTTTTTCCGTACAACATCACCCTGAAGCCAGCCCCGGACCTAAAGAGAGCCACTATATTTTTAACGATTTCTTAAATCTGATTAAACGGTAGTCACAGACTTTTAATAATATAATATTAATTTATATTATATTCAATTTTTCCAACCTTCCGCTTTTGGCGCTTCAATATTATAAATTTGTAACTAAAGTGTTAAATTTAAATAAATTATTAAGATTTAAGATTAGATAAAAGCCTTTATAGCTAACATAATGCTGTTATATATTCTATTTCAATAGATTATTACGCTTTGAATCTTAAGGAGGCTGTATATGGAGAATCGTCCATTAGAGTACGACTACACGGTTGCTAAACTGTTTATGTTCACAACCATTGTATTGGGTATTGTGGGTATGCTTGTGGGTGTTATTTTAGCATTTCAACTGGCATTTCCAGAAGTAAACCTGTTGTTAGGTGAAGGTCTAGCTGAATATACAAACTTTAGTCGTCTTCGTCCACTGCACACAGATGCAGTAATTTTTGGTTTTACGGTAAGTGGAATTTTTGCCACATGGTATTATATAGGACAGCGTGTTCTTAAAGTATCCATGGCAGAATCGCCGCTTTTAATGGCGTTGGGTAAATTACAGTTTTGGCTCTATGTCGTTACTGTTGCCGCGGTTGTGGTATCGCTTCTTGCCGGTGTGACAACATCAAAAGAGTATGCGGAGTTTGAATGGCCAATAGATATTGCTATTGTTGTTGTATGGGTACTCTGGGGTATTAATATATTTGGTTTGATCGGTATTCGCCGTGAAAAATCACTCTATATCTCTGTTTGGTACTATATTGCCACCTTCTTAGGTATCGCAATGCTTTACCTGTTTAATAACATGGCAGTGCCTACATATTTTGCTTCAGGAGGCATTGGTGACTGGTATCACTCCGTTTCGATGTATGCCGGTACAAATGATGCGCTGGTGCAGTGGTGGTATGGTCACAATGCGGTAGCATTTGGTTTTACAGTACCGATTGTTGCAATGATCTATTACTTTTTACCGAAAGAGTCAGGGCAGGCTGTCTATTCTTATAAACTGTCATTACTCTCATTTTGGGGTTTGATGTTTGTTTATCTTTGGGCAGGCGGACACCACCTGTTGTTTTCAACAGTACCGGATTGGATGCAAACCATGGGATCGGTATTCTCGGTTGTTCTGATTCTTCCGTCATGGGGTTCTGCAATTAATATGCTCTTAACCATGAAGGGTGAGTGGCAGCAAGTAGCATCGTCACCGTTAATTAAGTTTATGATTTTGGCATCGACATTCTACATGTTCTCAACATTAGAAGGACCGATTCAGGCGATTAAATCGGTGAATGCTATTGCGCACTTTACAGACTGGATTGTCGGTCACGTACATGATGGTGTTTTGGGTTGGGTTGTCTTTATGATTATGGCATCGCTTTTCCATATGGCACCGCGTGTCTTTAAGCGTGAAATTTATTCAAAATCAATGATGAATACGCAGTTTTGGTTACAGACTTTAGGGGTTATTTTGTACTTCACTTCTATGTGGATTGCGGGAATCACGCAAGGTATGATGTGGCGCGCTCACGATGAGTTCGGTAACCTCGCGTACTCATTTATTGATACGGTAACGGTCTTGCACCCTTACTATACTATTCGCGCAGTAGGTGGATTGTTGTACCTCATCGGTTTCTTCATGTTCGCTTACAATATTTACAAAACTATGACCGCAGGTCGTCGCGTTGAAGAGAATGAACTTCAAACTGCTTCGCCTATGGCTGCATAAGAGAAAGGGGTAAAATATGTTTCATTGGTTAGAAAAAAACCCGTTCTTTTTCGCGGTTGCTGTGTTTCTTACAATTTCGTTTGCAGGGTTGGTAGAGATTCTACCTAACTTTGCACAGGCATCAAGCCCGACAGTGGGTACCAAACCGTACTCAACTTTAGAGCTTACGGGTCGTCATGTTTACATTAAAAACAGTTGTAATGCATGTCACTCCCAATTGGTGCGTCCGTTTAAATCAGAGACGGATCGTTACGGAAACTACTCATTAAGCGGTGAATATGCTTATGACCGCCCATTCCTTTGGGGTTCTAAGCGTACCGGTCCGGACTTGCATCGTGTCGGTAATTACCGTACAACCGACTGGCATGAAAATCATATGTGGGATCCGGCGGCAGTTGTTCCGGGTTCTATTATGCCGGCATATCGATGGATGTTTGTGAATGAGGCAGATGTCGATACGGCGTATGCTGAACAAATTACCATTAAAAATGTATTTAACGTACCGTATAACAAACCGATTCCAATGAAAGACGGTAGTACGGCAACGGTAACACTGGCAGATACATTAGAGGGCGCTCATGCCGCAGCTTTAGCTGAGGCTAAAATTATTGCTGCCGATATGAAAAACCAAGATGTAAAAGATGCTATTGCATCAGGAAAAATTCCTGAAATTGTAGCGCTCATTGCATACATGAAACGCTTGAAATAAGTTAGGACTTAAAATGGATATTGCTGAACTGCAGGCTTACGGCTACTTTTTTTTAACAGCGTTTTTGGTATTGGTACTTTATGGGTACATCTACCATCTTTACAGTTCTGAACGAAAAGGTACACGTGATTATGAGAAGTATGGCAATATAGCTTTAAATGACGAAGTAACCGATAAACCGGTTGAAGAGATCTCTAAAAAAGATGATGAGACTCTAAAAAAGGAGGCATAAATGAATAAATTAGTACTCTGGGGAATACTAATTACGGCCGCAATGTTAGGATTTACATATATGGCTGTTGGAGGCTCTAAAGGAGGACTCAACGGCGATATTATTAATATCTTAACGGTTATTGCAGCAATTGTACTTGTACTGGTAACCGTATTTGTTGTTATCAAGTATGTTCGTCAAATGCAAACGGACACCGCTACCGGTGAACTTGCAGACGAAAATTGGGATGGCATAGGTGAATATAAGAATGAGCTGCCGATGGGTTGGGCCATTCTTTTCTTAATCCTAAATATTTGGGCCATTTGGTATATGTTGATGGGGTATCCCGTGAATGCGTATTCTCAAATTGGCGAATATAACGAAGACTCGAAAGCACATAACGAAAAGTTTGAAGCAAAATATGCTTCCATTACCGGAGATCAGCTTGTTGATATGGGTGAATCGGTCTTTTTAGCAGAGTGTAAAGTGTGCCACGGTTTAACAGCTGATGGCATTGACGGTAAAGCGGCAAATCTTAATCAGCGTCTTGAAGTGAAGTCGGTTAAGCATGTTGTTGAAAATGGTTCAAACTTTCTGGGTTATCCGGCACCAATGCCGGATCGTAACGGCCTGTTCAACATGAATACCGGCGCATTAATTACCGATGCTGAAATTGCAGCAGTCTCTAAATATGTTGCCAACGGTATGAAAGGCGAAGCGGGTGCTGATGTTTTTGCCGGAACTTGTGTAGCATGTCACGGTGCTGATGGTAAAGGTATGGAGATGGTTGCTCCGAATATTGCAACATTTGACATTGCTACGGTAAAAAGTGTTCTTGATCACGGTAAAAAAGGTGCCATCGGCGTTATGCCATCATTTAATCGGTTGAACGCAAAACAAAAAGAGGCTGTTGGTGCATATATCAGTAGCATCAGTAAATAAGGAGCAATAGATGGCTATGAATGAAAAAAGAGGACTGTTTGTACTTGATGGAATCACCGGCATGTTAATTGCTACGGCATTGTTGCTGAGTATTCTTGCAGGCTTGACGGTATGGGGGCTTGGTGTGCAGCAAGCCAATGCGGAAAATTTTTACTATCTTGAGAACCCTCAAGATATCAAGATGATTAGCACCGATAACGCTAGTCATGTGAAACACCAATAAGGGAGATGACTGATGAATAGAATTATCACCATAGTATTGATTATTTCTGCTGCAATCACCTTATGGGCAGTATTGACTCCGAACCATCTTTACGTTGGTTAAGGGTTTTTATTTGGCACCTTCACGAGGGCTTGCGGCCCTCATTCTCACACTGTTTTTTTCTCTCTCGCTACACGCTGAATTCCTTTACAAAGACGATGTCATTGCCAATCCGGACTGGGCGTACGAAATTGAGTTGATCGGAGAAGAGCTCTACGAAAAAACCGGGGTGCGTCTTCTGTTGGTGATGGAAAAAGAATTGGATACCAATGAGAGCATTGTCGATTATGAAGCGAAGATTATGCGGCATTTGCAAGAACCGGTAGTACTGCTGACTTTTATTGAAGTTAACCAAAAAATCGATATTTTTGCGCGGCCTCAATCGCTATATGCCGATTTTAATAAAAAACAGATACTCAGTCCCAATGCCGGTATTTCAGGTGCTATCATGTCCACACTGCTGTTTGCCAGAAGTTTTGATGAGGCCAAAGAGTTTTTAACAACGAGCGGCGGTACGATTTTGCCCATTATTGCCAACAAGGCCAAGGGTAAAGATATTACTTCAAAATATTCGGTTGCCATGTTTAACGGTTATTCCGATCTTGCTGAGCAGATTGCCGCATCGCGCGGTGTAGAACTCTCCTCGGCAGCAGGTAATACGAACAAAGATATTCTTTTAATTTTAAAACTAGTTTTTTACGGTATCTTACTCTATGGAATTATTCGCTATATTATGATTAAATTGAAACAAAGAAGAGAACATGAGTAAAAAGGACAAGGCACTGATATGGCCGTATGCTATTGCCGCTTCCATTCTTTTGGTGTTCGGTTTTTGTGTCGCCACCATTATTATCTCATTTGAGCGGCCGGTGGAACCCAGCGATCTGTACATGCGCGGGTATCATGATGCCGATGCTAATATTAATGATATTATCGCTAAAAAAATTGCTTTTGATAAACACTATGCTATTGCGTATCTGGGTAAACAGCTCGATAGAAATCATACGGTATTGCAATACAAAATAAGTACGGTTGACGGAACACCGGTTAATAACGCCGCAATGCATGTTGTTGTTACGCGTCCTCATAATCATAAGCACGATCAAAATGTCAGCGTCAGCAGTGTTGATAACGGCATTTATACGTTTCAGGCGATTACACTGCCCGAACCGGGACGATGGGACATCATGGCACATGTGAAGGTGGGTGAGTTGGAGCGCTATTACAACTTAAAAGCCGATACCAGGTATGAGAGTACGTTTGAGTATTAGATGAGCTCAAAAAAAGAGACACATATTCTGCCGAGTTCACGAGCTATTCGTGAACGTTATCTGTCTCTTAAAGAGACTAACCGACTGCTCCCTTTTTATACCACTGTTTCTGAATTTATGCAGCGCGCGGTCATCGCTGCATCAAAGACAAATATCGATGCTGACCATCGCGTTATGCTACTGCTAGAGGCCTCCGATTTTAAAAGCTTTTCGGCACTCAATATCGAACGTAACTTTTTTACCTTTCTTACCAACAGCAGCTATATTTTTCGATTTTTTGAAGAGTTGAGCGCAGAGTGTGTTGCCATCGACATCCTGGAATCAGCAGATACGTATGCGGAGTATGAAGAGCACATCGCAATATTGAAAACATTGTATGAGCGGTATCGAAAACTGTGTGATGACAAAGGTGTTTATGAGAAAATTTTTCTACCGCATGATTATACGCTGAACAAGCGCTACATTGAGAGTCTAGGAAGTATTGTTTTACATGTAGAAGGTTATTTGACCAATTTTGAACTCACTGTTTTGCAGCAGTGCAGTGAGCTTGTCGATGTCACTTTGTATTATGAAGCGGGACGTTTTAACAAAAAACTGACCTCTAAATTTCATGATTTGGGATTAGAGCTTCAAGAAGGACATGCCTACCGCATCAATTTTAACACACGCGAGATTGAGAGTGAGCGCAGCGTTAACAACACTCCTCGTATTGTAACGCAGTCATTTTCACAGCGACTCCTGCAGGTGGGCTTTGTGAAACAGCGTATTTATGAGTATATTAACAGCGGCATTGATGTTGAGCGTATCGTTGTGGTAACTCCGGATGAGAATTTTGCCAATATGCTTCGTGATTTTGACCATGAAGGTAATTTTAATTTTGCCAAAGGTGTGTCGCTGGTGCATTCAAAATTTTACAGATCGCTCAAAGCAGTGTATGATGCGCTCGATAACGCTACGGTAGAAAATCGAAGCCGTGCGGAGCGGTTTGCCATAACGCACCGTCTTGAGAGTCATTTTAAACGTTCGGTTGCCGAGGTGGATTTTGAAGCCTTGCTTGTACCGTTTATGGAGTATGAGACAGACAGCCGTGTCAGACAGAGTGTTCACGAAGCGCTTTATGCCTTTGCCAGAGTGCTGGAGCAACTTCAATCCAATTCGGTAAAGTCGGCATTACATCTTTTTTTAAAACGTGTGGCAACGCGCTCATTAGACGATGTGGGCGGCGGAAAAATCACTGTTATGGGACTGCTTGAGACACGCATGATAACATTTGAGGGAGTGATTATTGTTGATTTCAATGAAGGGTTTGTCCCCCGACGAAGTGAGAAAGATCTTTTTTTAAACTCCAAAGTAAGAGAACGTGCCAATCTTCCGACATTGAGTGACCGAGAGTCGTTGCAAAAGCTCTACTACAGCAATCTTATTAGCAGAGCCAAAGAGGTCTCTATCAGTTATGTCAGCGACACACAAAACCTTCCTTCGCGTTTTTTAAAAGAGTTGGGTATTGCGATGCATACCGATAACAGGGATGCGCCGTTTTCAGAAATACTGTTGCAGCGTCATCCGTCGTCTGTAGAAAACAATGGTGACATCACAGGAGTGTATGATTTTAGCGCCTCACCCCTTTCGGCATCAAAATTAAAAACATTTCTTACATGTAAACGTGCATTTTATTATCAATACATTCAAAAGTTACGCGCACATGAGATTGAAAGGGATCTTCCGAGTGAACATCAAATCGGTACCGTTATTCATGAAGTGCTTAAAAAGGTTTATACGGCGCAACAAAGCTATGCGAGCAGTGATGCGCTCAGAGATGCCATAACATACAATTTTGAAACCGTTATTTCGCGTAATATACTGCATAAATATCAGCTAAAATTATGGCTGAAGCGACTCGAGCCTTTTATTGCTCATGAGATAGAACGATTTCAGAGGGGTGTTGAAGTGCTCTATTGTGAAAAGCGATTTGAAAAAAAGATTGGCGCCATGACACTTAGCGGGATTGTTGATCGGGTTGATCGCCATGATGAGACCATAGAGATTCTCGATTATAAAAGCGGAGCCTACAGGCTCTATAGCAAAAACGGCATAGAAAAAGCCACCGATTTTCAGTTGGAGTTTTATTATCATCTTGTAGACGGAGTAAGAAAAAAGGTGGCATTTTATGACCTGAAAGCGTGCCGAATTGTTGAAGAGAATTTTCTAGAAGAGAAGCTTGAGCGTCTTGATGCGATATTAAGTGAGTTACACCAAACAACACATTTTAGTTTCGATATGACAGAAGATCTCTCAGCGTGTCGTTATTGTGACTACATTCACTTGTGTAAGCGAGGATAGAGCATGGCATTTCAACCTTTTTTGGCTTACGAAGCGAGTGCGGGCAGCGGTAAGACGTTTATGCTGGTTGTGCGCTATTTGAGTCTGCTGTTTCTGGGGAAAGACCCTTCTAAAATATTGGCACTGACGTTTACCAATAAAGCGGCCAATGAGATGCTGGAGCGTATTGTTACCACGTTGGAGACCTTGGAAGAGCGGCATGAGGGAGAACTTCACGAGATCAGTAAAGTCATTGAAATGACGCCTAAAGAGATTTTGCTCAAACGTGAGCAGGTGCTTAAAACGTTTTTGCACAGCGATGTCAAAGTGATGACAATCGATAAATTTTTGGCAGTTATTTTAAGAAAATTCTCGCTTCATGCCGGCATCATGCCCAACTTTTCTACCCATGAGTCGCAACATGACATCAAAGTGTTGACGCGATTTTTAAACGAACTGTTTGTGCGCACGAAAGAGGAGGCGCTCATTAATTTAACCCTCATCAACAATGCTACACTCTCCGAGACAATGGGGCTGTTAAATCAGCTCTATCTGTTGCAAAGTCAGGGGCATACCTCGCAGTATGCTCCACCATCGTATTTACATGTAAAAGAGGAGATCCTGCAAGAGGTAGCGGCGTTAAGAGTACTTGTTCAATCGCATGAAGAGGCATCTTCTACAGCTAAAAAGAGTATGGATATTGAGAGTTTTGAGGCACTGCTTAAAAAAAGTTGGTATACCAAAGAGAGTCTGAACTACGCGACTTATAAAAAATGTTTTGTTCCTCAGATGGATGAACTTCTACATCGTATTCAGCAGAAGCTTCAAGAGTATTATCATCGTAAAGAGCAGCACTACTTTTATGAGCTTTTTTCGCTTGTTGATATTTACGAAACGAGTAAATTGGCAGTTGCCAAGGAAGATAGCGAACTCGGGTTTGATGACGTGACGGCACTGGTGTACAAGATGCTCTCCAACGAAAGCCTCTCACGAGAGTTTCTCTACTTTAGGCTCGACTCTGATATTGACCACTTGCTGCTTGATGAATTTCAAGACACCAGTATGATTCAATTTGAGATTCTTGCGCCTATCATTGATGAAATCTGTTCGGGCATCGGTGTGAACGATGCAAAGTCACTCTTTTTTGTCGGTGATGTCAAGCAGTCCATTTACCGTTTTCGCGGCGGTATTAAAGAGCTTTTCTATGAGGTGGCAAACCGCTATCATGTTGATGTGGCGTTATTGGTAACAAACTATCGAAGCTCACGTTCCGTTGTCGATTTTGTGAACCGCACTTTTGAGGGTGTTATGGAGCACTATAAGCCCCAACAGGTTAAATCGGGCGCCAGTGAAGGGTATGTTGCAGTGGTTGAGAGTGAGACGCTTTTAGATACGGCGCTGCAGCACGTTAAAGAGTTACAGGCTTTGGGTGTGGCAGGCAGTGATATTGCTATATTGTGTGCTACCAACAGTGACGGTTTAAAGATTGAAGAGGCACTCAAAGCAGAGGGCATTGATGTGGTAACGGAGACGACGTCAAAACTGATTCATCAGCAAAATATTAAAGCCCTGATTGAGTATTTGAAATATATCTATTTTAATGAAGCGATCTATGCGCACAATTTTTTTGCGTTAATCAATCGACCGTATCAGGCGATTGAACCCGTGGACTGTAATCATATCACGCTAGTGCCGCATATTAAAGGAGTTATTGAGCAATATGAGCTGTTTGACGGTGACCTCAATATTGTAAGTTTTCTTGAAGCGCTCTATGGTTGTGACGATATTGAATCCTTTATTTTTGAGTATGAACGCATTGATACCGCATCGGTGAAAACGAAACAGACAGGTGTCAAAGTACTGACCGTGCATAAATCGAAAGGCTTGGAGTTTGAACATGTGATTGTGTTGGATCGGTTTGGAGTGGGCCGACCCAATAACAGCCGACTGATTTTTGAGTATGAGGGTGTCCGTTTATGTAATATTTTTTTACGTCAAAAAGGTCGTGATGCGTTAGACGAACCCTATCGGAAAGCCCTGCTAAAAGAGACGAAGCTAAGTCGCGAAGATCATTTAAATGCGTTGTATGTAGCATTTACACGAGCACGGGAAAGCCTTTTTGTGGTGAAAAAAAATAAAAACTCAACGTTCGATATTGTAGGTCTGGAAGTGACGACACAGGGACATTTACATGTAAACAGTGCAGCGCAAGAGCGTACCGTATCGCCTGAGGTGCCTATGGCATATGCTCCGGTGATACTGGGACGCCAAGAAGAGCTTTTAAAACAAGAAGAGCAAGACAAGGACAATTTACACGCTATTGATTTCGGTTTAGCACTGCACTATGTATTGGAGATGGTGAACTTGCATGAGAGCAGCAGTGTTGCTTTAGCCGTCAACAGCGCCAAAAATCGCTTTGGGGCATCTTTGAGTCCTGATGATTTTGATGCCATAGCATCACGAGTGATCCGATTGTTGCATGACGCTCGGTTTCAAGAGCTTGTTGCAGGTGTGTGCCATAAGGAACAGCCCGTAATGTATGGGGGTGAACTGCGTTATATCGACCTGTTGGTTGAACATGCGAATGATGTTACTGTTATAGATTATAAAAGTTCACGACGTTTTGAAGCGCAACATCTGCAACAGGTCGGTTTCTATAAAAAAGCCGTACGCAATATTATGAACCGACCCGTTCACGCATATCTGGTCTATCTGCTCGACGACACGATAGCGATACAGAAGGTATAAAATCTTAAAAAAACCTAAATTTAAGTATATTATAAGTAAATGAAAGTATAATTTTGCCACGAAATGAGACTTGAAAGGGATTATGGAATGAAATTTACTAAAATTGCAACTCCAGAGATGATCGAGCAAAAATGGATTCTTATTGATGCAGAAGGAAAAACTTTTGGTCGTATGATGACAGAAATTGCGACCCATCTTCGCGGCAAAAACAAGCCGTACTATACACCAAATGTTGACTGTGGTGACTATGTGGTTGTTATCAATGCATCCAAAGCCGTCTTTAAAGGCGCCGGAAAAATAGCAGATAAAGAGTACTTCTCACACAGCGGTTACTTCGGCAGTACAAAGAGTGTTAAGATGATGGAGCTTTTAGAGAAAAACCCTGAAAAGTTATTTAAACTATCAGCTCGCGGCATGCTTCCTAAGACAAAACTGGGAGCGAAGCAGCTTAAAAAATTAAAAATTTATGCAGGTGCTGAACATCCTCACACTGCACAAATTAGCAAGTAAGGAGAAGTAGAATATGGCAAAAACTTACGCTACAGGACGTCGTAAAGCGTCAATCGCAAAAGTATGGTTAAGCCCGGGAACGGGAAAAATTACGATTAACGGACTCTCTTTAGACGCATGGTTGGGAGGTCTGGAGGCAAAGAAGCTTCGTGTGAAACAACCGTTGGCATTAACCAAACAGAGTGAAAGCGTTGATATTGTCGCTACGACTCTTGGCGGTGGTTTCGGGGGTCAGGCCGATGCCCTTCGTCACGGTATTTCTCGTGCATTGGTCAAATATGATGCATCGTTTCGTGCCATTTTAAAACCTGAAGGCATGATGACACGAGATGCTCGTGTGGTTGAGCGTAAAAAACCGGGTAAACGCAAAGCACGTCGTTCTCCTCAATTCTCAAAACGTTAATCGTTTTTTATTTTCGGTACCTTGGGGTACCAAAACCTTTTTCATAACACAATTTCTGTTATAATCCTTCCATGAAATTATTACTGTATCTCCTATTGACGGGTCATCTGTTTGCCGTAACACTACACCTCACTACGCCAAGTAACCCTTCACGGCTCAATCCCATTTTAGCAACCGACGCCGGAAGCAGTGAAGTGGCCGGGTTCATCTTTAGTGCCTTGGTAAAGTACGATAAAGATGCCAAGGAGATTATCGGTGATCTGGCATCTTCGTACGAGTTTGAAAACAACAGTACCCTCATTTTTCATCTGCGCCGCGATGTAAAGTGGCATGACGGTGCGCCCTTTAGTGCTAAGGATGTTCTGTTTACATACAATCTTATTAATGCGCCTCAGGTTGTTTCACCGTATACCTCAACATTCAAAGAGGTGCAGTCGGTGGAAGTGATTGATCCGTATCAATTAAAAGTAACCTATAAAAAGCCCTATTTTAAAGCACTGGAAATATGGATGATGGGAATTTTGCCCGAGCATATTTTAAAAGATGAAAACGATATTATGAACAGCTCGTTCAATACAGAACCTGTCGGAACCGGCCCGTACCGACTTAAAACGTTGGAATTTTCCAAAAATATTGAATTGAGTGCTTTTGAACACTATTATGAACATCGCCCCTATATCGATACCATTACGTTTCATGTGATTGCCGATCCGATGACCCGTTTTTTAATGCTGAAATCATTACAAATCGATATTGGTGCTTTGGAAGCGATGCAGTTAGAACGTCAGCTCAACAGTGCCTTTCACAAGGCTTTTAAAATTATTGAAGAGACGGCATTTAGCTACACCTATCTGGGATTCAATCTTCGGCATCAAAAATTTAAAGACCCACGGGTACGTCAAGCGCTCTCACTCGCCCTTGATCGTCAAGAGCTGGTCGATATTCTGTTTTTAGGACATGCTGCTATTTGTCGCGGTCCTTTTTTACCGGGCGGTCCGTCGTTTAATCGTGACGTGCCGTTACCCGAGTTCAATCCGAAACGGGCAAAAAAACTGTTGAAAGAGGCAGGATATGATGCAAGTAATCCGCTACACTTCGAGATAGCTACGTCCAACTCAAACTCCATTCGTCCCTATGCGGCACAGATTATTCAGCACCAGCTCAAAAAAATCGGTGTTGATGTAACGTTGCGAGTGATGGAGTGGCAAGCATTTTTGAATATGGTGGTGTTTCCTCGTGAGTTTGACACGGTATTGTTGGGTTGGTCGCTTTCGCTTTCGCCGGATCCCTACTTGCTGTGGCATTCGGACAGTGATAAGGTCGGAGGTTTTAACTTTATCGGCTACCATAATGAAGAGGTCGATACCTTGATAGAGACCATGCAGGGTATTGTAGAACGGGATGCTTTAGCACAGATACAACAAGAGATTTTTGCTAAAATTGTTGCGGACGATCCTTATCTTTTTCTCTTTATTCCCAATAGCATTATGGCAGTGAATCGCAATATCAAACCGGTTGAACCGGCACTTAGCGGGATTTGGCACAACTATATAGATTGGAAAATAGAGTGATTATTTTATTTGATTTGGACGGAACTCTTATTGACTCTACCGAAGCGATACTCGAAAGTTTTCATACCTCCTTTGAGATCTACGGATATCAGGCTCCTTCCGATGATGCGATTACAGGACTTATCGGTCATCCGCTGGATGTCATGTATCGTGAGCTTGGTGTTCCTGAGGCAGAAGTATGGAATTTTGTCACAACATACAAAGAGCAATACCGTCATATTTTTAAAACAAAAACGACCTTGCTCGAGCATGCCGTTGATGCTGTAGCGCTGGCATATCAACATGCGCGTCTTGGTGTCGTGACGACAAAAACAGGAAGCTACTCCCGTGAACTTTTAGAACATTTTCAAATAATGCACTATTTTGAACTGCTTATTGGTCGTGAAGATGTAGAGTATCCGAAGCCTCATGCCCAACCCATTGAAAAAGCGTTGGCTTTTTTTACATGTAAAAAAGATCAGTGCTGGATGATTGGAGACACACGACTTGATTTGGCATCAGCAAAAAATGCAAGCATCCGAGGGGTGGGTGTTTTAAGCGGATATGACAGTAAGGAGCAATTATTAACGTATTCTGATGTTGTCAAAAAGGATGCTTTAGAAGCAGTAAAATATATCGTAAAAAAGTGATATTTTGACGCACTTTTTTGACCTTTTGGATATATAAATATGAGTCAAGCTACATTTAAGAGCAAGTTTCATAGAATACTAGGACATTTAGAGTTAAAAAAAGATTTAACTTTTTTTAATATTCTACAAGTAACTTTAAAGATGAGGGAGAACCTATGCTTGAAATCAGATGGCACAGCCGTGCCGGGCAAGGCGCCGTAACCGGAGCGAAAGGTCTGGCTTCTGTTGTAGCTGAAACGGGAAAAGAGGTGCAAGCCTTTGCATTCTACGGCTCTGCAAAACGCGGTGCTTCGATGACAGCGTACAATCGAGTTGATGATAAGCCCATACTAAATCATGAAAAATATATGAAGCCGGACTATGTCTTTATTCTTGATCCTGCTTTGGCATTTACCGATGATTTTACGGCCAATAGCAAAGAGAGCACCAAGTATATTATTACAACACACCTGAGCAAAGCGGAGCTTATTGCACAGATTCCTGAAATTCAAGGGATGGAAGATCGTGTTTTTGTGCTGGACTGTTTTTCGATTGCACTCGATACCATCGGTAGAGCAATTCCCAATACACCGATGTTAGGTGCGTTTATTAAAGTGAGCGGTATGTTTGAGGTGGCTGAATTTCAAGAGTCGATGAAATCGGTATTGGGAAAACTATCACAAAAAATTATTGATGCAAATATGGTGGCAATAGAACGCGCCTATAATGAAGTAAACTAAAGGGCCTGTAATGAGTAAAAGTATTAAAGATATGGGATGGGACGAACTGGTTCAAGGGGCTGCTCTCTTTTCATTTGAAGGTGAAGTAGACTATGAGATGTCTCAAGTGCAGCCTGAAGATAGAAATTATGCAGAGACCAACTCACGTAATGCGTATGTTGGCGACTGGAGAGTTGAAAAACCGGTATTTAACAAAGATTTCTGTATTGATTGTCAGTTTTGTTGGATCTACTGTCCCGATACTTCCATTATCGCACGTGATAAAAAGATGATCGGTGTCGATATGGATCACTGTAAAGGGTGCGGTATCTGTGTGGAAGTCTGCCCGACCAATCCCAAGTCGCTATTAATGTTTAATGAAAATACCGACAATGAAGAAGCCCTGGAGCAGTGGCCTGAAAAAAGTGAAGAGAAGGGTGAATAATGAATAGCAAAGTAATGGATATCAAAAAAATTGAGGTGTGGGACGGTAATATGGCAGCGTCTCAGGCTTTCAGACAGGCCGATGTCGATGTTGTAGCCGCATACCCGATTACCCCGTCAACACCGGTTGTGGAAAATTATGCGACATTTGAAGCAAACGGATATATTGACGGTGAATTCGTGATGGTGGAGTCCGAACATGCTGCCATGTCGGCATGTGTCGGTGCAGCAGCAGCCGGTGGTCGTGTGGCAACAGCGACGTCATCACAAGGGTTTGCATTGATGGTAGAGGTTCTCTATCAAGCGGCCGGAATGCGTTTGCCTATCGTATTGGCCCAGGTCAATCGTGCGTTGGCGGCACCGCTAAACGTTAACGGAGATCACTCCGATATGTATTTGGGGCGTGACAGCGGCTGGATCAATGTGTCAACGTTTTCGCCTCAGGAAGTGTACGATTTAACGTTATGCGCCTTTAAAATAGGAGAGCACCTCGATGTACGTTTGCCGGTTAATATCAATCAAGACGGTTTTATGTCGTCACATACGGCGCAAAACGTCCGTACTTTAGATGATAAAACAGCATGTGACTTTATCGGGCCGTATCAAGCGGTTAATGCGATGCTTGACTTTTCCAAACCGGTAACGCACGGGGTGCAAACTGAAGAAGACTGGCATTTTGAACACAAAGCCAAGCAGCATGATGCAATGATGCGGTCTCGTAAAGTTATTGATGAGGTTTTTGCCGAGTTTAAAGCACTTACCGGTCGTGAATATAAAGCGGTCGAGTCTTACGGCATGGAAGATGCCGAAGTGGCTATAGTAGCATTTGGTACGACTTACGAGACGGCCAAAATTGTTGTAGACAATCTGAAAAAAGAGGGGATAAAAGCGGGGATTATCTCTCCAAGAATTTTTAGACCCTTTCCATTAGAAGATATCGCGGCACAACTGCAACATGTCAAAGCAATTGCATGTATGGATCGCAGTGCGCCGGGCGGTAGCGTGGGCGCACTTTACAATGAAATTGCAGGGGCACTTTTTAATTCACCGGCACGTCCGGTATTGAGTAATATCATTTACGGTCTCGGCGGTCGGGATATGACGGTGAGCACCTTGACAGAAATCTACAAAGATTTAGTGAAAGAAGCTGCCTCAGGTAAACTTAACGGAACAATTCAGCGGTTTGTCGGCGTTAGAGGCCCTGAACTAACTTACTATAATGCATAAGGAATAGAAAATGAGTGGAAACAAAGTAATTAAAAATTTAAAATCATTTTCAACTGCGGCGGAACGGTTTGAAGGGTCACATGTTTTATGTCCGGGATGTGCACACTCAATTATTGTTCGTGAGGTTTTAAATGCAACAAACGACAATTTAGTTGTCTCGGCATCAACCGGATGTTTGGAAGTATGTACGGCAATCTATCCGCATACGTCATGGGACTGTTCGTGGATTCATATCGGTTTTGAAAACAGTTCAACAGCAGTAGCCGGTGCGGAAGCAATGAATAAAGCTCTGCGTAAAAAAGGAAGAATATCTGCCGATACACCGGAGCCGAAATTTGTGGCATTCGGCGGCGACGGTGCTACTTTTGACATTGGATTTCAGTGGCTTTCGGGATGTTTTGAGCGCGGTCACGATATGATGTACGTCTGTCTGGACAATGAGGTATATGCCAATACCGGCGGCCAGCGTTCCAGTGCTACACCGATAGGGGCAAGTGCTACGACGTCACCGGCGGGCAGTACCAGTTACGGTGAGAAACAAAACAAAAAAGACATTATTCAGATTATGGCAGCGCACGGCGCACCGTACGTAGCGCAAGTAGCACCCAATAAATGGAAAGATATGATCAAAAAGATCCATAAAGGGTTTGACACGAAAGGTCCGGTATATATCAATGCTATGAGTGCATGTACTACCGAATGGAAATTTGCACCGCATGAGACCATTGAAGTTTCCGATTTAGCGACCGACTCTTTGGTCTTCCCACTCTATGAGATTATTGACGGTACGGAACTCAATATTACCTACCGACCGAAAAACATTGTACCGGTCCGAGACTATCTGGGTGCACAGCCACGGTTTAAACACCTTTTTAAACCGGAGTATGAGTATCTGATTAAAGAGTGGCAAGAGCGCGTTGATGCCTACTGGGAGTATCTGCAACGCCGTGAAGAAGCGCGAGTATAACAAGCGCCGCTTCTTAGCGTTTCCCTCTGAAACTTACCTCAAAACTGTCTGACTCTCCAGCTGCTGCCGTCACCATAAAGCTCAAAAAATTTCCTTTTGTTCGCGTATAGGGCCTGCTTGTTGTGACACTGTTCTTTTTTTGACTGCTAAAAGGAACACGTAACTCTACGGTTTTGTTATGCTCACTGCGATTGTCGATGCGGTAGCGAACGGTAGCTTGAAAATAGCGTTTGTTATCATCGCGTTGCAGCACGGTTTCGGTCACTTTCAGGTCAAAATTATCACCTAAACGCAGGTTGATCGGTTGTTTTTTAGCTAATGGCGGCATGCGGGTTTCTCCCAATAGAACAGAGTGTTTGTTAGCACGAGCATATGTGCGCACGACACCCTTGGGAAGCGGAATATTAAGACCGTCAATGTAGATATATTGGTTGACACTGTGGTTGCGTTCACCGTGAAGATAGGATGGATGGGAGAGCGTGACATCGTAACGGCGTTTTACATGTAAATTTTGAATGTCAATAAATTGAATTTGCGTCTTTTCATTATTTGCCAGTGTCACTGCAAAGGGTATGGTATAAAAGTGATAGCCCTCATACGCAACATGCGCCACTGCCGTATCGGCAGCTGCTTCATTCAATACCATTGCTTTATAGCGGGGTTGCACCGGAGTGACACGGTTAATATTGCCGGCTAAAACATGCAGTGTGGTCTGCTCAAACGCTTTGCCGGAGCGGTTGTCTATGGTTATCCAACCGCTCAGATTGGCATCGTCATGACCCAAATTAAGAATATAGTCACTTTTCCAGCTAATATTGCTAATGAGATAATCCAGACGCAAGGTACCGTCAATCGTTTTATCAGCAGAAATATTCCATACCAGAGAGGGTTTGGTAATGAGCTCATCGGGAATGGCATTAAAACGAATATGCGCATTGGCAACACTCATAATGGTTCCGTCTGATGTCATCACAATGGATGCATCGTTGTCATGAGAGAGGAGTGTAGCGGTAAGAATGTTAAAGCTCTCGGGAGTTTGCAATACCTTGACCTCCACCTGTTTGCCGATGTGGGCTTCAAGCAGTTTGGAATGGGTGAGTTTATCGTACCGGAACTGTTGCGAATGCAGCGTAATACCTGATGGAAACTGAGCATTGACCGAGTCGGTTTCAATGGTGTCGGCGACCCCTTTATAGACAATCTGTGTGTCCTGTGCGTTTACATGTAAACGGCGTTTTTCATGCACCAGAGCCACCGAACCGTTATAGACAATGAGTGCGCTTTCTAGTGGATTGGTACTTAAAGCGGCACCAAAAGTAGTGCTTGCCAGCAGAAAAGATGAGAGAATGCTTAAAGTTACGGGTTTCATTTTCAACTCCTTAATAAGATATGCTACACTATCAATAAAAATAGAGGGTAACCATGCCGTTATTAGACAGTTTTACCGTAGACCATACTATCATGCCTGCACCGGCAGTACGCCGTGCCAAAGGAATGAAAACGCCGTGCGGTGATGCCATTACCGTGTTTGATTTGCGTTTTTGCAAGCCCAATGAGGAGATGATGGGCGAGCGCGCTATTCATACGCTGGAGCATCTGTTTGCCGGTTTTATGCGTGAGCATCTTAATTCGGAGCATACTGAAATTATTGATATTTCACCGATGGGGTGTCGGACGGGATTTTATATGAGTGTGATCGGAACGCCTGATGAGGAAGAGGTTGTGCGCGCGTGGGAAGCATCCATGAAAGATGTGCTTGGCGTCCCGTCACAAGAGGATATTCCCGAACTTAACATCTATCAGTGCGGCAGTTACACCATGCACTCTTTGGAAGAGGCAAAGGCCGTTGCCCAAACGGTCTTGCGACGCGATATTGATATTATGGACAATGAGGCATTACAGCTTGATATGTCACTGGTAGGAGCCTAGATGTTTATTGTATTACCGATGGATAGCGACGATACCCAAGAGGGACGTCTGGTCGCTTTAAACGATGTGAAGCAATGGGCGCTTATTGAGTTTGATGCGGGTGAAGTTGTTGAGATACGCTATTTCGATACGCGTGAAGCGATTGAAGAGCCTGTTGACATTGTTGTTGTTACTAGCGATAACGAGTATGTTTGGCCGTTTATTGAAGAACAGATTATTGTGTTGGTCGCCCATACACAACGCTCTATTGATGACGTGATGGAATCATTTATTTTCAAAGAGCTACATGAGTTAGCGTATTGAGATGCAGCAGTTTTTAGAACTTTTTAACCCCTATCCCGGCAACCGGTTTTTGCTGCTTACGTCGCATTGTGACGAGATCGCTACGGCATTGGCAACAACGCTGCGACCGCTTGAGGGCAAGCTAAACCTTTACGCTTTTCCAGGTGAGCATGATACGATAGAGGCTGAAAATATAGAGTATCAAACGATAGATAGTTTCGCTCTGCTGCCGAGGGCGCTGCCGCGAAGTAACGATATGGTCATTTTACAAGACCTTTATCATCTGCATGAAGACAGAGTGCGTCTGATGAAACTGATGTATGCCACCTTAGCCAACACCGGTGATATTATTATTATGCAGCGCCGCGGCACCATGGATATTGAAGGTATGCTCGCGATGCTTGAAGCCAATGAATTTCGTGCCGGCAATGCCATAGCATGTCACCCCGATTACGATCTGGTCATGGCAAAAAAGATGCATATGTGGGGGAACGGACTATAATAAAAGCAGTAAAGAGCAGTGACGGATCGTACACCGCCTACTCCCAAGAGTATGATGAGCACTACCACTCTACCAAAGATGGAGCACTGAACGAGTCGCTTCATAAACATGTTATTCCTGCACTGTTACATACGCAGTCAAAGCATGAAATTACCATTTTAGATATCTGCTTTGGTTTGGGGTTTAACACATTGGCGACGCTGTACTATTTGCATGTCAATAAGATCAAGAAAAAAGTGACCATTATTTCACCCGAACAAGATGCTGCACTGATTGAGAGCTTGCAAACCTTTCACTATCCGGAAATCTTTACCCCCTTTTTGCATATTATTGCCGCACTTAGCAATGGGTGTGAGTATCACAATGCGAATTTACATGTAAAAATAGTTGTCGGTGATGCACGAGCGTATGTAAGAAGATCGAAACGACAGTTTGATATTGTGTACCACGATGCTTTTAGTCCTACCGTCAATCCAGCGCTTTGGACGCGGGAATATTTTGCAGATATTGTCAATGTAATGAAGGACGATGCTATTTTGACGACTTACTCTACGGCACTGAAAACCCGACTGGCACTGCATGAACAGCAGTTACATGTATATATAAACAGAGGGGAAGGGTATCGTAATGCGACCGTGGCATCCAAGCAGGAGCTTTCAGGGTATATTAAGGTCAATATGGAACATAAAATGGCATGCAATCCAAATGTTTTACCACTTTGTGACGAGCATATAAAATAATGGAAACACTTACGGTATAACAAGGGTATATCGACACCCTGATCGGATACGCTACTACCTCTTTTTTTTTACATCATTTTAAGCTGTATGAGATAGAATTAGCTATGATAATCTATTTTACAATAAGGCTAAATTATGTTAAAATTAGTTATTTTATCACTTTTTTCAGGACTCCTCTTGGCTGATGGTCCGGTGGTAAAAACCGGTCAGAACAGTGAATATATATGGGGTGATGACGGTACCTATATGGCCGGAGAACCGCGTTCGTATAGCCGTGATGCTTCCATCGGTGTAGTGACCGACAATACGACCAAACTGCAGTGGGAAGATACGCCGTTATCTGCGAGTGCATACAAGTCATGGAGTGCGGCACAGAGCTATTGCGCACAGCTCAATCTTACCGGAACCGGATGGCGACTGCCAACCAAACGGGAGCTGGAGACGCTTGTCGATTA
>Ga0256833_1000824_pt1 | contig 23509 bp, 15 predicted proteins | sample 356284metaG_FD_190535 | JGI IMG/M metagenome (GOLD analysis project Ga0256833, IMG submission 190535) | Hydrothermal vent microbial communities from Mid Atlantic Ridge, Atlantic Ocean - 356-284 | ecosystem: Environmental > Aquatic > Marine > Hydrothermal vents | place: Atlantic Ocean: Mid... | reverse complement strand
TGCCAGTCGGGGCGGGCGGATTTGAACCGCCGACCTCACGGACCCGAACCGTGCGCTCTGCCGGGCTGAGCCACGCCCCGTTGGCAAGGCTGATTATAACGCACCCCAGAGCCTTTTACAAGATATCGCGCGCTGCAAAAACTGGAGCGTGTGCGCCGCCTGGGTCAGACTTGGTCTCTTGCATTGAGGCCGGACAACACGATGATTTCTCCAAGGCCATGCTATGCTATAATGGAAAAAAAGAACGGAGGCCGGGTGTGATGCATCTTTTCGTGGAAGGCAGAGAGCGCAAGTGCGCTTGATGAGAGCGCCGCACCGTTCGTCGTTCACGCCGAGTAGCGAGTTGGCCTCCTTCTGCTAATCCCCGCGCATAGTTGGCCGGCGGTGAGGTGGCAATAGCGTGGTGAGGTGGTTTTTCCGGAGATTTGTTGCAACATTGGGCACTTCGTTTGAGGTGCCCTTTTGTGGCCTTAGGAGGCGTTATGATGGATATGCAACCTGTTGCGAGGCAGCGTTTTCGGAAGGTGGCCTCTTCTCCTGAAGTGGAAATTCACCTGCCGGACGGAGAGGTAATTCGCGGCCCGAGAGGGGCTCAGGTGGGCGATTTTCTCCGCGTAATTGCCGATGAGCTGCCTGCCCCTTTGATGGGGGCGGTGGTCAACGACGAACTTCACGAACTGACCTATGCCATCACTTTGGAGGCGCGAGTGCGCCCCATCACTTTGGCCGATTCCGACGGAGTGCGTATCTACCGCCGGTCGCTGGTTTTTTTATTAGAGGTGGCTTATGCCGATCTGTTCCCTCGTGGTCATTTGACAGTGGATCATTCGGTGGTTTCTGGTGGTTATTTTTGCCGCGCTCACCCCACGCTGGGCGCGGACGACCTGGCGCGCCTCGAGGCCCGGATGAGGGCTTTGGTGGAAGAAGATCTTCCCATTGTCCGCGAGGAAATGCCCCTTGACGAAGCCATTGCCTATTTTCGCACCCACGGCCACGCCGATAAGGTACGCCTCCTACACCATCGCCAGAAAGATTATCTTACCGTCTATCGCCTGGGCGATTATCTGGACTACCATCATGGCTACATGGTGCCTTCCACCGCTTATCTCCGCTGGTTTGGTCTAACGCTGGTAGATGATGGCTTCATCCTGCGCTTTCCTCGGCGGGAAAGCCCGGATGCAGTCCCGCCAATGGACAAACCCTCTAAACTCCTGCGGACTTTTCAGCAGTACGGTGATTGGTTGCGACGGTTAGGCATCAACAACGTCGGCGCGCTCAACGATGCTGTGGAGGCTGGCCGTATTCGCGAGGTGGTGCTGGTTGCCGAGGCGCTCCACGAGCAACGGATTGCGGAAATCGCTACCCAAATTGTCGACCGCCTGGATACCGTGCGCGTGGTGCTCATTGCAGGGCCTTCTTCTTCCGGCAAGACGACTTTTTCCAAGCGCCTCGCGGTGCAGTTGCTTACCCAGGGAATTTCACCTTTTCCCTTGGAACTGGACAATTACTTTGTGGACCGCGAGAAAACGCCCCGTGACGAGCATGGGAATTACGATTTCGAGCATATCGATGCCGTCGACCGCCAGCGTTTAGCCGATGACGTTGCCCGCTTGCTGCGAGGTGAAGAAGTGCGGTTACCGCGCTACAATTTCAAAACCGGACGCAGCGAGCCCGGCGAGGTAGTACAACTCGCGCCCGGTCAATTGATCATTATGGAAGGCATTCACGGCCTTGACCCTCGGCTGCTGCCCGGTATCCCCCGCGAGCAAACCTTTCGGATTTACGCTTCCGCCCTCACCCAGCTCAACCTGGATTGTCACAATCGCGTCTCTACCACCGACACTCGCCTCATCCGCCGCATCGTGCGCGATGCGCGCGATCGCGGCTACACGGCGCAGCAAACCATCGACCGTTGGGAGGACGTGCGCCGAGGTGAGAAGCGGTGGATTTTCCCCTTCCAGGAAGAGGCCGATGTGATGTTCAATTCGGCATTGGTGTACGAGCTGGCTGTGCTGAAGCCGTTTGCCGTGCCATTGTTGCTACAAGTGCCCCACCATAGTGCGGCACACATCGAGGCCAAACGGTTGTTGGCATTGCTGGAGTGGTTCCTGCCTATCGAGGCGGCGTTGGTGCCCGATGACTCGCTGTTGCGCGAGTTCGTGGGAGGCTCGATCTTGCAACATTTTCTCCTGTGGCAAAACGGCATCCATTAGTCGATGCCCCCATGGAGTGCGGGGTGAAGGAGGTGCGCTATGACCACGCTTGCCGAAGTGCTTGATGGTTTGACGGTGGAAGGCAAACTCTACGAAAAGATGGAAGGTGGCCGGGTGCGTTGTTTGGCATGTGGGCACCGTTGTGTGATCAATCCTGGCCGGCGGGGCGCGTGTAAAGTGCGCTTCAACCGTGATGGCAAACTTATGGTGCCGTGGGGATACGTGGCCGGTCTCCAGGCCGATCCAATTGAGAAAAAACCTTTCTACCATTTCATGCCGGGCTCCGATGCGCTCACCTTTGGCATGTTGGGCTGCGACATGCACTGTCCCTTTTGTCAGAACTGGCTGACCTCGCAGGTATTGCGCGACCCAGCAGCCGACGTTGCTAGCCGGTTCATACGGCGCATCACGCCGGAGGAAATGGTGCAACTGGCATTGGAAAGTGGGGCTTCAACCATTGCGTCTTCTTACAACGAACCGCTCATCACCATCGAATGGGCAGCCGACATCTTCCGCCTGGCCAAACAGCGCGGCTTGAAAACCGTCTTCGTTTCCAACGGACATGCCACCTCTGAAGCCCTTGAATTTCTCAAGCCCTGGCTCGACGGCTACAAAATCGACCTCAAGACGATGAACGCCCGCGAATACCGCAAATTGGGCGGCAACCTGGATCGGGTGTTGGAGACCATTCGTTTGGCTTACGAGACGGGCTTCTGGGTGGAGGTGGTTACCTTGGTTATTCCGGGCTACAACGATAGCGTGGATATGTTGATGGCCGCGGCGCGGGCGATTGCCGAGGTATCCCCCGATATTCCCTGGCACGTGACGGCCTTTCATCCCGATTACAAAATGACAGAGCCGCCGCCGACATCGGTGCAAACGCTCATTCGGGCAGCCGAAATCGGTCAAGAAGCCGGGCTGCGGTTTGTTTATGCGGGTAATTTACCAGGCCAGGTGGGGGATTATGAACACACCTTCTGTCCTCACTGTGGACGTTTACTCATCAAGCGGTGGGGCTATGTGTTGCAGGAGTATCACATTACGGCTGAAGGGACGTGCCCCCAATGTGGTGCCAAGATCCCTGGCGTGTGGCCGGACGATCCGGCCAAGGTGCGTCTGGGAGGGCCCGGCTGGCCACGCGTGGTGTGGTAAAAAAACGGCTCGGCGTAATGCCGAGCCGTTTTCGTATACCGAGAAGGGGAATTACCCGCCCGGTTTGTAGCCGGTGTCGATAGTGCCGTCTAACAAGCCCTGGCGGATTTCCTTGAGTTTGTCTTTGATCTCCTGGGAGATCTTGCTGTCGAAGTCATGGAAGGGCGCCAAACCGGTCTTGCCGTAGTAGTTGCCGCTGGGGAAGTTACCCTCTTTGGCTTTTTGGATGAGGTCGAACACGCCGGGGGTGATCAGTTTCATCGCGCTGCTGACCAGGCAGGGGTGCGCTTCGGGCACGGTCAGCCACTGGTCGGTGTCCACGCCGATGCAGTACACCTCTTTGCCGGATTTGGCCGCCGAAGCCACCTCGATGAGCGCGCCGTTGCCCGTCTTGCCGCCAGCGCCGAAGATGACGTCCGCGCCCTGATCCATGGCCTGCTTGGCCGTGGTGGCGCCCCACTCGGGGTCGGTGAAGGCGTTGTCCAGGCCACCGGGGTGGTAAGTGGAGATGGTCTTGATATCGGGGTTGATGTAGCGGGCACCACCCTCATAGCCTTCTTTATAAGCCACTACTGGCGGCACCAAGTTGGTACCGAGCACTGCGCCGATGGTGTTGGTCTTGGTGAGCATGGCGGCCAGGGCACCAGCCAGGAAACCGGCCTGGTCTTCGTGGAAGATCAACCCCGCCACATTGTCCACTGGCTTCGCCTGAGCCTGGTCGACGCCGATGAACTTGATGTTGGGGTATTGCTGCGCCATTTCGTCGGTGGCCTGACCGAGGGCGAAGCCCACGGTGACGATGACGTCATAGCCGTTGTCGGCGAACAGTTGGATGTTGGTAGCGTAGTCTTTGGCGTCGGTGGTTTCGATGTAGTCGATTTTGTCGGCCACGCCCTTTTCTTTGGCCATCTTGACGCCTTCCCACGCGGACTGGTTGAAGGACTTGTCGTCAATCTGGCCGACGTCGGTCACCAAACCCACGCAGAAGACGTCAGGGCTGGCGCAATCCACCTCACCGGAGGCTTCGGTGGGAGCTTCAGTAGCGGCTGGGGCCTCGGTGGCCGCGGGCGCTTCGGTAGCCGCGGGCGCCTGCGTGGCGGCGGGGGCTTCGGTAGCCGCGGGCGCCTGTGTGGCGGCGGGGGCTGGTGCGGGCGTGCTTTTCTGGCCGCAAGCGGCCAGCGCCATCACAGCGATGGCGAGCACGGCGAGTAAGATGAAAAGTTTCTTGCGCATACTTGCTCCTCCTGAGAGAGAGAAAAGGGATTACAACGGCGCTAAGTATAGTCGATTTTGGATGCGGCGGCAAGGCACCGCGTGCTTTTGGGTGCACTCAAATGTTGTAGATAAGGCTATCGTATGGCCAGATCTCTCCCCACCCCCTGGCGGAGGCTGTCCTTCGTGAGGACAGCCTCCGCCTTCCCCCTCCCCTCCCTTCAGTAAGGGAGGGGAGGGGGAGGCCGCCGTAGGCGGCGGGGGAGGAGTGAGATCCTGAAAAGTGCTTCTACGACATTTGCTTGCACCCCGTGCTTTTCCAAGCGTGGCGCGGTAAAATCCCGCGCCTACCGAGAGAGAGGCTCACCTTTTCTCCAAACGTGCCTTTCCCTACACATCACCACGCCCAAAACCCCAAGGCGCGGTATAATACCGCCATGAACACGCATTTTGGTCTGACGTTTTCCGTCGTCGCCCCGGTCTACAACGAGCGAGAGAGCCTTCCCGAACTCTACCGCCGCGTCAAAGCCGTGATGGAAAGCCTTGGCGAACCGTGGGAACTGGTGTTGGTAGACGACGGCTCGACCGACGGCTCCACCGAGGTCATCCGCCGCCTGCGGGAACAAGACCCGAAACACGTCCGCCCGGTCATTTTCGCCCGCAATTTCGGCCACCAGATTGCCGTCACCGCTGGGATGGATTTCGCCCGCGGCCAAGCGGTGATCTTGATGGACGCCGACTTGCAGGACCCACCCGAGGTCATCCCCGAGCTGGTCGCGAAGTGGCGCGAGGGTTATCAGGTAGTGTACGCCGTGCGCGCCGAGCGCGAGGGGGAAAGCTGGTTCAAGAAGACCACCGCGGCGCTGTTCTACCGCCTGATTTACCGCATTACCGATGTCAAAATCCCCCTCGATACCGGCGACTTCCGGCTGATGGACCGGCGGGTGGTGGATGTGCTCCGCAAGATGCCGGAGCATCATCGCTTCATCCGCGGCATGGTGTCGTGGGTGGGCTTTCGGCAAACCGGCGTGCCTTACAAACGCGCCCCCCGCTTCGCTGGCGAGACCAAGTACCCCTTGCGCAAAATGGTCAAATTTGCGCTTGACGCCATCACCGGCTTTTCCTACTTCCCTCTGCAACTGGCAACTTATCTGGGATTTGTTTCGGCAGGGCTGAGCATTGTCGCCATTCCCGTGGTGGTTATCCTCCGCCTGACCGGCAGCCAGGCGTTCTACGGCCAGGCCACCACCCTGATCGCCGTGCTCTTCCTGGGCGGCGTGCAGTTGATTTCCTTGGGCATTTTGGGCGAGTATGTCGGTCGGCTGTACGATGAAGCCAAGGGCCGCCCGCTGTACGTCGTGGCCGAGGCGCCGGAGGAATGGCAAACGAAGAATGAGGAATGAAGAATGGCGAATAAAGAGCAACCCCGCAATCAAGCAACCAGGTAACGAGGCAACGAGGCAACCAAGTAACCAAGCCACCAGGCAACCATCTTACTTTTTAGGAGTTCTCCCATGACCTACCCCGAGCTTGACCTTTCCATCCATGAAGAAGGCTTGCAGCACGCCGTCGAGCGCGCTCGCGAGCGGGACATCATCATCCCCACCTTTGAGCAGATGAAAGACCCCAGCAAGATCCCTGCCGAAATCCGCGAGGAGTTGCACAACATCGGCCTGTGGGACCTGCACCCCCGCAACCTGTTCCGCATCACCTGGCACAACGAACCCAAGCCCTTCGGCGGCGACTTTGGGCCGGTCAACATTCTGGAGTTTCCGGAAAGCCTGACGGGCGTGCCGGCGCGCATCATTGCCTTGGTCGGCAAGTGGTTCCCCACCGGCGCACACAAGGTGGGCGCTACCTTCGGCTGTTTGGTGCCTCGCCTGGTCACCGGTCAGTTCGACCCCACCATCCACAAAGCCGTGTGGCCTTCCACCGGCAACTACTGCCGCGGCGGCGCGTACGACGCCAACCTGCTGGCGTGCGAATCCATTGCCATCCTGCCCGAAGGCATGAGCCAGGAACGCTTCGAGTGGCTTTCCAAAGTGGCGGGGGAGGTCATCAAGACCCCCGGCAGCGAGAGCAACGTCAAAGAGATTTTCGACAAGGTGTGGGAACTGCGCCGCACGCGTGACAACATCTTCGTCTTCAACCAGTTCGAGGAATTCGGCAACTACCTGTGGCACTATGACGTCACCGGCCACGCGATGGAAGAGGTGCTGGAACGCGTGATGGGACCGCAGGATGAATATCGCGGCGTGGCGTTGACCACCGGCTCGGCGGGCACCATTGCCTGCGGCGACTACATGAAGCAGGTCTTCCCCAGCAGCAAAATTGCCGCCGGCGAGGCGCTGCAGTGCCCCACCCTGCTGGAAAACGGCTTCGGCGCGCACCGCATCGAGGGGATCGGCGACAAGCACGTCCCCTGGATTCACAACGTCAAGAACACCGACCTCATCATCGACATCGACGACGCCGCCGTGGTCAGCCTGGCGCGGCTGTTCAACGAACCGGCCGGGCGGGCTTACCTCATCAAGCAGGGCGTGCCCGAGGCGCTGGTTTCCCAACTGGATTTGCTCGGCTTCTCCGGCATCGCCAACCTGCTGATGAGCATCAAGATGGCGAAGTATTACGAACTCGGCGAGCACGACATCGTGCTGACCGTGCTCACCGACTCGATGGAACTCTACCAGAGCCGCCTGCGCGAAATGCACGAGGAGCACGGCGAATACACCGAGCAGGACGCCGCGGTCGATTACGCCCACTATTTGCAGGGCGCCGATCTGGGCAACATGCTCGAACTGCGCTACACCGACCGCCGCCGAGTGCACAACCTCAAGTACTTCACCTGGGTTGAGCAGCAGGGCAAGAACTCCGACGAACTGCGGGCGCAATGGTACGACCGCGACTACTGGAAGCGTGTTCAGCAAATCGTGCCACAACTGGATGAACTCATCAAGGCGTTCAACGAACGTGTACTGAAAGGCTGAACCGCACTGCTTGGCTTTTGCACCCATAGGGCGCGCCTCTTCTCCCACGCGAAGAAGCGCGCCCTATTCCACTTTCCCAAAAATGGGTAAAAAAACCGAATGTGGAGCGAAAAACTTCTCTCAGATTATTACCTAAGCCGCCTGGCAGGCGTGTCCACCTTTGTGCGCGGTCGCACCTATTACCACCAGAAACGGATACAACTCCAGGAAAAAGGAGAAAACTTCGCCCGTTTTATCGTCCGCGGCACCTTTCCCTACAGCGTTTACCTCGAAGAATTTGAAGGGGAACTCACCCACGATTGCACCTGCCCGGTTGGACAACGAGGGGAGATTTGCAAGCACGTCGTAGCCGCCGCGTTGTACGTCCGGGAACATCTCCTGGAAAACAAAGAGGACAACCCACACGTCTGGAAGCAGCGGATCAGCAATCTGATGAAACTGCCACCCATGGAAGCAGGTCAAAGGCAACCCCAGCCTTACCTGCTCATTTTCGTGTTGACCCGCTCCACTTCTTACTATTATTCCGGCCCAAGATTTGACCTTGAGCCACGCTGGATCCCTTTCAAGCGGATGCTCAAGGCGGTGGGGGAAGATACACCTTTGCCCCGCACGCCGCAAGAATGGGTAGCGTGGCTTGCCGCCCACGCGGGGGAAGGGCGCTATCTGCTCAGCGAGCGGCTGCCCTCAGGCGGCATGGGCGGCATCCGCGTCCTCAACACCCCGCCTGCCGCTCTGGAAATTGCGCGGGTGCTTCACCGCACCAACCGATTTTATTCTTCCATCGCCCCTTCTGTTGGCGACCTGTTGGACCTGCTGAGCGAATGGGATTTGCCGGTCTATCGCCATCCGGTGGCCTTGTCCAAACCCATCCCGGTACTGCGGCAAGGGGTAGAAACCGCGCTGGTGTTGCAAAGGGAAGAGCGGGGGCTTTCTCTCCACGCCCGCCTTTATATGAACGATACCCTTGCCACCGTAAGAACAGCAGAAACGGTATCTTCTTCGCCACCGTGGGTGCTGATCAACGAAAAGCAACTGGTACGCCTGCCCAGCAAAGGTCTCCAGGCCTGGCTGGAGGCCTTGCATACGCCGCTGTTCATCCCCAAAGAGGACGAAGCCGAGTTCCGCGACCGCTACCTGCCACGCCTGATACGCAAATTTTCCCGCCCGTTGGAAGGCAACGTCGTACAGATCGAAGAAATTGCCGGCCTGGAACCCCGTCCGCGGCTTTATTTACAGGAACTGAAAGACGACCGGCTGGGTGTCGAATTGCGCTTCGCGTACGGCGACCATGAAGTCGTTTTTTCGCCCGACTATCCACCTTTGGAAACAATTGAAGATCCCAACGACCCATGGAAGTTTTACCACCTCCATCGGCAACCGGAACTCGAAGAACAGTTCTACAAAGAAGCAGCCACCGCCAAGTACGGCCTCAAGCGGGGGACGAAAGAGCAGCCGGAAATGTTGCTCCTGCGGGCGCGGGTCGCTCCCGTGGATTTCCTGCTGGACAAAGTGCCCAAACTGGCCGCGGCAGGGTTTGAAATCTTCGGCGAAGAAAACCTCAAAAACATCCGCGTGAATCGCCATCCCCCTTCGCTCTCGGTCAACATCACCTCCGGCATCGACTGGTTCGACGTCCAAGCCGTGGTGAAGTTTGGCGACGTCTCGGTACCACTGGCCGAGATCAAGCGGGCGCTCCGAAAGAAGCGCCGCTATGTCAAACTAGCCGATGGCACCATCGGGCAACTGCCGGAAGAATGGCTGGCGCGCTACAAGCGCCTGTTTGGCTTGGCTACCGAAACCGATGAAGAAAACGACACCCTGCGTTTTGCCGACTTTCATGCTGCCTTGCTGGACGAACTGGCAGAAGAAGCCGAGCAGGCCAGGGCCGACAAAGCCTTTCGGGAACGCCTGGAACGGCTGAAAGCATTTCAAGGGATCGAAGAGCACCCGCTCCCGCAGGGGTTACGCGGCGAATTGCGCCCCTATCAGGTGGCAGGCTACAACTGGCTGCACTTTCTGCACGATTACGGCTTCGGCGGTATCCTGGCCGATGACATGGGGTTGGGCAAAACCGTCCAGGTGCTGGCATTCCTGCTTTCCCTGCGCGAGCAGGGCCACCCCCAAGCCCCTGACCTGGTGGTGGTGCCGCGCTCGCTGCTCGTCAACTGGCAACGGGAAGTGGAAAAGTTCACTCCCGACCTCAAAGTGTTGACCTACTTTGGCCCTTCTCGTCCTCCTGTCGAAAAATTCGCCTCTTACGACCTGGTGCTCACCACCTACGGCGTGATGCGGGTGGATGCCGAAAAGTTGCGGGCGTACCGCTTTCACTACATTGTGCTCGACGAGTCGCAGGCTATCAAGAACCCGCTGGCCAAAACTGCACGCGTCGCGCGTCGCCTGCAGAGCGAGCATCGTCTGGCCATGACCGGCACCCCGGTGGAAAACAACACCTTTGAACTTTGGGCGCAGTTTGCCTTCGTCATGCCCGGCCTGCTGGGCAGTTTGGACTACTTCAAGGACGAATTCGTCAAGCCGATCGAAAAGGCAAACGATGAGCAAACCGCGCAAACGCTGCGCAAGATGGTCTATCCCTTCATCCTGCGTCGCACCAAGGAACAGGTCGCGCCCGAACTGCCGCCCCGCACCGAGCGCATCGTCTATTGCGACATGGAACCTGCCCAGCGGCGCTTTTACCTCAAAATTCGCGATTACTATCGCGAGATGCTGCTGGGGCTGATTGCCGAGGAAGGGCTGGACAAAAGCCGGATGAAAATCCTGGAAGGTTTGCTGCGTCTGCGGCAAATCAGCAACCATCCCAAATTGGTCGACCCCCAATTCCACGGCGATTCGGGCAAAATGGAAGTGTTGCTCGACACGCTGGAAACTCTGCACAGCGAGGGCCACAAAGCGTTGGTTTTCTCCCAATTCGTGCAGATGCTTCACTTGGTGCAGGCAGAACTGGCGGCGCGTGGCATCCCCTATACCTACCTGGACGGTAGCACTCGCGACCGGCAAGCGCAGGTCGACCGCTTTCAAAACGATCCCAGCGTCCCCTTCTTCCTCATCAGCCTGAAGGCTGGCGGTGTGGGGCTCAACCTGACCGCAGCCGATTATGTCATCCACATCGACCCGTGGTGGAACCCGGCTGTAGAACGCCAGGCCTCAGACCGCACCCATCGCATTGGGCAGGACAAGCCGGTTTTCATCTTCAAACTCATCACTCGCGACAGCGTGGAAGAGAAAATCCTGCAACTGCAGGAAAAGAAAAAAGAATTGGTGGAGAAATTGATCACCACGGAGGGGAGTTTCTTCAAAGATTTGACGCCGGAAGACGTCCAGGCACTATTTAGCTAAAGGGACACCCCCGCCATTTTGTGCTAAACTGAAATCAAGATGTTACCACGCCCCACCGATCTGGTTCTGGTAGCGTTTTTGCCGCACCCGCGCGACCTGGAAATCGCCCGGGTGCTGGGATGGTATCGCATTCCGTTGGCCACCGCGCCCAAAGTCATTGCGGTGGACTGGCTGGCCTTCTATCAACCCGCGGCTTTCGGCGAGGCACACCGCTGGCGCATCGAATGGGGCGCGCCGGTGGAAGGGCACGAACTGACCACGCGCGCGGCGCTGTTTCGCGATGAACCCGACCATCCTCGGGCTCACGAAACCTATTACAAAATCCAACTTGGCCCCCTGGTGCGCCTGCCGCATCCCATTCTGGCCGGGCGCTGGCGGCGGCTCACTTTCCTCTACACCACCGGCGAGCGCCTGCTGGCTGCCGAGACCCTGCACGACCTGGTGGTGAACGGGGAGGAGCGCCGCCTGCTGTGGCAGGCGCTGCGCGAGCGGGCCTCGGCACCCTACCGCTCCCAAACCACTCCAGATGAGGTTCCCTTGGAAATCCTGGCCCTATTGTTCCCCCAAAACCTCCGGAGGTCAAGATGAGCAAAAAGCGAAAGAAGAAAAAAGGTCAACCCCTCAAGCCTCCCAGGCGCGTGTACCAGATGCCGCGCTCGAAAATCCGCCCCCTTAGAACCAGACGCGAAGAGATCTTGGAACGGGCCCGCGAGATGCCCATCGTAGGCTGCTGGCGCCACAAACAGTGGCAAAAGATCGGCGAGACCACCCTATTGCTGGCCCGCGCCCAGAACGACCACACCGTGTTGTACGCTGGCTATTTGGTGGACTTACTCTGTTTGGGAGTCAAAGACGCGCTGGTAAAACTCAACGTCCCGCGCTCGGCTCTCCAGCGTCATGTGGAGAGGATATTCCGAGGTGATCAGGAGCCTTGTGACGCGGCCTTTGCCCATCAACTCGTCTACGGCGCTATCGCCTTTGCCCGCAAGTACGGCTTCGAACCCCACGAGGACTTTTACCGCCTGGGCGCCCACAAAATCCTCGACCCGCCGGGAAGCCACCCTGAGCCTTACGATATCAAATTCGGCAAAGACGGAAAGCCGGTATATATAGCCGGCCCCTATGACTCGCCGTCGTTTGTGAACAAAGTGCTGGACACGCTGGAACGCACGGCACCGGGAAAATATCATTTTGTGGCTCCGCTGAGCGACGAAGACCTATTCGAAGACCTTTGAGAAGGGAAAACCGCGCGCGGAAAGAGAACGACTAGCAAAAGAAGACAAGGGGGAAACAAACGCGGGGCTTTCATCACTGTACCCTCACAGCACCTGCATTTTTGCACCCTTGCCTTGACACGCCGCGCCAGGGGGATTATGATAACGACACAAACATCTAAGTTAACTTATCCTTTTAGGAGCATTAATTTGACTTCAGACGAAACGCAATCCCAACTTCACGCCGCTTTTCGACGGCTGGTGCAGGCCATGCTCCACCCCTTCTGGCAACGGGTGCGCGCCGCGGGGTTGACCATGCCCCAGGTGTTTGCCATGCGCTACATCCAGCGCCACGCCAACGCCACCGTTTCCGACGTCGCCCGTGCGCTGGGGGTGAGCAACGCCGCCGTCAGCCAAATGCTGCAACGCCTGGTGGTGCAGGGCTACATCTTGCGAGAAGAAGCCCCCCACGACCGCCGCAGCAAACATTTGCGGCTGACCGCCAAAGGCGAAACCGTGCTGCAGAAAATCATGCCCTCCAGCGGGGGCACTTTCGGCGCGTTGCTCAGCCGCCTGACGCCCGAAGAAGCCCAACAAGTGCTCACCGCCCTGGAAATTTTGCTCGCCAAACTTCCCACGGATGAAAACGAAACACACGCTTCCCCAGGAGCCCACTGACCCATGCTGCGCATCTTCAAATACCTCAAGCCTTACCTGGTGCTGCTCGTTGTGGCCATTGCTCTGCTCTTCGTGCAGGCCGACGCCGACCTCACCTTACCCGATTACATGTCCGATATCGTAAACGTCGGCATCCAGCAAGGAGGCGTGGCACACGCCGTGCCAGAAGCCCTGCGCCAGAGCACCATGCAGCATCTGGCGCTGTTCCTCACCGCCGAGGAGCAAAAAGCCATCCTCGCCCACTATCGCCTGGTGAAACCCGGCACGCCCGAGGCCCAGGCCGCAGCCGCCACCTATCCCTTGGTGACCAAAGAGCCGCTCTACCTCCTCACCGACGACTCGCCCGCTACCATCGCCGCGCTGGAGCCCACCATGGGCAAAGCCATGCTGCTGGTGTTTGGCCTCGAACGCATCGCCAAGAACCCCGAAGAGGCCAAACGCCTGATGCCGGGGATGGGCTTCGACCTCTCCAAGATTCCACCCAACACCGACCTATTCAAGGTGATGGCCATGCTGCCGCAGAGCCAGCGGCAGCAGATTGCCGACGCGATGACCGAGCGCTTTGCGGCCATCGGCGGCCAAAAGGCATTGCTCCAGGCCGCCACCCGCGCCGTCAAGGCCGAATATCAGGCCATCGGGATGGATACCGCAGCCATTCAAAACCGCTACATCCTGCACAAAGGGCTGCTGATGCTGCTCATCGCGCTGATTTCCGCCGCTGCGACCATCAGCGTGGGCTATTTCGCCGCCCGCATTGCTGCCGGTGTGGGGCGCGATCTGCGCCACGACCTCTTCGCCCGCGTGATGCACTTTTCCGGTGCAGAGTTCGACCGCTTCTCCACCGCCTCGCTCATCACCCGCGCCACCAACGACATCACCCAAATCCAAAACGCCACCATGCCCCTGGTGCGGCTGCTCTTCTACGCCCCCATCATCGGCATCGGCGCGGTCATCCACGCCTTAGACAAAAGCCCCTCCATGTGGTGGACGCTGGCCCTGGCTGTGCTGCTGCTTCTGGGCGTGATTTCGGTGGTCTTCACCATCGTGATTCCCAAATTCAAACGCATCCAAAACCTGATCGACCGCCTCAACCTCATCCTGCGCGAAAACCTGACCGGTATGATGGTGGTGCGCGCCTTCAACCGCCAGAGCGTCGAATCCCAACGCTTTGAACGCGCCAACCGGGAACTCACCCGCGTCAGTCTGTTTGTCAACCGGGTGTTCGTGGTGATGATGCCCATCATGATGCTCATCCTCAACGGCGTGGTGATGCTCATCCTGTGGATTGGCGCCCACAAGGTGGCCGCCGCTTCGATTCAGGTCGGCGACATGATGGCCTTCATGCAGTACGCCATCCAGGTGGTGTTTGCCTTCTTGATGCTCTCCATGCTCTTCATCCTGCTGCCGCGCGCCGATGTTTCAGCCCATCGGGTGGCCGATGTGCTGGAAACCGAGATCACCGTGCTTTCGCCGTCACAGCCGCAAGGCTTTCCGGAGGATTTCCAACCGTCGGTAACCTTCGAGCACGTCGGCTTCCGCTACCCCAACGCGGAGGAGGACGTCCTGCACGACATTCACTTCACCATCGCCCCCGGCCAAACCATCGGCATCATGGGCACCACCGGTTCGGGCAAATCCACCTTAGTCAACCTGATGCCCCGCTTCTACGATGTGACCAGCGGCGCCATCCGCATCGGCGGGGTGGACATTCGCGAAGTGCCCCTTGCCGACCTGCGCGCCAAAATCGGCTACGTGCCCCAGCGAAGCAACCTTTTCGCCGGCACGGTGGAAAGCAACCTGCGCTACGCCAACCCCAACGCCGACGAAGCGGCTCTGCGGCGGGCGTTGCAGATCGCGCAGGCCGATTTCATCTTCGAACATCCCGACGGCTTACAGGCCGAAGTCGCCCAGGGTGGGGTCAATTTTTCCGGCGGCCAGCGCCAGCGCCTGACCATCGCTCGCGCGCTGGTCAAAGACGCGCCCATCTACATTTTCGACGAATGCTTCTCGGCGCTGGACTACCAAACCGACGCCCGCCTGCGCCGGGCGCTGCGCAAGCACCTGCAAGGACGCACGATGTTCATCGTCTCCCAGCGCGTGGCCACCATCAAAGATGCCGACCAAATCCTGGTATTGGACGAAGGCCGCCTGATTTGCCGGGGCAGCCACCGCGAACTGATGCAACGTTGTGAGGTTTACCGTGAAATCGCCCTCTCGCAGTTGAAACAGGAGGCCTTAGCATGAACCACACCCCGCCCTTGCAAAAACGCCTCAGCAGCGCGGCCGCCCCGCGCCGAAGCAATGGCCCCCGCATGGGACACATGCTCCCCACCGGCCCGGTGGAAAAGCCCACCGACTTCAAAGGCACCCTGCGCAAACTGGTAGCCTACCTCAAGCCCTATCAGGCCAAGATCATCGTGGTCATGCTGCTGGCGGTGGGCTCCACCGCGGCGTCCATCGTGGGGCCGAAAATCTTGGGCAACGCCACCACCACCCTGTTCGAGGGCGTGATCGCCCAACTCACCGGCACCGGCAGCGTGGACTTCGCCGCCATTGGCCGCATCCTGCTGACCGCCGCCGGGCTGTACCTGCTTTCGGCAGCCCTGAGTTACAGCCAGGGCTGGCTGATGGCCGACGTCGCCATGCAGGTGGCCTACGACCTGCGCCAGGCGCTGATGGACAAAATCCACCGGATGCCTTTCCGTTACTTCGACGGCACCACCCACGGCGAAGTGCTCTCCCGCCTGACCAACGATGTAGATACGGTCAACCGCACCCTCAACCAAAGCCTGGGGCAGATCATCACCTCGGCGGTCACCGTGGTGGGCATTTTGGCGATGATGTTTTCCATCAGTTGGGAGATGACGCTCATCGCAGTGCTCATCGTGCCGCTTTCTTTTGGCTCGATGGTGGGCATCATCAAAACCTCGCAAAAGTTCTTTGGTCGCCAGCAGGAATACCTCGGCCATGTCAACGGCCATGTGGAGGAAATGTTCGGGGCGCACCTGATCGTCAAGGCTTTCAACGGCGAAGGGAAAAGCATCCGCCAGTTCGACCGCTACAACGATACCCTCTACGATGCCTCGTGGAAAGCGCAATTCTTCTCCGGCACCATGCGCCCGCTGATGCGCTGGATCGGCAACTTGGGTTACGTGGCCGTGGTCATCATGGGCGGCTGGTTGGCCGTGCGCGACCTGATCACCGTGGGCGACATTCAGGCTTTCATCCAGTACATGCGCTCGTTCACCCAGCCCATCAGCCAATTGGCGGGCACCTCTAACATTTTGCAACAGACGATTGCCGCCGCCGAGCGGGTGTTCGATTTCCTCGCGGAGGAAGAAGAGAGCCCCGACCCCGAAGACGCCATCGCGCTGGACGAAATCCAAGGGCGCGTGGAATTCCGCAACGTGCATTTCGGCTATCTGCCGGGGAAACCGGTCATCAAAGGTTTCACTGCCGACATCCAGCCAGGGCAAAAAGTGGCCATTGTTGGCCCCACCGGCGCAGGAAAGACCACCATCGTCAAACTGCTGATGCGTTTCTACGATGTGGACAAGGGCGCCATCCTCATTGACGGCCACGACGTGCGCGCCTTCCGCCGCAGCGACCTGCGCCGCCTGTTCGGCATGGTGTTGCAGGATACCTGGCTGTTCAACGGCACGATTCGCGAAAACATCCGCTACGGGCGGCTCGATGCCAGCGACGAAGAGGTGGAGGCCGCTGCTCGCGCCGCGCACGCCCACCACTTCATCCAAGCCCTCCCCGGCGGCTACGACTTCGTCATCAACGAAGAGGTCACCAACATTTCCCAAGGGCAAAAGCAACTCATCACCATCGCCCGCGCCATCCTGGCCGACCCGCCGATGCTCATCCTCGACGAGGCCACCAGTTCGGTGGACACGCACACCGAACTGCTCATCCAGGCCGCGATGGACAAACTGATGAAAGGCCGCACCAGTTTCGTGATTGCCCACCGGCTGAGCACCATCCGCGACGCCGACCTGATTTTGGTAATGCGCGACGGCAACATCGTGGAACAGGGCACCCACGACAAGTTGCTGGCGCAGGGCGGCTTTTACGCCCAGTTGTACAACAGCCAGTTTGCCGGGCGGGCGCTCGAAGCCCAAGAAGCCCTGGCCGCAGTGTAAAACCGGCATAGCACACAAACGCACGGCCTGCTTTTCACACCCTTCCGCGCCAACCGTGCTATACTGAAAACGTATCCTTACCCCATCCTTTTCTGCGAGGGTATCCTTATGACAACCGCACTTCCTCCCAAACTGCAATGGATCGAAGACGAACTTCAAAACCTCCGCCAAAGCGGGCTCTACACCCACATCCGCACCTTAGAATCGCCGCAAGGGGCGTGGCTGGTGGTGGACGGCAAACGGGTACTGAATTTCTGCTCCAACAATTACCTCGGCCTGGCCAACCACCCCCGGCTGGTGCAAGCCGCCAAAGCGGCGGTCGACAAATACGGCGTGGGCCCTGGCGCGGTGCGCACCATCGCAGGCACCATGAGCCTGCACCGCGAACTGGAAAAACGCCTCGCCGCCTTCAAAGGGGTAGAAGACGCCATCACCTTCCAATCCGGCTTCAACGCCAATCTGGGCACCATCCCGGCGCTGGTGGGGCGCGGCGACGCCATTTTCTCCGATGAACTCAACCACGCCAGCATCATCGACGGCAGCCGCCTCTCGCGCGCCCAAATCATCCGCTACAACCACTGCGACCCCGCCGACCTGAAAGCCAAACTCCAAGCCCATCGCCACGAATTCAACCATGCCTTGGTCGTCACCGATGGCGTGTTCAGCATGGATGGCGACATCGCGCCCCTGGATGCCATCTACGAAATCACCAAGGACTACGATGCCATCCTGATGGTAGACGACGCCCACGGCGAAGGCGTGCTGGGGCGCGGCGGGCGCGGCATCGTCGACCACTTTGGCCTGCACGGCAAAGTGGACATCGAGGTCGGCACGCTCTCCAAAGCGTTCGGTGTGGTCGGCGGCGTGGTGGCCGGCAACGCCAAAATCGTAGAATGGCTGCGCCAGCGTGGCCGCCCCTTCCTCTTCTCCTCCGCCATGACCGTGCCTGATACTGCCGCCTGCATCGCGGCGGTGGATTTGCTGGAAGAATCCACCGACCTTGTAGACAAACTGTGGGAAAACACCCGCTATTTCAAAGCCGAGATGAAGCGCCTCGGCTTCGACACCGGCCAAAGCGTCACCCCCATCACTCCCATTATGTTAGGCGAAGCCACCTTAGCGCAGGAATTCAGCCGCCACTTGTTCGACGAAGGCGTGTTCGCAATGGCCATCGGCTACCCTACCGTGCCCAAGGGAAAAGCCCGCATTCGGGTGATGATCTCGGCAGCCCATGAAAAAGACGACCTGGACAAAGGGCTGGAAGCCTTTGCCAAAGTAGGCAAAGCCCTGGGGGTGATCGGCTGACACACTGCTGACAAAAAACAGCCGAGGCCGCAGTGGCCTCGGCTGCTTCATTTATTCCAACCACTCAAGGCTAAAACGAGCATACCCCGGGCGCACACTTCGCCCGGGGTATACCCGACCAACTCGGAAGGAGGAAAACACTCGTTTGGCTCGCCAGCGCCCCCATTCTACGACACCCTCACCATCTCCGTTAGTGATACTCGTCACAAATTAAGGATGAGTATCCTCCAACACTTCCCACCTTTGTTCCGGCGAATTTCTAAAAAAACATGAGAGATTTCCTCTTAACGCCTTAAACCTTGACAAACAGCAGCCCATCCGATAGACTATAGGTACAATAATTTTGTAGCCATTCCAAATATCAGGAGGAAGACATGGAACACAAAGGTATGCCCCTTATCGGCGACAAATTCCCCGAGATGGAAGTCGTCACCACTCGCGGGACCCTCAAACTGCCTGATGCCTTCGAAGGCAAGTGGTTCATCCTGTTCAGCCACCCTGCCGACTTTACCCCCGTCTGCACCACCGAATTCTACGCCTTTCAGAAGCGCTATCCCGAATTCCGCAAACTGAACACCGAACTCATTGGGTTGAGTGTAGACCAGGTATTTGCTCATATCAAATGGGAAGAATGGATTGAGGAAAAACTGGGTGAAAAGATCGAATTTCCCATCATCGCCGACACAGGCGCAGTGGCAGAAACGCTGGGGCTGATTCATCCCGGCAAAGGCACCAACACCGTGCGCGCCGTGTTCTTCGTCGACCCCAAGGGCATCATTCGCGCCATCCTCTACTACCCGCAGGAACTTGGCCGCAACATGGACGAATTCCTGCGCATGATCAAGGCCTTCCAGGTTTCCGACGCGCAGGGCGTCGCGATGCCCGCCAACTGGCCGGAAAACGAACTCATCGGCGACAAGGTCATCATCCCCCCGGCTTCCGACGTGGAGACCGCAGCCAAGCGCCCCCAGGAATACGATTGCTACGACTGGTGGTTCTGCTACAAAGAGCAAGACTAAACAGCCTCCCCTCCCTCCCACCAACAGGCTGGCGCCGCCGGCCTGTTGGCGTTTAAGCAACCAAATGCGCGGTGCCGTGTTATAGCACCACGAAATCCCCCTCTTGGAAGGAGACCCCCACATGTCCCATCGTGTCGTCATCACCGGCTTGGGCACCATCAACCCTTTGGGCAACGACGTCGCCACCACCTGGCAAAATGCGCTGGCCGGCAAATCGGGCGTTGGCCCCATCACCCTGTTCGACGCCAGCGAGCACAAAGTCCGCATCGCCGCCGAAGTGAAGAATTTCGACCCCAAAGCATACTTTGGCAGCCGGGACGCCCGTCGCCTTGATCGCTACGACCAACTGGCCCTGGTCGCGGCCCGCGAAGCCATCGCCAACGCCGGTTGGGATTTGGAACACCTCGACCGCGACCGCATTGGAGCCATCATCGGCAGCGGCATCGGCGGGGCGGCCACTTTTGCCAACAACGTCCTGGTGTACGAGCGGCGAGGTCCGAGCCGCGTGAGCCCTTTCCTGGTGCCGATGATGATAGCCGATACCGCCCCGGGGTTGATTGCCATCGAATTCGGCCTGCGGGGGCCCAATTTTGCGGTCGTGGCCGCGTGCGCCAGCGGCACCAACGCCATTGGCGAAGCCTTTCACGTCATTCGCCGCGGCGACGCCGACGCTATGCTGGTTGGTGGAGCCGATGCGGTGATCATCCCCATCGCCATGGCGGGGATGGAAGTGATGACCGCCCTCTCGCGGCGCAACGACGAGCCCGAGCGCGCTTCTCGCCCCTTCGACGCCCAGCGCGACGGCTTCGTGATGGGCGAAGGCGCGACCTTCCTCGCCCTGGAAACCCTGGAGCACGCCCAGGCGCGCGGTGCCACCATCATCGCCGAAGTGCTCGGCTATGGTGCCAGCAACGACGCCTTCCACATCACCGCCCCCGACGCCAACGGCGACGGAGCCGCCCTCTGTATGCGCGCCGCACTCCAAAGCGCCGGTTTGCAGCCCGAAGACATCGACTACATCAACGCCCACGGCACCAGCACCCGCCTGAACGACAAAAGCGAAACCGCCGCCATCAAGCAGGTTTTCGGCGAAGCGGCCTACCGCATCCCGGTGTCTTCCACCAAATCCATGACCGGGCACCTGTTGGGCGGCGCGGGCGCACTGGAGGCCATGTTCAGCGCCCTGACCATCCGCGACGGCATCATCCCCCCCACCATCAACTACGAAAACCCCGACCCCGAGTGCGACCTGGACTACGTTCCCAACCAGGCGCGCCGCGCCGACGTGCGCTACGTCCTTTCCAACTCCTTTGGCTTTGGCGGCCACAACGGGAGCATCATCTTAGGCCGCTTTGAAAATTGACGACAGGAGCGCGTTATGCCCCGCTATGCCCACATCACCGGCTGGGGCCACGCCCTGCCGGAGCACGTCCTCACCAACAAAGACCTGGAAAACATGGTCGACACCAGCGACGAATGGATTGTCACCCGCACCGGCATCCGCGAACGCCGCATCGCCGCGCCCGACCAGACCACGGCCAGCCTGGCCGCCGATGCGGCCACCGAAGCCCTCAAGGTCGCCGGTGTCAAACCTACCGACGTCGACCTGATCATCGTGGCCACCTCTTCGCCGGAGCACATTTTCCCCGCCACGGCGGCCATCGTGCAGGACATGCTGGGCGCCACCCACGCCGGGGCGTTCGACCTCTCGGCAGCCTGTACCGGCTTCATCTTCGCCCTCAACATGGCCGCCCAGGCCATCCGCACCGGCAGCATCGACACTGCCGTGGTGATAGGCGCGGAAACGCTCTCCCGCATCGTCAACTGGCAAGACCGTAACACCTGCATCCTGTTCGGCGACGGCGCGGGGGCTTTCGTGTTGCAAGGCAGCGAAGAACCCGGCGGCGTGATGCACGCCGTGATGCACGCCGACGGCTCCGGCGCCGATGTGCTCAGCATCCCGGCGGGAGGGAGCAAGATCCCCACCTCAGCCGACACCGTCGCCCACGGGCTGCACTACGTCCACATGGAAGGCCGGCCGGTGTTTCGCTTCGCCACCCGGGTGATGGCCGAAGCCACCCGCGAAGTGCTGGCCAAGGCCAACCTCACGCCCGACGACGTCGACCTCATCATCCCCCACCAGGCCAACATCCGCATTCTGGAAGTTGCCGCCCGCAACCTCAAACTGCCCATGGAGCGCTTCATGGTCAACCTCGACCGCTACGGCAACACCTCGACCGCCTCGATTCCCATCGCCACGGTCGAAGCGGTTGCCCAAGGGCGCCTGCGTCGCGGCGACAAGGTAGTGCTGGTGGGCTTCGGCGGCGGGCTGACCTACGGGGCGTTGCTGGCCGAATGGACGGGGCCTTTCCCCGACCACCCCGAAGTCAACCCGGAGCGCTACCGCCTCTGGGCTCGGGTGCGCTCGACCGGCCTGCGCCTCAAGCGCAAAGTGCTGGCCCACACCTCCCGAGAAGAAAACCTGGGAGGATAGCGCCCATCCGCGCTGCTTGTTCTTCGCCCCGCGGGCCACGACACCCGCGGGGCGTTTTTTCGCTTCCCGCATTTGCTTTACATCCTGCCTACTCCATGCTACAATAACATCCGTGGGGGGCAGTGGGTCCGGCGCGGATGGCCGGAGTTTCCTCTTTCCGTCTTCGATGGTAAATGAAAGCCTGCGCTCCCGGCCGCCCGGCAGCGTGCACGGCCGCGCCACGCGGCAGCCTACCCCCACCATGCTACGAACCCGACCGGCATTCAAGCCGGATTTGCGTCAAGCATACATCCTTCCATATGAGAGGTCAATTTATGAGCAACAAACCCCTACGGATTATCCCCTTAGGCGGCGCCGGTGAGATCGGCAAGAACATGACCGCCTACGAATATGGGGACAACATCCTCATCGTGGACGCGGGCATCATGTTCCCGTCCAATGACATGCTGGGAATCGACTACATCATTCCCGATTTTCAATACCTGCTGGACAAACGGCACAAGATTCGCGGCGTGGTCTTCACCCACGGGCACGAAGATCACATCGGCGCGGTGCGCCATCTGCTGGAAAAAATCCATGTCCCGATCTACGCCACGCCCCTCACCATGGGGCTGATCGAGGTCAAACTGAACCGCGGCGGCATGAAGGAGCAGGTCGAACGGCACGTGGTGCATGCCGGCGATACCATCCACCTGGGGCCTTTCAAGGTGGAACTCTTCCATGTCAGCCACTCGATCCCCGACGCCGTGGGTCTGGGCATCACCACGCCCGCCGGGTTGGTGGTGCAAACCGGCGATTACAAATTCGATCACACGCCGGTGGATGGCTGGCCGACCGATTTCGGCAAACTGGCCGAATTTGGCCGCCGCGGCGTGCTCGCTCTCTTGGCCGATTCCACCAACGCCGACAAGAAAGGCTGGACGCCTTCCGAAAAGGTCATCAAACCGGCGCTGGAAGTGGTCTTTCGCGAAGCGCCGGGGCGCATCCTGGTCGCCACCTTTGCCTCGCTCATCTCCCGGATGCAGCAGGTAGCCGACGTCGCGCTGGAGCATGGGCGCAAGATGGCCTTCGTGGGGATGAGCATGGTAGAAAACGCCAAGATGGCGCGCAAGTTAGGCTATCTGGACATTCCCGAAGCGATGATCGTTCCCCTCGACCAGGCGCTCAAACTGCCGCCAGAGCAAGTAGTGCTGATGTGCACCGGCTCTCAGGGCGAGCCGTCGTCCATCATGGGGCGGCTTTCCATCGGCACCAACCGCGCCTTCGACATCCAGGAAGGCGACACCATCGTGCTTTCCTCCCATCCCATTCCGGGCAACGAGGAGAACGTCTACCGAACCATCAACCGCCTCTTCCGCCGAGGGGCACGGGTGATTTACGACCCCATCGCGCCGGTACATGTCTCCGGCCATGCCAGCCAGGAAGAGATGAAACTGATGCTCCACCTGGTCAAGCCCCAATACCTGCTGCCTGTGCACGGCGAACTGCGCCACCTACACCAACACGCCGCCATGGCGCGCGAACTCGGCCTGCCTGCCGACCACATTGCGGTGGTGGAAAACGGCCAAGTGATCGAATTCCAGAACGGCGAAATGCGCCTGGGCGAGCGCGTGCCGGGGGGCTGGGTGTTCGTAGACGGCAGCAGCGTGGGCGAGGTGGACATGAGCGTGCTGCGCGAGCGTGAGGCGCTGGCGCGCGATGGGCTGGTGGTGGTCAACCTGGTGCTCGACGCC
>Ga0256833_1000823_pt1 | contig 23550 bp, 23 predicted proteins | sample 356284metaG_FD_190535 | JGI IMG/M metagenome (GOLD analysis project Ga0256833, IMG submission 190535) | Hydrothermal vent microbial communities from Mid Atlantic Ridge, Atlantic Ocean - 356-284 | ecosystem: Environmental > Aquatic > Marine > Hydrothermal vents | place: Atlantic Ocean: Mid... | reverse complement strand
GTTTATTTTAACAATAAAAGCGTAATATTCTTCATCGGACCTGTAAAGCGGAATCCCGTTTAACCGCGCTTCTTTCAAATTGCCATCGGCTAACTTAATGTTCGTTTCAAATGAAAATCTTTCCCTCCTGCTTTCCGCTTCGGAGAATATGTCACTCAACCATTCCCAATTTTCTTTATCTATCAGACTGAAAAACGGACGGTTATCCAGATATTTTTTTTCGTAACCCAGCTTATTTACCACGCTCTCGTTAACATAAGTGATGAATCCGTTTTTGTCCGTAATTATTATCAGTTCATCCAAATCATTAAATATTTCTTTTTCGGTTTTTCCGGTTGCGGTTACGGATTCGGTTTCAGCTACGGTTCCGGTAATTACGGGTTGCAGAACATTTACTTGAGCTTTCTTTCCGTTAAAAACAATATCCGAATTCAATATTTCTACATCAAACAAAGTTCCGTCTTTTTTCTGATGTTTGACCGGACCTATTTTGTCTTTTGCATTGAAATCGGCTTTTGCCACTTCGAGTAGAATTTGAACATTTTCGGGAGAATATAAATCCGCCACGGTTAATTGTTTAAGTTCTTCCGGTTCATAACCGTAAAGTTCCGCTACTTTTTCATTGGCTTCCAATATTTTTAGAGTTTCTGAATCGTAAACGTATACGGGTTCGGGCAATATTTTAATCAGGTGTTCCAACATATTTCCGGTTAAACTGTAATTTTCTTCATTGGTAGATGAAATTTCAGCCGATCTCTCCGGCAAGTTCTTGCAGTCAATTTCGGTTTCTTCATCAAGTATTTCACACTCTGCCGATATTATTCCTAAAACTTTATTTTCTTTACCCAAAATAGGATATTGAAGAAGCCAAAATTGTTGATTTGTATCACTTCCGGAAGTTAAATTGTGTCTGATTATGAAAACCGGAATACCGGTTTGTGAAACCAGTTGAGCGGTTTTGCTGAAAAACAAGCTTAATTTAATCGGTAAAATTTCGGCTTCATCCCTTTTGAGCATTTCGTTGCCAAGAACTGCAAATTGTTGACGAAATTTAAGATTGCCGATTTTTATTTCATTATCGGGTCCCTTAATCCAGAACGGTAACGGATAACCGTCAATCATCCGTTTGAATTTGTTCTCTCCGACCAATGTAAAAGGATACTCCGAAATTGAACCATTAATCAGATATTTTATTTCTTGCGAAACAGGATAATCCGGAAAATTTTTACTTATGAATACAAGTATATCGTTTTCCGTTTCCAGAGGTAGAATAACAATTTGAAAATAGCGTTCATTACCGTCATCGAATCGCGTTACAATCACACGGTAAGTTTTTTCAATAAATTCCAAGTGCTTGCATACGAAAATTTGTATGACTCCACCGGAAAGTATTCTTTTTGAATTGCGGAAAATTTCCGGGGAAAAATTTTCATTTTGCAACCGGTCTAATTTTTTACCCGCGTAAATTTCATTGAAAAATCCCTCAGCTGATTTGTTGTAGGAAACGACTTCGAAATTTTCATCAATTATTACCGAAGGCGCTTTTACTTCTTCGTTGAGAAATTGAGCGATATGTTTGTTTATTTTACCCAATAATCTTAGTAACTTATTGTTTTTAGCTAAATTATCAACTGTACTTAAAGTTACGCTTTAAGTGCCAGATCTGATTTACCATTCAGGAAAGAAAAATAACTTGTTAACAATGAACAAATATTTCAATACAAACTATGTGACGGAAATCACATACCGAGTAAATTTTGAGAATTTACAAAAATCGAACTGTGAAAAACCTATTAAATTCTGTCGAAAACTTTGTCGTCCGGTTTCAGGCCTATTCCCGGGTAATCGGTCAATGTAATTTTGCCATCTATTACTTTTGTCCCCTCAAACGGATCATTACTGATTAACAGATTACCGTCCAAGTCCGCCCAATCTACCATTGGCGATAGTTGAGATGCTGCGGAAATTGCACACGAGGTTTCCGTCATGCACCCAATCATTACTTTCATTCCGAGCGAACGGGCTAAGTTAAGCATTTTATGAGCTTCGCGCAGTCCGGTACATTTCATCAATTTTATATTGATTCCGGAATAAACCCCGTACGCTTTTATTACATCGGGAATTCTTTGAAGTGCTTCATCGGCGATAATTGGTAACGGACTGTTTTCCGTCAGCCACGCTATATCGTCAATTTGTGTTTTTGGCATCGGTTGTTCAACAAATTCCACATTTTGCTCTTTCAACCAATTTGCCATTTCCAATGCATAATGTTTGTCTTTCCAACCTTGATTGACATCAACAGTGAGCGGTACATCGGTAACAGAGCGTACCGCTTCAATCATTTCCTTGTCGTTACCTCTTCCCAACTTTACTTTCAATATTTTGAAACCGGATGCTTCTTTTACTTTTTGCTTTACAACTTCCGGCTTATCTATACCGATTGTAAATGTTGTGTACGGAGTTTTATTTTTATCATATCCCCAGATTTTATACCACGGTTGACCCAGTAATTTCCCGACCAAATCGTGAAGCGCAATATCAACTGATGCTTTGGCAGCGGGATTTCCTTCATCAATAGAATCAACATAAGTTAAAATATCTTCAAGCTCAAACGGATCTTTGAATTTTGAAAAGTCAACTTTGCTTAAAAATTTGGTAGCGGTTTCATGGGATTCACCTAAATACGGCGGCATGGATGCTTCACCGTAACCCACAACTCCATCATATTCCAATTTAGTTATAACAACCGGAGTTGTTGTTCTTGAACTTGTTGCGATTGTAAAAACATGTTTTAGTTTCAGAGTATAAGGTTTAAAGTTAAAGTTCATGGTTTTGTTCTTGTTTTGTTTTGAATTTTTCCTTAGAAGTTGAGTAGGAACCGTTTTTGCGGCAACCGCCCCGCCCAAAAGGATTCCGCTGTTTTTGATAAATTCCCTTCTGTTCTGTTTCATTTTTTTATTCTATAATAATTATTGGATTTAATTAATTTCACTCCGTTTTTCCCTTGGGAAGACAAAATTCTTTGAGCCCAAAGAAAAGCATTATATCTGTATTGATTGAAGTTATCGTCCGTTTTTACGAAGCTGTTAATTTTAACTTTTCCGGCTTCGTGAATGTATTTTCCGTTGCCCATATAAATTCCAACGTGGGTTACTTTGGCTTTATTACCGTTTTTGGCTTTTGTTCCGAAGAAAACCAAATCGCCCGGTTGAAATTTACCGAGGTTGATTTTATCGTCAACAAATTCCCCTACCAATGCTTGCTGTGAAGCGTCACGAGGTAAAATAATTCCGTTCATGAAATATACCGTTTTTGTAAAACCGCTGCAATCGTATGCTTTAGCCGAGGTTCCACCCCAAAGATACGGAATCCCGTGAAATCGTTTTGCGGTCTCCAAAATTGATTCCGGTGTTGCTTTTACCGTTTTCAACCATTCCCCAAAAATTCTTACTTGCCCTGATGGCACGTAACCTTCTCTACCGTCTGGATATTTCACCTTTATAAAATTACCGCTGCTTCCCTCATATTTCAAAAGATTTCCAATAACCAAATCCGATACCCGGAAAGATTTTGTGTTGGGTTTTGAGTAAGCAAACCCGTAATCATTAACAAAAATTGCTTTTTTCGATTTAAGATAATTGTTTTTCTTTTTTTCCGTGACGGGAATTATTCCTTCGTCGTCCACCCAAGAGATATAATCATCGGGAGTTTGAACCAAATACCAACCGTTTTTCTTTTTGTAAATTTTCACAACGGTTCCAAGTAAAGCTTGCGTGGCAAGTTCGGCTGAATGCTTGGGTTTGCTCCTTATATTGGCTACGGATACATTCACAATTCCCCACGTCTTCCCTTTCAAATCATCCATAGGTAGAATATCGAATTTTTTGTCGATATTTATTTTTTCCCTTTTCAAAAAATTGTTAACCTTTTCAACCGCCGCCGGATGGTTTGTTTCTATTTTCAAAATTGGATTTCCTTGTGTCTTTTCCAAAACATAGTTGAAAATCGAAACGCGTTTGTCAGGGGCAAATTCAGTTTTAACGGAATCGAGAAATTCTGTTAATTTTTCCATATTTTCATTTTCCTTGGAACAAGAAGCGAACAATAAAAGTAAGAATAAAACGCCGTACGGTATTATTGTATTTTTCATACTATTTTTTTTTAATTAACTTCTTAATTTAGTTATTTTTCAGAAAAATTAATTACTTTTGCACATGATTTTTAAAATTTTTCCGAAACCTTTTAGCTCGAAATTCATCGTATTGGATTAAACTAAAATACGGAGAAGATATGAATGCAGCACAACCGAAAGTAATAATTTTTACTACCCCAACTTGCAGTTTTTGCAATGCGGCTAAGAGGTATTTCAGGGAAAAGAAAATAAGGTTTAAAGAAATCGACGTATCCAGGGATCACAAGGCGGCAATGGATATGCAAAGACGAACCGGTTCATCCGGAGTACCAGTTATATTAATAAACAACCGCCCGATTGTCGGGTTTGATAAACCAAAAATAAACAGAATGTTAAACATAAAAAATTAGAGGAGATGTTATGAAAGTAAAACCAATGGACGACCGTGTACTTGTTGAACTATTGGAAGAAGAAACCAAAACCGCTTCGGGTATTATCATTCCCGATACCGCAAAGGAAAAACCTACCATGGGTAAAGTTGTTGCCGTAGGTACCGATGAGGATCTTAAAGAATTCGTTAAAGAAGGTGATAAAATTTTATTCGGTAAATACGGCGGCGAAGATATCACTTTGGATGGTAAAGAATACAAAATAGTTCAACGAAGTGATATTCTTGCTATTTTGGAAGACTAATTTTTACGGGGATGTGTTAGCATCCCCTTTTTTATTTTTGCCCCACTCTCTTTTTTCTTTACCGGTCTATTATTTCAAATATCCTTCATCGATGATGTGTAGAACGGAAGACGTGAAAAGTCAAATGTGAAACGGGATGACACTGCAAAAACAAAAACGAAACGAAAAGCATTGTCATGCTGAATTTATTTCAGCATCTCTTACTTGTCATGCTGAACTTGTTTCAGCATCTAAATGTGCCTTAGTATTTTCCCGCTGTTGTGGGAATGATATGGTTAATGAAAACACAATTTTCTTCTCGAAATGATATTTTATAACTCTTGAAAACTCACATCTTTCATACAAATCATAAACGTTCTCCATTATCAAAATACCGTTTGCTATTCTAACTTCACAAAGCTATTTTTACTTTTTCTTTGAACAAAACGGTAATGTACTATATGACGAAAACGAAAATTAGCATAAAAGATTTTCCGGCAACATTTTGGGTTGCAAACACAATGGAAATTTTCGAGAGAATGGCTTGGTACGGTTTTTTTGCCGTATCATCTTTATACATAACCGGGAAAGTTGAAGAAGGCGGACTCGGATTCAGCGATGAAGACCGCGGAGTATTGCAAGGTGTAGTAACTTTCTTTTTGTATCTCTTCCCCGTTGTTACCGGTGCCCTTGCCGATCGTTACGGATTCCGTAAAATGTTATTTGCAGCGTTTACCGTTATGGTTCCTGCTTATTATTTGCTGGGGCAATTTAAAACATTTCCCACTTTTTTCTTGGCTTTTATGTTGGTTGCACTTGGCGCCGCAATGTTCAAACCTGTAATTATCGGAACAATATCAAAAGTTACGAATGATAAAACTTCTTCACTCGGTTTCGGAATTTTTTATATGATGGTTAATATCGGTGGGTTTATTGGACCGATAGTGGCAGGAATCGTGCGGGCATTATCGTGGAAATATGTTTTTATTGCATCCGCAGGTTGGATAGCAATCAATTTTATATTTGTTACTCTTTTTTATACGGAACCTTCTGCGGAAGCTCAATCTTCAAATCCGAGAAATCTTAAAAAAGTTTTAACCGATATGGTTGAAGTACTCGGCAACGGCAGGTTTTTTCTGTTCGTTTTCGGATTATTATTGGTTCTGGTGCTCGGATCCAAATTTACATCCGATGGCTCACTTGCTTGGTCCGATATTACAATGTTTGCCATAATCTGGACAGTTATAAATTTTTTACTCGATTTTATTATTAAAAATTTAAATATTAAATCTTATCATTGGTATTTGCAACCGATGAAATTAGGTGATTGGAAATTCGGTTTGTTTTTACTTTTAATGTCCGGATTTTGGACTTCCTTCAATCAAATATTTTACACTTTACCTTTGTATATCCGTGATTTCACGGATACATCCGATATTATCCAATCGGTAAAATCAATTTTCGGTCTTCTCGGAATTTCCGGTTCAATATTCGAGTCTTTTTCCGGTTCCATGGCTGTTGCCGGTCAAGTAAACCCCGAATATTTAATAAATTTGAATGCCGGCGCTATTATACTTTTTCAAGTGTTTGTTTCATACTTGGTAACAAGACTAAAACCGTTTACAACAATTTTTTACGGAACGTTGATTACCGTTGTCAGTTTTTCCATATTGATTTTCGGTACATCCGGCTGGATTGTGGTTCTCGGTATTACAGTTTTTTCCTTCGGCGAAATGATGGCAAGTCCGAAATCGAAAGAATACACAGGTAAAATTGCACCCCCGGATAAAGTTGCACTTTACATGGGATACTTTTATTGGTGTGTAGCCCTGGGTAATTTGTTCGGTGGAATTTTATCCGGTCAGCTCTATGCCGCATTTGCCCGCGATATGCAGCGCCCCGATTTAATGTGGCTTGTGTTCGCAATAATTGCATTAGGTTCGGCATTATTCGTACTGCTTTACGATAAATTCATTCTTAAAACAAAAAAAGCTTTATCATAATTTTGAGAATAAAATGAAAAAACCCAGGTTATCATTTTGGCAAATTTGGAACATGAGTTTCGGATTTTTCGGAATACAATTCGGTTTTGCGCTTCAAAATGCAAATGTAAGCAGAATTTTTGAAACTTTGGGGGCAAGTATCGATGCAATTCCGGTATTGTGGATTGCTGCGCCGGTTACCGGATTGATAATACAACCGGTAATCGGACACATGAGTGACAACACCTGGACACGATTGGGACGAAGACGACCTTATTTTTTAGCCGGTGCAATTTTAGCTTCAATTTCATTGATTATTATGCCTAATTCCCCTTCCTTGTGGATTGCAGCGGGAATGTTATGGATTATGGATGCATCAATCAATGTTTCGATGGAACCCTTCCGTGCATTTGTCGGTGACATGCTCCCGCCGGAGCAAAGAACGGTTGGCTTTTCAATGCAAAGTTTTTTTATCGGAACGGGAGCAATCATTGCATCTGCTTTACCTTATGTTTTCACCAATTTGTTCAACGTATCGAATACAGCACCGGAAGGCGAAATTCCGGCTTCCGTAAAATTGTCTTTTTATATCGGCGCTGCCGTTTTCTTTTTCTCTGTGGCATGGACGGTCTTCACCTCGAATGAATATTCGCCCGAAGAATTGCGGAAATTCTCCGGCAAAGAAACCGACGGAGCGAATTCAGGTATTGAAAAATTGCCGGTTTCACAATCCGGAAAATTCATTAAATACGGAATCTATTGGCTTGTTACCGGAATTCTTCTCTTATTAATATTCGCTTCTTTCATTTACATCGATTACGGTTTAACAGTGTTCTTCGGTGGAATAGCGCTTTTTGGTTTGCTGCAAATTATTGCGGGTGCAATATCGAAAAGTTCGCAAAACGGATTTGTAACGGTGATTAACGATTTATACGGAATGCCAAAAACAATGAAGCAACTTGCCGCAGTTCAATTTTTTTCATGGTTTGCACTTTTTGCAATGTGGATTTACACAACACCGGCAGTTGCCCATCATATATTCGGAGCACAGGACACATCTTCCCAACTTTACAATGAAGGTGCCGACTGGGTTGGTGTTTTGATGGCTGTTTACAATGGTTTTGCTGCGGTTATGGCATTTTTCATAATGTGGCTTGCTAAAAAAACAAACAGAAAAACCGTTCACACTATTAGTTTGATTGCAGGCGGTATTGGTTTGATTTCATTTTACTTTATTAAAAATCCCAGATTACTTCTAATAAGCGAATTGGGAATCGGTTTGGCTTGGGCTTCCATTCTTGCAATGCCTTATGCAATTTTGACAGGATCTTTGCCGCAAAATAAACTTGGCGTTTACATGGGAATTTTTAACTTCTTTATTGTTATTCCCCAGATTACTGCAGCTGCTATTCTCGGTTTTTTCGTTAGGGACATTTTCGGAAATGAAGCTATTTATGCATTACTGCTGGGTGGTATGTCTATGATTCTTGCGGCTTTTTTAGTTCATTTCGTTGATGATGACGATGACTGAAAAACTCATTGCAAACGCTTTATTTTCAATTTTCCGGTACTCCAATTAACAATTTCTTTTGTGTCGAAAAAACTCCGCTCCATTATTTTTTTATCTTTTGATGTTACATATTCCGGCAAGGAATCCTTAACAGCTAATTCCGAAGGCAAAATGATAAATTCTTTTCCTTTCCCCGTTTTTCCTTTGAAAACCCAAAACGGCAAAAACGATATTTCCTCAAGATTGACTTTATTTTTATTTATATTTTTTGAAATTGTAAAATTTAAAATTGCCGAACCATCGGAATATCTCCATCTTTGATTCGATATAAAATTCCCCATCGAGTATGCAACAAATCCGGAATCCAAATTTCCGCCATGAGTTTTAAACATTTCCACAGGTTGCAAAGTATGAGTGTGACTGCCCAAAATTATATCGGCACCGTTTCTTATTGTAAAATCAACAATCCGTTTTTGATATTTCGAAGGTTTTCTTTCGTACTCCTTTCCGAAATGGAAATAGACAATCACCAAATCGGGATTAATTTTCTTCGCTTTAATAATATCATTTTTTATTTTTGAGGTATCAATTTTGTTTACCAGATAACTTTCGGAACGTTTAATTCTTATTCCGTTCGTACCATAAGTATAAGCCAGAACAGCAATGTTTATCCCATTTTTCTCAATAATCTTAACAGATTCACTTTCTTCTTTCGTTCGATTTGCTCCGGCGTAAATCATTCCTTTGTTATCAATAAGATTAAGGGTTCGCAGCAAACCTTCTTTCCCTTGATCGAGCACATGATTGTTGGAAGTAAATAACAAATCGAACCCCGCAAAGCTAAGTCCGTCTAGAAATTGATCGGGTGTGTTGAACCGCGGATAACCCGAATATCCCATTCCTTTTCCGGCAAAAACCGTTTCCAAATTTCCCATTGTCAAACCGGATGAATCCAGATATTTCTTGATTTCCCTGTACACCGGTTTGAAATCGAAACTATCTTGCTCAACCCATGCATATCCGTATTGGGTCGAATGGCACATAATATCGCCAACTACCGAAACGGCTAATGTTACAATTGAATCTTTTTTAACTTCAACTATTTGTTTTTGATGTGGTTTTTCACTACTCTTCGCACAAAAGGTAATTATGGAAGCAAGAATAACAACCGGTATGATTTTAATGAAAAGTTTGATATTCATAATAAAAAGATCGATACAATTAAAGCATGAGTTAACTGTACCGATCGTTGAACAATTGAATATTCGAAATTATTGAGAACCTTTTTCGCTTTTTCTTTGCGCTTTAATTTCTTGAATTTCATTTCGCATATCTTGAGCCATTTTTTTCAGCTCGCTTAATGCTTTTCGCACTCTTGTTCCCGCGGCGGATTGACCTTTCACATAAAATTTGTGAACATCTGTTTCCATGTTTTGAACAAATTCAACTAGTTTGTTATACTTGTCACTCATGTTTCACTCCTTTGTTTTGTTTATAATAATTAATTAAAATTGTGAATTTTCAAGTACTATTTCCGCAATATCTTTAACTTGCACCTCAGCCGATTTTTCGAAAGTTTTAACTCCGTCGTTCAGCATTGTCATACAGAAGGGGCAAGCCGATGCAATAGTACCGGCATTGGTAGCCAAAGCTTCTTTTGTTCTTTCTTCATTAATTCTTGTTCCTTCTGTCTCTTCCATAAACATTCTGCCGCCGCCGGCACCGCAACAAAAACCTTTATCCTTGCTGCGTTCCATTTCGATTAATTCTATACCTCCAATTTTACGCAGCGGTTCTCTCGGTTGTTCATAAACCTCGTTGTAGCGTCCCAAATAACAAGAATCATGGTAAGTTATTTTTCTTTTTACTTCATCGTTTTTAAGTTTAATTTTTCCTTCATCTATTAATTTATTAATTAATTCCGTGTGATGTAAAACTTCGAAATTGCCACCGAATTGCGGATATTCGTGTTTCAACGAATTGAAACAGTGCGGACAAGCGGTAACAATTTTCTTAACTTTATAATTTTTTAATGTTTCAATATTTTCTTGCATCATCATTTGAGCAAGATATTCGTTTCCAAGTCTGCGAGCCGTATCGCCGTTACATTTTTCCTCATTTCCCAAAATTCTGAAATCAACTCCTGCGTTTTGCATTAATTTGGCAAAGGCAACCGAAACCTTCTGATAACGGGAATCGAACGAACCGGCACAACCGACCCAAAACAGATATTCCGTATTGTTATCTTCCGCCATTGTTTTAATGTTTAATCCTTCCGCCCAATTTGCACGGTCTTGCCAATTGAAAGCCCACGGTGTAAAGTTCGTTTCCAAGTTTTTAAATACGGTATTCAATTCCGGTGGAAATTCGGATTCCATCAAAACCAAATCGCGTCTCATATCCACAATTGCATCAACGTGTTCGATTGTAACGGGACATTCTTGCATACACGCGCCGCAAGTAGTACAAGCCCAAAGCTCCTCGTCTTTTACATAGTTGTGAACCAATGTTTTCTCCATTACTTCATCATCATCTTTGCCGGCAACCAGCAAAGGTGCTTTTTCCATTGTCCGTTTGCGTATATTTATGATAATTTCACGTGGAGAAAGGGCTTTGCCTGTAGTTGATGCCGGACAAGCTTCCCAGCATCTTCCGCATTCGGTACACGAATAACCGTCGAGCAATTGTTTCCATGTTAAATCATTTACATCGGCTGCACCGAATTGTTCGGCTTCTTCATCTTCCAAATCGAGCGGTTTCAATGCAAACTTGTGTTCACCCACTTTGTGAAAGAAAACGTTGAAAACCGAAGTTAAAACATGGAGATGTTTTGAATACGGCAAGAAATTCAGAAATGCCAAAACTACCAAAATATGCATCCACCAAAAAAAGTGATATGCAAAGTTTGCCGTTTCACTTGGACCGGAGAAAAATATTTTACTCAAAAATATTGAGACCGGTCTGAATGCATATCCACTCATTTGAAAATTGTGAGATGCAATTTCCGCAGCATTTTGGCCAAGCATTCCGGATACAACAAGGAAAATCATCACCAAAATAACCGTTGCATCAATTTTGCTTGCTTTCCCGTGTTCCAAACGCGGAATATTCAATATGTAACGCCTTACAAGAGCATAAATAACGGATAACATCACCAGAATAGTAAAAATATCTTGTATGAAGGTAATTACCGTATAAACCGGACCAAGAAAATCGAAAGAAAATTCCGAATAAAAGCCTTGAATTATGGATTCCAAAACTGCGAGCAGAAAAACAACAAATCCCCAAAAAATAAGGAAATGAATTGTTCCCGCAACCGGATCGCGCAGAAGTTTTTTTTGTCCGAATACTATTGAAACAACGTTTTTTAACCTTTCGCCGATATTATCGAACCGGTTTTCATCCTTACCTGTTTTAAGATAAGAGATTAGTCTTTTAACATTGTAAAAGAAAAAGCCGAATGCGGCAATGAAAACAACCGTAAAGATAATATTTTTAAGTTCCATATCTTGAATTTAACGATTATTAGTGAAAAACTAAACTTTTCATAAATTTTGTTGAAAAAAATTTCCGGTGATGTTAATTACTTGTTCAAAGGCATTTGGCACGTTTTTCATCGGATGTGTAACATTGAATGTATGACCGGTTTTCGGAATTATAACGAATTCCGTTTTATTTTTATCCGACCATTCATATAACGATTTCCCTTCTTCCACTTTTACCGTCAAATCATTTTCACCGTGTACAATTAACCATGGAATTGAAATATTTTTAGCTGCATTTTTTAAATTTAAATAATCATCAGAGTTTCGTAAAATATCTTCAAGCATAGTTTTGTTCAAACGCATTACTTGCTTTGTTCTGGAATTTATTACTTCCATGTAACCTTTTTCATTCCACTCTTTTATTTGTCTTCCGGTGTAACGGTTGAGTTTGGAAACGGAAGACCATGTAACCAATGCTTTTATATCTTTCGAGTGGTAAGCAGAGAGTAAAGAAACCGCCCCGCCACGACTGTGACCTATCAATCCGATTTCTGGATTGTCCGTTTTTCCGAAAAAACCTTTCTTTACTGCGGAAATCACTTCGTTTAATTCCGATACTTCCAAAGAGAATGTATTGTTTGCAAATTTTTCCAATTCCGTAAATTCAGCCGGGTTTTCACCAATACCGTTATGCGAAAAATTAAAAGTAATGACACAATAACCGGTTCGGGAAAAATGCTTTCCAATGTAAGGGAAAAATCCCCAATCTTTAAATCCTTTGAAACCGTGAACGGCGATAATAAATTTTCCGTTGGAAATGTTTTCCGTTCCGTATGCAGTTATTCGAATCAAATTTCGGGCGGAGGTAATAAGTTCATAATCTTTCTTCATAAATGAAAAATGCCTATTCCCTATTAAAAAAGCAAGAAGAAAGATTGCTCTTTTTAGTTATTTTTAATTAATAAGACAATCAATTGAAAAACAACAAGAATTATTTGGATATAAAAAGATAAGGTTTCCAAGTTTCATCAACCCTGTTTACCGATTTTAAAAGAAAAACAATAAAATTCGGTTTATAAGGTTTTATTTTGAGTTTCATTCCGGCTTCTTCGGGTGTGCGGTTTCCCTTTTTGTTATTACAACGCAAACAAGCGGTAACCAGGTTTTCCCACGTGTCTTTTCCACCGCGAGCCTTGGGAAGCACATGATCAATTGTAAATGGCAAATCGCTTCTTCCGCAATACACGCATTTGTGACCGTCGCGTTTCAAAATATTTTTTCTGGTTAGTATAATATTTTTGTAAGGAACGCTTATGTAGTTTTTCAAACGAATAACGCTGGGCCAAGGAAAACTCCTGGTTACCGACCGTATCAATTTATCTTGATGGCTCGCCACGAGTTCGGCTTTGTGAAGAATAAGCAATATCATTGCCTTCTTGACGTTGCAAATCGTCAGCGGCTCGTAACTTTGATTAAGAAGCAATACTTTGGCGTTTAAGAAACCGTTTTTCCGATACTTCCCGAATGCTGCCTCCAAATGTTGAGCTGGAGATTATTTCCCCAATTTTATAATTCCTCCGGCCAAAATATAACCTTGTTCGTTGTATAAAACAACCGATTGACCGGGTGTTATTGCCCTTTTAGGTTCGATGAATTTAATTACAAAAGAATCATTATCCGCTTCAATAACTTCAGCTTCCGAACCTTTATCGGAATATCTGATTTTTGCGATGACTTTTTGTCCGGGTTCCAATTTATTAACGCTGACAAAATTCACATCGGCGGCTTCCAAATAATTCTGGTATAAAGCCGATTCGTCGCCCAACTCAATTATATTTTTTTCCTTGTCAATTCTCTTTACGTAAACCGGTTTCCCCACGGCAACACCAAGTCCGCGCCTTTGCCCGATTGTGTAAAACGGAATGCCCCGGTGCTTTCCAATTACTTTTCCTTCGAAAACGAAATCTCCTTCTTCAACGTTTTCAATCAATTCCGGTTCCCTTTCGCGTAAAAACCTTTCGTAATTGTTATCGGCAACGAAGCATATTTCTTGGCTATCCGGTTTACCTGCAGTTTTCAATCCCATTTTTTCAGCCAACTCACGGACTTTATCTTTAGTTAATCCGCCAAGTGGAAAAAGAGTCCGGCTCAAACTTTTTTGGGTCAATCCCCACAAAGCATAAGTTTGATCTTTCCTGGTGTCGGCTGAATTTTTCAAACAAAATCTACCGGTGGTTTCGTTATAATTGACTATTGCGTAATGACCGGTGGCAATGTATTTAGCATCGAGCGCATCTGCTTTTTGAAGCAGTTCTTCCCACTTGATTTTTCTGTTACAGATAACGCAAGGGTTCGGCGTCCGTGCATTCAAATATTCATCCACAAAATTTTCAATAACGGTTTCTTCGAATGCTTTGGTAAAGTCGACTGTATAATGAGGAAATCCCAATTTATTGGCAATTGCTTTTGCATCGAAAATTGCATCGAGCGAGCAACAACCCGATTCGTGTTTCGGGGCACCGCCAACTTCCATAAATCCCCAGGTTTTCATAGTTATACCGATTACATCATAACCGGCTTCAACAAGCAATGCCGCAGCAACCGAAGAATCGACCCCGCCGCTCATTGCAACAATTACTCTATTTTCGTTCATTTTTATTTCTTTCTTATTTTTAAGTTGCAAATATAATCAAAATATCAGATTGTTTGATAATTCTAAAACTTTGCCGTAGTAAAGTTTCATTCGTCCGATTTTTTGTTTAATCAAAATATTTATTTGAATGGTTAGCGATATTAAAAAAAATTTGTTAAAATTAATTTCCTATTAAAAATAGAGCTAAACATGGTAGATAAAATAAAAAATATGTCCAGAGAAGAATTATTGAAATTGGTTGAAATATACGCAAAAAATTGGTTGGCACATGACGGGTGCTGGTTTCTTTCCACCGAAGAAACCCACGGGATGGAGACCGCAATGGATTTGGATACAAAATCGTGGGAAAAGTTTGCTGAAATTGAAGCACGCAGAATTAAAAAAGAATTCAACTTACCGGAAAACGGCGGACTGAAAGCTTTGGAAGAGGCATTTAATTACAGATTGTATGCTGCAATTAATGAACAAAAGACCGAATGGTGGGATGAAAACACCCTTGTTTTTAAAATGGTGAAGTGCCGTGTTCAATCCGCCCGCCACAGAAAAGGTTTACCGTTGTTTCCATGCAAATCGGTCGGGATTGTGGAATTTTCAACTTTTGCAAAAACCATTGATTCGAGAATAAAAACGGAAGTTATTAGCTGTCCGCCCGATACGGTAAAGGATTTTTATTGCGGTTGGAAATTCACTCTGGAAGATTAAACTTTTCTTAAAAATATTTTCGAACAATTTCTTCCACTGCAATGTTTATACCTTCTTCGAATTTTTCAATCGACTCTTGCACGGAAGGAAAATACTTGGAAAGCTCAATTATGTGAACGCCTTTCAATCCGGTTTTTGATATTCCGGCAAACAAAATTTTTGTGCAATCCACTGTGGAGAATTCATTAATTAAAATCATTGCTCCTTTGTCCAACAACGTTTGTTCGTCTATTTTGCCTTCCCCGGTAATAAGTACGGAAGGTTTCAGCGAATTTTTATTTATTCCCAATTCGTATTTTATGAAATCGCGTGCATAAGTAATTTTTGCATCGAAAAAAATTTGGAATGCGGCAGCCAATCCACCGCCGGCGCCGGAAAGTTTACCGTATTGACGTGCTCCGGCTAATTGCAAAATATTTTGAAATCCCTTTTCCAAAATTTCAATATCGTTTTCGCTTGCTCCCTTTTGTTTTGCAAAAACACGGTTTGCACCTTTTTCACCGAGCAAAGGATTTTCTACATCAATAATAACTTCAATTTCGAATTGTAATTCCGGTTTTTTCCATGTAATCAACTTTACATCATTAAAATTTTCCGGAAAAGGTTCCAGCTTTTTACCGGATGCATCGAATAATTCCATTCCGAAGGCGGAGCACATTCCTATTCCCAAATCGCTTGTACCCGTGCCACCGATACCAATTACAACCTTTTCGATTTCCAATCCGTCTTTTAATTTCATACCGTTTAAGTAATTCAGCAATTCTCCCATTCCGGCGGAATTCAGCTTTAACGGTTTTCTTTTTTCAACCGGAATCAATTTCAAACCGAGCACAAGTGCCGATTCAATATACACGGTTTTGTTTTCAGGGGAATACCCAGCCTTAGTCAAAAATTTACCGTTACCCCAAGGGAACGATATCTCATGAGTGAATATGTTTATACCAAAATAATATTCACAAACTTCAAGAAAGCCGTCTCCACCGTCGGAAACCGGTCTCTTTAAAATTTGATAATTTAATATTCCTTTTTCTTTCAAGTGTTTCTTTAATGAAGAGGATATCAATTCCGCAGCCTTTAGCGGACCGGCGCATTCTTTATAACCGTTGGGGGCAACCAGAATAAGTTTCCCGGACATTTTGATTAACCGTGCAAACCGGTTATTAATTTATCTATTTCGGATTTAAGGTTTCTCTTGGTTTCAAGGAGATCTTGCGAAATGATTTTAACCTCACCCAGTACCGGCATAAAGTTGGTATCGCCTTGCCAGCGCGGCACAAGATGAAAATGGATATGTTCGTGAATTCCCGCCCCGGCGGCTTTCCCTATGTTTGCTCCGAAGTTAAATCCGTGCGGATGCATTACGTTTTTTACGGCTTTCATTGCCAGCTTGTTTAACTTCATAATTTCCATTATTTCATCATCACTCAAATCCAACGGATCGCTTGTATGCCTGTTCGGAATTATCATCAAATGTCCGTTGTTGTATGGATATAAATTCAACATAATAAATGAAGTTTTACCTTTATAAACAACAAGACTTTCCTTATCGTCAACGTTTTCGTTCACAGCGTTACAAAAGACGCACTCGTCTTTATCTGATTTGTTTTTGAACGATTCAATATAATTCGAACGCCAAGGCGACCACATTTTCTTCATTGTTACCTCAAAATTAAAAAGGCGGAAGAATTTCCCCCGCCTTTAATTTCAAACGGATATATTTTATTCTTCTTCTTTGGCCTTTTTGTATTCTTCAATAATTTTTGCTTCAATTTCTTTCGGAACCATTTCGTAATGGGAGAATTTTCTGAAATGAATTCCCCTTCCGGAAGTCAAGCTGCGCAGATGAGTTGAATATTTGTACAATTCGGCCAAAGGAATTTTTGCTTTAATAATTTGGAACGGACCTTCCGAATCCATACCCGAAATTTTACCTCTTCTACTTGAAATATCGCCCATAACGTCGCCCATAAATTCTTCGGGAACTTTAACCGTTACATCGTAAATGGGTTCAAGTATAATCGGATTGGCTTCGAGAAATCCTTTTTTGAATGCATTGGACGAAGCTATTTTAAAAGATATTTCATCGGAATCCACGGCATGGAATTTACCGTCGAACAATGTAACTTTAACGTCGATAACTTTGCTTCCGGTTAAAATTCCTTTTTCCATAGTTTCCCGTATTCCTTTTTCCACAGCCGGAATAAACCGGCTCGGAACGACTCCACCTACGATTGCATCGACGAATTCAAATCCGGCACCGCGCGGCAACGGTTCTAGTTTTAAGAATACATGAGCAAACTGCCCGCGCCCGCCCGATTGTTTTTTATGTTTATATTCAGCGCTTTCGCAAGTGCCACGTATTGTTTCGCGGTAAGGAATTCTCGGTTCAACCAAATCAACTTCTACGTGGTATCTTTCTTTCAATACTTTCACAGCCAATGAAAGCTGGAGTTCACCTTGTCCGGAAACAATGGTCTGTTTCAGTTCGGGATCGAAATTAACCGAGAGAGTCGGATCTTCTTCGTGAACAGTATGCAATCCCGAAGAAATTTTATCTTCGTCACCTTTTGCTTTGGGAATTATTGCACCTCTAATTACGGGCTCTGGGAAATCGATTTCGGGCAATTTCACAGTGAAGGATTTCGAACACAATGTATCGCCGGTGTGGGTATCTTTCAATTTAACCACCGCACCAATATCGCCGGCATTAATTTTACTTACTTCTTTTCTGTGCTTTCCGTTAATAACGAAAAGTTGCCCTATTCTTTCCGTTTTATTTCTGTTAACGTTCAACATATCCATACCGGCTGTTATTTTTCCGGAGTAAACTTTAAAAATAGAAAGTTCACCGACATGTTGTTCGTTCATGGATTTAAAAACTTGCAGAACGGGCTCGCCGTTAACGTCGCAAGGGACTTTAACTTTTTCGTTTTTACCGACCAATTCCGCTTCCGGCGCTTCCCTATCGGTTGGCGAAGGGAAATATTTTGCGGCAAATGAAAGGAAATTATTTACACCAACCGCTTTATCCGCCGAAACGGCAAAAACCGGGACCAAGCTGCCGGAAACTATAGCGCTTTTCAAACCTATTTTCAAATCTTCTTCTTCAAGAGTTTCGTTTTCGAAAAATTTCTCCATCAATTCCTCGGAAGATTCGGCAACTTTCTCAATTAATTCTTTATGCAGACTTTCGGCTTTCTCTTTCAGGTCTGCAGGAATTTCATTTTCTTCGACTTTTTTGGAACCCGGTTCACCGAACGTGTAAGCTTTCATCGTGATAATATCGACGATCGAGTTGAAACCGTTTCCTTCTTTAACGGGGAATGTGATTACGGTAGCATCGTGATGCAAACGGTCTTTACACATATCAACCGTGGCATCGAATTTGGAATGTTCGTTATCAACTTTGTTTACCAGTATTGCAGCAGGTAAGTTTTTTTTCTGGACGTATTCCCAAGCCGACTCTGTTCCGACTTCGACACCTTCCGCCGCTTTTACGACCGCAACCGCAGTATCGACGACGTGCAAACTACTGGCAACATGACCAATGAAATCGGAATATCCGGGAGTATCGATAATATTCAATTTAACATTTTCCCATTCAATGTGTAATGGAGTTGCGGCAATTGAGATTTGCCTTTCTATTTCGTTCGAAGAAAAGTCCGATGTGGTATTTCCCTCTTCCACTTTACCAATTCTATTAATTTCCCCACCGGTAAACAGCATAACTTCTGAAAGTGAAGTTTTGCCGCTACCGCCATGACCAATTAACGCCATATTTCTGATTGATTCGGCGACAAATTCTTTCAAGATTTCCCTCCGCAAAAAATTTAGTTACTAAATTAACTCTTTAAACTATGCCAAAATGCTGCCACTCCTTTCGATATTGCGGACAGGTTATCAATCAAATCGACAACCGGGTTAGCCGCTCTGGATTTAATATTTTTCAAGGAGAGCATTGAAATTGTTTTCCGTACGTCTTCAATCGATGAGCCTATGGCTTGCACTTCTTGCTCGGCAATGTTAACAACATTGTTTGCTTTTTCGGTTGTTTCTTTCAGATTATCGAGGATAGGATTAAGACGCGTACGGAAATCATCTACGGCGCCCTCCATTTTCGAAAGCGCCGCATTGAATTTTTTTAAGGTAACAAGAGAATAAATTCCGAGTGCTATTGCAACCAGAATTAAAATTATCAACAGAACATCAGTTAATACCATATCAATCAAGCTTTTTCTTTAGCGGATTTATAGGTTTCAACGCCGGCTTTAATTGCCGTCTTTATTTTTTCACCTTCTTCTTCAACTTTCGATTTTCCGGTATCGAGATAAGATGATGTTTTTTCTTTTGCTTCTTTAAGAATTTTTTCCGCTTCTTTCAGAAGTGCATCTACTTTAACTTTTGCATCGGCTACAAGTTTTTCCGATTTTTTCTTACCGTCGTTTATCAATTCGTTGGCTTTTCCTTTTGCTTCTTCAATAACGTTTTCGGCATCTTCAAAGAAGTCTTCCGATTTTTCCCTTAAATCGCGTCTTAATTCGGTACCCGATTTAGGGGCATAAAGCAAAGCTATGATGGAGCCAACAATCGTTCCGGTAAGAAATCCGACTATCAGACCTCTTCCCAAGCCATTGTCGTCTTGCATAATTACCTCCGTTAATTTTATTTAAAAACCTAAATTAATAATAATAACCAACTATACTAAAATCAAGCTAAGAAAAAAAACTTAGCATTCTTTATACAACTTTATTTCATATTTTTCACCAATTCGGCTGCAAATTGTGAACATTTAACTTTTTTGGCGCCTTTCATTTGCCGGGCGAAATCGTAGGTAACAACTTTTGAACGGATTGTTCTGCTCATTGATTTTTCAATCATGTCTGCAGCCTTTTTCCAACCGAGGTGATTTAACATCATCACGCCGGAAAGAATAAGTGAACCGGGATTAACTTTGTCTTGACCCGCATATTTTGGTGCGGTGCCGTGTGTAGCTTCGAAGAGACCGTATTCGTAACTGATATTTGCACCCGGTGCTATTCCGAGTCCGCCCACTTGAGCGGCAGCCGCATCGGAGAGATAATCGCCGTTCAGGTTCGAAGTGGCAATCACATCATATTCGTCCGGTCTCAAAAGTAATTGTTGAAACATTTGATCGGCAATTCTGTCTTTAATTACAATTCTGCCACCCGGGTCGCCTGCCTTTTTACCATTGCGCAATTTTTTGAAAGCTCCGGGTTTTGTCATCGGGGTTACGCCGTCGGGTCCTTTTACTTGATCCCATAATTCGTCTTCGGTAATGACATAATCCCTGAACTTTTTAAGAGCAATTTCATAACCCCAGTCTTTGAAAGCACCTTCGGTGAATTTCATAATGTTACCTTTATGTACAAGGGTAACACTTTTTCTCTTATTCTCAATAGCATATTCAATGGCTTTCTGAACCAACCGCTGTGTACCGAATTTACTGATCGGTTTAATTCCTATACCGGAACCTTTTCTGATTTCCTTTTTGGCTCTTTTACCAATAAATTCGATTATTTCTTTTGCCGCTTTTGTATTTGCTTTGAATTCAATTCCGGCATAAACATCTTCGGTGTTTTCACGGAAAATAACTATATCGAGTTTTTGCGGTTCCCTCATTGGCGAAGGAGTTCCACTGTAATATTTTACAGGTCGTACACAAGCAAAGAGATCGAGAATTTGCCTCAGTGAAACATTCAAACTTCTTATTCCACCACCAACCGGTGTTGTGAGGGGTCCTTTAATTGCGATTATGAATTCCTTAATCGCTTCTATTGTTTCATCCGGCAACCATGTATTTTTTCCGTAAACTTTTACGGCTTTTTCGCCTGCATAAATTTCCATCCATTCGATTTTCTTTTTACCTTTGTATGCTTTTTCAACGGCTGCATCCAAAACCATTTTTGTAGCTTTCCAAATGTCCGGACCAATACCGTCTCCCTCGATAAACGGAATAACCGGATTATCCGGAACATTCAGTTTTCCTTTTACGACAGTAATTTTTTCTCCTTTCGTAGGTACTTTAATTTTCTTGTACTTTGCCATTTCTTTCTCCTGCAATTGAGTTAATAATTATTTTTCCATTTAATTTTTTTCCGAACAACATTAATGCGATAACACCGAGAGCAATTGAAAACCAAAGCGTAATCAATCTTATTAATAAAGTAACGGCAACGGCATTATCTTTTGATATTCCCTGTTCGATAACCATAAACGTCAGTGATCCTTCGGTTATTCCCATTCCAGCCGGAAGCATTGAAATCGATCCGGCTATCATTGAAAAGGAATAGATAAAAATCGACAAAAATATCGAAATTTCTTTATCAAAATTACTTAGAATTATATAAAATCCAAAACATTCCACCAACCAGGAAATTAAACTTAATAAAAACATTTTCAATAATGGATTAGATTTTAATAATATGAATGAGTTTAAATAAAATTCTTTTAGTTTAGTTATATGTTTTTTTATTATTTTTACGGATTCCAATTTGTCAAGTAATTTTAGCGAAAGAGCTCTGCGGCTTACAAGGAATGTTATTCCAACAAAAAAAAATCCGGTTATTGCAATCAATATCAAATTGTGATTATACACCACTGCACCGGTTAACGCCAGAAATATCAAAGCTAAAAATTCCGTAATTCTTTCGGCAAAAATAATTGGAGCCGATCTTCTCAGCGGGAAACCATTCAATTGATTCACCCAATACGCTTTGATGAAATCACCGGACTTGCCCGGAGTTAAACCTAAAGCTAATGAAGATGTGAAAATTCCAAAGGAATCGGATTTACTCAAATTTATGTTAAGAAGATTAACATAATAATGCCACTTAAGAAATTTGAGGTAAAGGGTAATTAATGATATTAGCAATAAAACGGGGATTAATATCCAATTGAATTTTAAGAGTGAACGGTAAAGTGAATCGAAATCGGCATAGATGGAAAGAACAAGGTAAACAAAAGCTGAAAAGATAATAAAGAAAATTATATTTTTTTTCAGCCTGTTCAAACTATACAATTTCCTTAATACGGGAATAAAGTTTTGCAAGCGGCAAACCGACAACATTATAATAACAACCGTTTATTTTCCGGATAAAAACCGCGCCGTAATCGTCTTGAATTCCATAAGCACCTGCTTTATCCAAGGGACTTCCCGTCTTTACATATTCGTCAATCTCAGTACGGGATAATTCCCTGAAAAACACAGCGGTTTTTTCATAATCGACAATCCGTTTTTCAGTCCGGCTGTTGAAAATCGCAAATCCGGTATAAACGTGATGTTGGTTCCCGCTTAATAATTTTAACATCCTTTTTGCTTCTGCCGCATCTTTGGGTTTTCCGAGTATTTTCTTATTTAAAACGACTATTGTATCTGCAGTAATTAAAATTCCGTCTTTTATTTTTCCTTTTGCCAATAACATTTTTTCTTTAGCCAAACGTTTTACGGTCGATGCCGGATGTTCCCCGTCGTTTAATTCTTCATTTAAATCTACAGCAAAGGATTTGAATTTTACGTTTAACAATTTGAGAAGTTTGCGTCTTCGTGGTGAAGCGGATGCAAGATAAAAAGTATAACCGTTAAAATTCATTTTTAACTGCGGTTTGTTGAAATACGGGTGGGACTTGGTATTTTTCGTCGCAGCAATTCAATTTATCTGAATAAAGCTTTGATACTTCCCCAAGTTCTTTTTACGCTGGAGACACCGTTATGCGTAACAAAAGCAAACAAAGGTTCCGAACGGCTGCCGTCGTTATCAACAATTATTAATGCATAAGCATAAAACGAATCGTTTATTTTGTATGCATTTTCATCAACGTAAGTGTATTCGGTGTTACTTCCCTTTGCTTTTACAACTGCAATTTGTGCTAAATGATCGCGATCGGGACCTCTAAAAATTACAAATTCTTTCACGTTATCTTCATTGAGGGTTTGCCAGGTAAGAACGATATTATCTCCACTGCTTACGGCATTGAAATATTGAATAAAAGCCCCCCCAAAAATTATAAATTGGGTAAACAGAAAGAAAAGCGTAAAATGGATGAGTTTTTTCTTTTTCATACTACTAATATATTTTATCGAGATACGTTTGTCAAGTTTTTCCGCAAAAAAAATTGTTCGTTAAGGATATTATTATCGCTTATTTTCTTAAATATTATAGTAGTTTTACTTGATTTTTATAAGGTAAATTACATATTTTAGAGAATTATAATTCATACCTAAAAAGGAGCTCGCTATGAAAAAAATATACCTTTTAACACTCCTTCTGACATTCTTTTTTAATTTAAACATTATTTCCCAAACCTTTGACGGCGAATGGCAAATAGACTACGTAACCGAAGATGATGCCGGCAACGGTACAGGACAACGCACTTATGCGGTTACCGCTATGGAC
>Ga0256833_1000822_pt1 | contig 23553 bp, 17 predicted proteins | sample 356284metaG_FD_190535 | JGI IMG/M metagenome (GOLD analysis project Ga0256833, IMG submission 190535) | Hydrothermal vent microbial communities from Mid Atlantic Ridge, Atlantic Ocean - 356-284 | ecosystem: Environmental > Aquatic > Marine > Hydrothermal vents | place: Atlantic Ocean: Mid... | reverse complement strand
GATATTGATGCTCGGGATCTACGAGGACACGGGATCGCTGAAGTTTGTCTCCACCACGCCGCGGGATCTCGTGGCGGCGGCCTGGCTCCTGGAGCAGGGAGCCAGCCTCGGCGTTGTGTCGGACCTTCTCATCAAGGAGATGACCACAGAGCAGGTCCTTCTCTTGCACGACCTCATCCGTTCCACCACGCATCACCGGATCAACGGAACCGACGTCCACGTTGCCACGGCCTCCTCGGATACCTACGTGGGGGACATGGCCGTTGTGGTCCACAAGCTCAGGGACCTGGAAAATTACAATGTCCTCTTTGTCCTGATTTCCATGGAGGATCGCGTCTACCTGGTGGCGCGCAGCCGTCTTGAGAATGTCAACGCGGGGGAGATCGCGCGGCGGTTCGGGGGCGGCGGGCACCCCTCGGCCGCCTCCGCGACCCTGAAGGGGATGACCCTGACAGAGGCCAAGGAGGCCCTGCTCAAGATCCTCCACGAGGCGATCCCCCCGGAACTGGTCGCCCGGACCGTCATGTCGTCGCCTTCCATCCTCGTCCACGAAAAGGCCCTCATCAAGGACGCGCAGACCCTCATGACGCGTTACAATATCAACGGCCTTGTTGTTGTGGATGAATCAGAAAGGATTTCCGGGATTCTCACCCGGCAAACGGTGGAGAAGGCCGCCTATCACGGTCTGGAACGCAGCGAGGTCCAGCAGTTGATGACCACGGAGTTTCACACCGTCGCACCTGACGATTCCTTCGAGAAGGTGCAGCGTTTTGTCATCGGGGAAAACCAGCGCCTCCTTCCCGTGGTGGAGAAGGGGCGAGTCCTGGGGGTCATCACGCGGACGGACGTGATGCGCATCTTTCGGGAACGGGTGGGGGAAAAGGTTAAGGAGGGTGTTTTGCCTACCCTGTCCCATCCCGCCCGCCAGAAGCAGATCCGAAAACTCATGGCGGAGCGTCTCCCGTCCCATGTCTACGCCTTCCTCAAGAAAGCGGGGGAGATCGGGGACGAGATGGGTATCCAGGTCTACGGGGTTGGCGGTTTCGTCCGGGATCTTCTCCTGCGCCGGGACACCTTCGATATCGACATGGTGGTTGAAGGGGACGCGGTCGCCTTCGCGGAACGGCTTGCCGTTTTAACAAACGGGGTGAGCCGGAAACACCGGAAGTTCAAGACGGCGAACCTCTCCCTGCCGGAGGGATTTCACGTTGATATCGCCTCGGCCCGGCTCGAATACTACGACCGGCCCGCCGCCCTTCCCACCGTGACGCACAGCTCCCTCAAACTGGACCTTTTCCGGAGGGATTTCACCATCAACACTCTGGCGGTTCACTTGAACCCAGGTTCCTTCGGACAGCTCATCGATTTCTTCGGCGCCCAGGAGGATCTAAGAGAGAAGCGGATCCGCGTCCTGAACAACCTGAGCTTCGTGGAGGACCCAACCCGCATCCTCCGTGCCATCCGCTTCGAGCAACGCTTCGGGTTCAGGCTTGGCAAACATACCCTGAACCTGATGAAGCACGCCGTCAGGAGCGGGTTTCTCGACCTTTTGTCCGGGAAACGCCTTTTCAACGAGTTGGTCCTCATCTTCGAGGAAGAAGACCCTGTCACTGTTTTGAAACGGATGGACGAACTGGGGGTTCTCAAGGCGATCCATCCAAAGCTGAAGATAAATGACCGCATCATTAACGTGCTCAGGCTGGTGGGCGAAACCCTCGCCTGGTATCACCTCCTCTTTCAAAGGCAGAAGATCGATCCCTGGGTCGTCTATCTCTTCGCACTCACCGATTACACCCACCCGGATGTGCTCGCGCGGGTCATGGAGCGTCTCAAGATACCCGCCAAGTATCGTTTGAAATGGCTCGATGAAAGGAAGGAGGGAATGATCCGGCTCGCGCAGTTGAAGAAACGCCTCAAGGCCGGGCGATGCCCTCCCAGTGGCGTCTATGAAACGTTACGCCCACTTCACCTGAACACGATCCTTTTCATGCTGGCGAAGGCGGATACTCAAACCGTCAAACGCGAGATCTCCGCCTTTGTTACCAATTACAGCAAGGTGAAAATTTCCCTGAAAGGCAACGACTTGAAACAGCTCGGAATCCCGCAGGGACCCGTTTACCAGGAGATCTTCCAGACCCTGCTGAAACTTCGCCTGGACGGAAAGATCTCCAGCCGGGAAGGGGAGATCGCCTGGATCGTCAAGCACGTGAAGAATGGAAGGCTCCGGGACGACGGTTGATATTCTCCAGGATGGATGTCATAACACCATGAACACGGAAGTGAAAATATAGGAAAAGAGACGTTGAACCATATCATCCAGCAGATCAGTATCATGGCGGTGCCGATACTCATGGCGGTCACGTTCCACGAGGTGGCCCACGGGTGGGTCGCCTATAAACTGGGGGATCCCACGGCGAAAGACGCCGGCCGTCTGACGTTGAATCCCATCAAGCACCTTGATCTTCTGGGAACCGTTGTCTTCCTGGTGACGCGGATGATCGGGTGGGCCAAGCCGGTTCCCGTGAACCCCTTTAACTTCCGGAATCCCAAGACGGGGATGGCCTGGGTGGCCGTGGCGGGCCCCGCCATGAACATCTTCCTGGCCCTCTTTTTCACCCTGTTGCTCAAGATTCTTTTCATGATTCCCGTCTCCCGGGATTCCTCGTTTTTGATCGCCGTCTTGACGCCCGTGGCGCTGATGTGCAAGATCGGCATTGTCATCAACGTGGGATTCGCCGTTTTCAATATCATTCCCGTACCCCCCCTGGACGGGAGCAAGATCCTGGAGGGCCTGCTTCCCGCGGAGGCGGCCATGAAATACGCGAAACTTGAACGATACGGAATTATCATCCTGGTCATCCTCATTTTCACGCGTGTAGTAGATTACGTGATTTTTCCCATCATCAACCTTATTACAGGATCGTTGATGAAATTTGTGCTATAGGCAGGGCGGGGACGCCCGTAAAATGATACCTGCTTGACCCTTTTGTTACTTGTGTAAAATTTTTTGACATTGCATTTTTTTTATGTTAGATATAATAACGAATAAGATAAGATTCCTTGCCCAGAATTTCTTGCGTTGGAAGGACAAATAAGGAAAGCGCGAAGCGGATCCGCGCTGGAAATTTGTTGTGGTTGCGGTAAATGGAAAATAAATTTTATAGAGAACTCCTGGACGAAATTCCTGATTTTATCTACTTGCATGATCTTGAAGGGCGAATTATCGAAGTAAACTCGGTAGTGAAAGCCATATTAGGGTATGATAGGGAATCCTTGATTAAGGAAAATGTCCGCCGTTATATTCATCCCTCCTATCGTGAACAATTCGATGATTACTTAGAGAATGTCCTTGCAACAGGTGAAAAAGAAGGAATTTTTGTTGTCCGCGATGCCCAGGAGAGGACACATCTCCTTGAGTATCATAGCCGACTCGTGATTCACGAAGGGGAACCGGTAGGGATCAGGGGGGTCGCCAGGGATGTCTCAGAGCAAAAGCGCATGGAACGCGCGCTACGAGAGAGAGAACTTCTTTACCGCACTCTGTTCGAAAACGCGGAAGATGCCATCTTTCTTCTGGACAAGGGCGTGTTTATCGATTGCAATCCCAAGGCGCTGGTCATGTTTGGTTGCGGCAAAGAAGAGATAATGGGAAGATCTCCCGTTTTTTTCTCTCCCAAATTCCAACCGGACGGAATCCTTTCGAAAGCAAAGGCGCTTGAAAAATTGGATTTGGTCAAGAGCGGGATTCCGCAACGTTTTGAATGGATGCATTCTCGTTTGGACGGAACCCCTTTTGAGACAATTGTAAGTTTATATAAGATAAATGTCTCAAGGCGCGAGATTATCGTGGCGATGGTTCATGATATTTCACCGCAAAAGGCCTTTGTCAGGGCGTTGGAGAAGAGCGAACGCCACTACCGGGAGGTGGTGGAAAACGCGAATGTCATTATCCTGCGCTTTACGCCGGATGGGAATTTTACCTTTATCAACCGCTTCGCGGAGGAATTTTTTGGTTTTCCCAGGGAAGAGATTGTGGGCAGAAACATCGTCGGAACCATCATCCCGGAAACGGGAGCGAAGAGTGGAGAATTAAGGGCAATGTGCCGTGAACTCTGTCGAAACCCTGAACGCTATTACGAAAATGAGAATATGAACATCACCAAGGATGGCCGCGAGGTGTTTGTCGCCTGGCGAAATCAACCGATTAGGGACAAAGACGGAAACCTGTTGGAAATCCTCAGCTTCGGCGTGGACATGACCCAAGTTCACGAGCTTGAAGACGCGCTTCTCCAGGCGAAGAAACTCGAGGCGATCGGCACCCTCGCGGGGGGAATCGCGCACGACTTCAACAATATCCTCGGCGGGATGATGGGCTATTTTTCGCTTCTTAAGCAGCAACACGCCCCGGGAGACCCGCATTACGCGGTTTTGGAAAAGATCGAGGCGGCGGGGGCGCAGGCCGCGGAACTCGTTAAGCAGCTCCTCGCCTTTTCCCGCAAGGGAAAATTTGAATTGAAACCTATTGAACTTAATAAAATCATTAGCGATGTCTTGCTGCTCTTGAAACGGTCCATTCCAAAAAAGATTGAAATCAGAACGAATCTTCAGGAAAATCTTCCCTTTGTGGAAGGGGACCCTTCACAATTGAATCAGGTCGTTATGAATCTATGCCTGAACGCGATTCAGGCCATGCCTGATGGAGGAAGGTTGGAAATTGAAACCTTTACGGCTTCATCCGACAGTTTATCCCCCACTGTGTTGGAAAACCCGGCGGTTGAAAACTATGTGACCGTGACGGTTTCCGACACGGGCATAGGGATGGATGAGAAGGTGTGTGAGCATATCTTCGAACCCTTTTTTACCACCAAGGAGGTGGGAAGAGGCACGGGACTCGGCCTCGCGACGGTTTACGGTATCATTCGAAACCATGAGGGGGAAATTATGGTCGAAAGCGAGATTGGGAAAGGGACAACGTTCAAATTCTATCTTCCGGTGAAAACCACGCCCGCAATCTCGCGAGGAACTTCGGTGAGTGGGCCGTCTGAAAAGGTTGTCGGAGGGGAGGGGAAAATCCTTATCGTCGATGACGAGGCCATGTTTCGCGAGATGTTAAGAGATGTCCTCGAGTTTCTTGGGTACGAAATCCTGATAGCCAGGGACGGCCGGGAGGGCGTCGAGGTTTATAAAGGGCGCCAAGAAGAGATTGACTTGGTTATCCTCGATATGAACATGCCCATGATGGATGGGCAAGAGATGTTCAGGGAAATAAAGAAGATCAATCCCAAGGTAAAGGCGCTGTTGTCGACAGGGTTTGCGCTCGATGACAAGGTTCAGGCATTGATGGAGGAAGGGGTCATGGGATTTATCCAGAAACCCTTTAAGATCGATGACATCTCCAGGGCCGTCAAGGCGCTGATGGGCGAGAGGCCCTGACCTATCGTGAGCTAATTTTTCGAATCGTTTCCTCTTTGAATTTCAACTCGAATATCCAGGGCCACACATCCTTTTCCCTCGGGAAGGAGCTTCAAGGGATTGATATCCACTTGACGAATCTCCGGAACCTCCGTCAGCAGCCGTGAAAGCCGCAATATCGCTTGGAGAAGGGCCTCCTTGTCCAAGGGGGGGCGTCCCCTGAAGCCTTCAATGAGTTTGTGGCCTTGGAGCTCCTCTGCCATCTCAAGGGCGTCCGTTTGGGTTAACGGCGCGATCCGAATGGCGATATCGTCAAATATCTCGGCAAAGATCCCGCCCAGTCCCACCAGGATGACGGGACCAAAGGCCGGGTCGTGTTTTGCCCCGAGGATCATTTCCAGCCCCTCGTCAACCATTTTCTGGATGAGGATTCCATTGGATACCCCGGATAATTCATTCGAATTCTCAAATTGGTCCACGGCGTTGGAAAGGGCTTTCGGGGTCTTGAGATTCAAGACGACGGCATTGTGTTCCGTTTTGTGAATGGGTTGGGCGCTTAGAACCTTGGCTGCCACGGGAAAGCCGATTTCCTCCGCGGCGGCAACCGCCTCACGGGCGTTCGCCGCGCGTCGGTAAGGGGCGGCGGGTATCCCACAGGCCGCCAGCAATGTGAATCCCGCGTCCATGGAGAGAAAGGGGGAATTGATGGTTCCGAGAAGTGCGCGTATTGTTTTCTTGTCTATGGAAAGATCGAGGGGGGGAGCCCCCTCCTTTGTTTTCTTCCGATGGTGATCCCGGGAGGTGGCCAGGGCCTCCATGGCGTCTTCCGGCTCGGTGAAGACGGGGAGGGCGTAGGCCTGCCGAACGGCGGCCAGTTCGGCGTCGTCCGTGTGGTAGCGAAACGCGATCGGCTTTTGATACCGGTTAACCAGTTGGCCCACCGCCTCGATGAGCCGCCTCGACGCGGCCTTTTCCTTGTCGCTGATGGCCCCGTGCAGGAACATGATGCCGTCCACGTCCCGTCTCTGGATGGTGTATTCGAGGATTTTCGTGTAGAGCTCGAAGTCAAAGAGGTCCCCCAGGTCGAGGGGGTTCGTGGGATTGATGACCTTGGCGCGGAAGACCTCGCGCACCTTTTTCAGGAAGATCTCGGGGAAGGGAACCAGGTTGAAGCCATGTTCCTCCGCCAGGTCCGCCGCGACGATGGCGATTCCCCCGGAACGGGAGATAACAACCAGGTTGTTTCCCCGCATGGGCGGCAGCGAAAAGATCATGGCGCTGTGAACGAACTGGCGGAAGTTCCGCACGCGCACGATGCCGCATTGCCGGGCCGCGGCGTCCACGACCCGGTCGTCGGTGGCCAATGCCGCCGTGTGAAACTTGGCGATCTGTTGGCTGGCCGTTCCCACGTTGGACTTGTGCAGGAGGATGCTCTTCTTCGAGCGGCGCGCGAAGTCCATCAACTCCCGGCCATGCTGGATGCTTTCCAGGTAGAGGCCGATAATCTGGGTGTTCGCGTCGTTCTCCAGGTAGTCCAGGTAGTCTATCTCCGTGAGATCGAGTTTGTTTCCCATGCTGACGATCTTGTTGGGGCGGACGTTCAAGCTGGAGAGCTGGTGGAGATAGGTGAGGGCCACGCCGCCGCTCTGGGAGAGGATGGAGATCTTCCCGGGGGGACTCACGAACCCCTTCAGACTCACGAAGGGACAGCAAAAACCATTTTCCAGGTTGATGATGCCGATCCCGTTGGGACCCACGAAGCGGATTTTCCACTTCCGAGCGTTCTCCAGAAGGCGCGCCTCCAGTGCCTCGCCTTCCTTGGAGAATTCCCGGAATCCCCCGGTTTCGATGACCATCCACCGAATCCCCTTTTCTCCGCACTGGTCCACGATGTCCGGAACGGTCCGGGCGGGGGTCAGAACGATGGCCACGTCGATGCCCTCAGGAAGATCCGATACCGAGGACAGGATCCGGTGTCCCAAAAGCACGCCGCCGTGGCGACCCACGAGATATATCTCTCCGTGAAAGCCGAAGTCGAAGAGGTTTTCGGCGATGAGCCGGCCCAGGTTGCTTTCACGTTCCGAGACGCCGATGACGGCGACCCTTTGCGGGTAGAAGAGACGATCCATCGGTTTATCCTCCAGGTTCAGAGCCATTCCCGGGCCGAAAGCGCCAGGACCTTGACCCCCGTTTTCGTTTCGTTACTGGCCGAAAGGGTTTCACGCAGGCGTTGCGCCGTCTCCTCCGTGACCGCCGCCATGAGTAGTATGTTGTCTCCCGGCCAGATCTGGGTTCCCATGCGGGGGTCGGAGTGGGCACCTTTCCCGTGGACGGGGCCCCAAGTGGTAAATCCTTCCACGCCGGCGTCAGATAAGATGCGGTGAATGTCTTCTTCCTTGTCCGCGTCGAAAATAATCATAATGAGCTTCATTTCAGCGCCTTTCCCATGTCTTTCCGGGTGAAAAAGGTATAAAGGACCGGGACGATCAAAAGCGTGACAAAGGTGGAGACCATGAGCCCCCCGATAACGGTAATGCCCATGGGATTCCAGGCCTCGGACCCTTCGCCCCGGCTCAGCGCCATGGGAAGCATCCCGAAGATGGTGGTGAACGTGGTCATCAAAACGGGCCGGAGTCTCCGTGTTCCCGCCTCCCTGACCGCCTCGAAGAGGGCGGCCCCGCGCTTTCGCAGGATGTTGGTGTAATCCACCAGGACGATGGCGTTGTTGACGACAATGCCTATCAGCATGATGACCCCGATGAACGACATGAGGTTCAGGGTGGTATGGGTGAGGGTGAAGGCCCAGACAACCCCCACGAGGGCGAAGGGGACGGCGAACATGATGACGAAGGGATCCCGGAAGGATTCGAACTGCGCCGCCATGACCATGAAGACGAGGACCAGGCCCAGGAGGAAGAGGAGCCGCAGGTCCCGGAACGATTTCTGCTGTTCCTCCACGTCAGAGCCCTCCCGTATCTCGATTCCGGGCGGGATCGCCAAGGATTTGAGTCTCTCCCGGATGTCGTTCATGACCTCGCCCATGGATCGCCCGTAGGTGTCGGCGTCCACCGTGACGATACGCTGTCGGTTTTTCCGGTCGATCTGGATGGGCCCGTATTTCTGCGTGATAACGGCCACGTTTTTGAGCTTGACCGGCTTTCCCGTGGCGGCGTAGACCGTCAGGTCGCCGATATCCTTCAGGGAACGACGATCGTCCTTGGCAAGGCGCACAAAGATGTCGTAGTCGTCTCCCGCGTCCCGGAATTTTGTGGGGTCGTTTCCGTAGAAGGCTGTCCGGACCGTGTCCGCCACGAGGGCCACGTTCAGCCCGAGAACGGCGGCTTTCTGGCGGTCAAGGTGTATCCAGATCTCCGGCCGGTAGCCCCGTTCGGAGGTCGTCACGTCGACCGCGCCGGGAATCTTCTCCACCAGGGCCTTGAGTCTGTGAGCAATCTTCGTGATGGTCTTGGAATCGCTGCCCAAAACCTCCAGGGAGATGGGTTTGCGGCCGCCCCCGAAGAAGAGTTTCTCCACAGGACTGACTACCTGGATGGCCAGGTACTTGATGCCGGGGATTTTCTCGATATCCTTGCGGACCGCGTTGGCCACCTCCTTCACGGAACGCTTGCGCTGACTCTTGGGAACGAGCTTGGCGCCCACGCGCCCCACGTAACTTCCTTCCTCGAATCCCAGCGCCGTGGCAACCCCCTCCCGGCTCTGGCCCACGAGGGCGTAGAAGTTGTCCATTTCGGGGATCTCCTTTTCGAAAATGGCCATGATTTGTTTGGCCACCTTCTCCGTCTCCTCCAGGCGCGTTCCCTCCTTGAGCCGGAAGTTGACCTCCATGTCGCCGGAATCCATGCTCGGGATGAACTCGGAGCCGGTGGAACGCAACAGGTTCATGGAAACGCCGAAAATGACGATGCCAACCAGAATGATAAGCCAACGGTGAGCGAGGGAGAAAGTCAAGAGGGCCTTGTAGGTGTTCTCGAAAAAGGTGAGAACCTTCTCGCCGGCGACGTAGAGAAAGGAAAAGAACTTCGTTTGTTTCCTTTCTCCCTTGTTGAGCCAAGAGGCCCCCAACATGGGGGTGAGGGTAAGGGAGGTGAAGAGCGAGCCCAGGAGGGTGATGGTTACCACGGCGGCCAGCTGGTGAAAGATGATACCGCTGATTCCCTTCACGAAGATGAGGGGAATGAAGACGACAACGGTCGTCAAGGTGGAGGCGGAGATGGCCAAACCCACCTCGGAGGCGCCGAAAACCGAGGCCGCGCGGGGGGCCTCACCCTCCTCGATATGGCGCATGATGTTCTCGAGCACGACGATGGCATTGTCCACCACCATCCCGATGGCGATGGAGAGGCTCATGATGGAGATGATGTTGATGGTGTAGCCAAAGATGTAGAGGAAGATGAAGGCGATAATAAGAGAGAAGGGAATGGTCAGGGCGATGATGAGGCTTGAGCGGAACTTACGCAGAAAAAGGAGGGTGATGAGGATAACGAGTAGCCCCCCGAAATAGACAGTCTTGGAGAGATCCCGGATGGAATTCTTGATGTCCCGCGCCGAATCGATGATAATCTTGATGCGCACGTCCTGGGGAATCCGCTTCTTGATCTCCTTGAACTTGGCCATGACGGCGTCGACCACCTCAACCGTGTTGGCTTCCGATTGTTTCTGAATCATCAAGACCATGCCGGGGCGCCCGTCGCCCCAGGCCTTTTCTATCTGTTCCTTGAAACCGTCCTGGATGGTGGCCACGTCTTTAAGGTAGAGGATGTGTCCCTTGTGCTGGCCGATGACCAGGTTGTTTAAGGCCTTGGGATTCTTGAACCTCCCCACGATGCGGAGGTTGAAGTCGAAACGGCCGGTCTTGATGTCGCCCGCGGGGAGATTGATATTTTCCGCCTTCAGGATGGCCTTGAGCTTCTGCATGGAGATCTTGTAGGCCTCCAGCTTATCCCTGTGGAGGAACACGTTGATCTGGCGCTCGAGGCCCGCCCGGAGGATAACCGTTCCCACTCCCGGAACCCGTTTCAGGGGATCCGCGATCATCTTGTCTGTGATCTGGTAGAGCTGAGGATAGCTCTCCGTCGCGGTGATGGCCGCGATGACGATGGGGAAACTGGAACTGCTGAACTTGAAGATGAGGCTCTTTTCCACGTCGTCCGGGAGCTTCGGCTTGGCCAGGTCCACCTTGTCCCGGACGTCGTTGGAGGCGGTGTCCAGGTTGGTTCCCCACTTGAAGGTGCAGTTGACCACGGAGAGGTTGTCCTTGGAGATGGAGGTAATCTTGTCCAGGTTGTTGACGGTGGTGAGTTCGTCCTCCAGGTACTTGGTGACATTCGATTCAACGTCGGAGGCGTTGGCGCCGGGGTAGAAGGTGATGACGCTGATGACGGGGGGCGTGATCTTCGGCAGCATGTCCAACTTCAACCGCTTGAGGCAGAGCACCCCGAAGATGAGGATGGCAACGAAGATCATCGTGATGGTGATCCGGCGGCGAACCGAGAATTCCGGGAGCCTCATTTCGTGATTTCCTCGCCGATGATTTCAATCTTCGTTCCCGTTTTGAGCCGGGTGTTTCCCACGGTTACGACCCTGTCGCCCGCCTTCAGACCCTTCAGGACCTGAACAGAACTTCCCGCCGTGATCCCCACCTCAAGATTGATTTTCCTGACCGTGCCGTCCTCGACCTTGAAGGCGTAGAAGACCCCGGTTCCCGGGATCTTGAGCATGGCGCTTCGGGGGATGACGGTTCCCTCCACCTTCCGGAGCCTTATCCCAACGTGGGCGAACATCCCCGCGCGTAGTTTTCCATCCCGGTTATCCAGGCCTATCTCCACGGTAAAGTTCCGGGTGACGGGATCCACGTCGGGGTAGATGCGCGTGATCTTGCCGGCAAACAGCGCGCGGGGGTAGGCGTCGAATCGCACCGTGGCGGAGGCGCCCGAGTGAACATGGGAAAGTTCCTTCTCGGAGATGTCGGTCACCACCTTGATCCGGGAGATGTCCATCAAGACCATGAGAACCGTGGGGGGCATGGTATAGACCCGGTCTCCGGGGTCCACGAGGCGCTTGGCGACGACGCCGTCAAAGGGCGCGACGAGTTTCGTGTTTTTCAGGTTGGTCAGGGCCACGTCCAGGGCGACCTCCGCCCGCGCTACCCGGGCCGCTGCCAGGTCCTTCAGGATCTTCGCCTTGCGGTAGCCGGCGTTCATGTGGTCCCATTTCTGTTTTGCGATAACCTTCTTTTCGTAGAGGCGTTTGTACCGTCGCCAGTCCGCCGCGATCTCTTCAAGGTTGATCTTCGCCTCCTGGAGGGCGAAACGGGAGGCCTTCAGGGCGGCCCGCGCGTTTTTTACCGCCAGTTCATAATCCACCGGGTCCAGTTCCACGAGAACTTGACCCCGGCGGACCATTGTTCCCTCTCTCACGTGTATCCTGGTGATCTTGCCGGGAATCTTGGACTTCAGCATCACCATCATGTTCGGCTTTACCGTTCCAACGGACTCCGTGGTGACCCAGAGTTCCTTTGATCGGACCGTGGCTATCTTGACGGGGACGGGTTTCTCCACCTTTTCCCCGGCTTGAGACTTCTTTTTCGTCTTGCAGCCCATCGGGATGAGAAGGGAAAAAACAAGAAACGGCACCAACACTCTTTTCACGGTCGATCCTCCTTCAGGGGTTTCCCGACGGCCTTTTCCAGGGCCGCCAGCGCCTTCAAATAGTCGATCTTGGCGATGGTCAGGTTGACTTCCGTCCGCAGCTGCAGGGTCTGTGCGTCGATCACGTCGGTGGAGGTTGCCACTTGCTCCTGGTAGCGCAGCTTGTTGATGCGAAGGTTTTCCCTGGCCTGCTCCACGGAGTCTTTGATGGTCTGGATCCGCCGGTAGGATTCCAGGACGTTGAGCCAGGCCGTTTTGACCTCGTTTAGGATCTCTTGCTTTCGCTGGCTTTCCATGATGATGGCCTGCTCCAGTCTCGCCCTTTGGGCGCCCACCTCCCATTTCCGCTTGTTCCATTCGAAGATGGACCAGTTGGCCGTGACCATGACGCTGGCCGAATCGTTCTCCAGCGACTCGTCGCTCAGGTCGCGGTAGTTGACGCTAAGGGCCACCTGCGGATAGTAACGGCTCTTGGCCAGGCGGACGGCGGCGCGAGCTTCCGCGACGCGGGTCTTTGCGCTTTCGAGATCCGGGCGGGAACGGAGCGCCAGTGTCTGGTAAAATTCGAGGGAATGGGAGAGGGGCGTTATGGGAAAGTCGGTCTCCGGCCGGATGGAAAGGTTGATATCCCGGTTTAGCAGCAGGTTGAGGTAGGACTGAGCGATCTTCCGTCCGTTCTTCGCCTTGATGACATTCAGTCGGGCGTTGGAAAGGGTAACCTTGGATTGAAGATAGTCGTTGAGAGGGATAATGCTTTCGTCCAAAAAGGCCTTGGCCGTCCTCAGGTGTTCTTCAAGCTGCTCGGCGTATTTCACTGCGATGTGATAGACCTTCTGTGCCTTGACCAGTTCGAAGTAGGCAGCCTTGATGGCCTCGACAAGGGCCTGGCGGGTATTCTCGAAGTCGGAGGTTTCGCGTTTCGTCTCCAGTTTTGCCAGGGTATACTGTTCCGTCAAGGCGCCCCCCGTAAACAAAGGTTGGACGACGCTGGTGGTCCAGATGCCGGAATTCCGGGCGGACTGGGAAACCGTCTTTTCCGGAGAGGTGAGGGGGCCGAAAGGGGTATGGATCGTGATGGACGGAATGGTGATCTCTACCGGATTGGCGATCCAACGGTAGGTCCCCTGCATCCGCAGCTTCGGGAAAAAATCGGCATGGGCCGCCTTGGCCAGGTTTTCCGCCCTTTCGATGTTATACCGAAACGCCTTCAGATTCAAATTCTGTTTCAACCCCATCTCGATGCATTCCCGAAGGGTCAAGACCCGGGGGACAACCTTGGATTTTTGGGTTTCTTTGGCCGCTCCGAGGCCAGGGAGTAAAATAATGGCGAAGAGGATGACCGCCAGAACGATACCTTTCCTGCGAATCATTGCGCCACTCCATGCATGAAGATTTCGAAGATTAAGACGGCCTTGGACTTGAGAGACCATCTCGGTTTTTCTTCCAACCACTTGAGAAAAAATGCGTTTGTCATGCCCGCCCAAGCCTCGGCAAGGTCCTCGGCCGAAAGAGGGCGCATGGTTCCTTCCTTTATGCCCGCTGTGAAGATGGATTCCAGGGTTTCCAGGTAACGCTTGAATCGCTTAGCGACTTCCTCGTCCAGTTCCTTGGCAAAGGTCCAGGCGAAACGGTTTTGCGCCTGTAGGAAGATGATGAAAAACTCCCTGTTCCTTTCAATAAACTCAGCCTGATAATCCAACATGATTTTCAATTGTTCCCAGGCATTCTCGACGGTATGAATGCGGCTCAATACCGCGTCTCGCATTTCGTCCAGCCGGGAGGTGATGATCGTGGAATAGAGCTTTTCCTTGCTTTCAAAGAAATTGTAGATGGTCCCCACGGAGAGTTCCGCCTCCTGGGCGATTTCCTGGATGGTCGCGCCTTGAAACCCCTTTTTCGCAAAGATTCTTTCCGCTGCCCGGACGATCTGCCGCTCCCGCTGCGCTCGTTCGCGTTCTCTTCGACGCCGCGTCACAGAGGTGTTCGCGTCCGTTGTATTTGGATGATTGTTCATTTTATGAATCATGATTCACATTTTAAGACATAATTCATAAAAGTCAAGAAAAAATATCCCTTAAAGATTAATTTCATAATTCTACTGTTATATTAACAATATAGAAGATATTTCTATGTTTGTGATAATGTTTTGTTCCGAAATTTCTCTTGACAAGGGAGAGCGGAAACGTCTATCATTTCCATCGCGAAAGGGGTTAAATCATTGGATTGGGATCAGTTTAAGGGAACCGACCATCAGCAATCTGAAGGCTTTCAGCAGGTAGAGGACGCCATCCGCCAGGTCCGGCAAAAAATGAAGGGCCGTATTCCTGGGGGATGGATTATTCTTATCATCCTCCTTGTCATCTGGATGGCTAGCGGCATCTACATCGTGGCGCCGGATGAGGTCGGAGTCGTCAAACGATTCGGGGAATACATCTACACGACCAAACCGGGACCTCATTTTCATATTCCGTATCCCGTGGAAACGGTTTTGAAACCAAAGGTCACCGAGGTTAAACGCATCGAGATCGGGTTTCGAACCATTGATCCGGGACCGCCGGCCCGTTACCGCAGCGTTCCGAAAGAGTCCCTGATGCTCACGGGGGACGAAAATATCGTGGACATGGATCTTATCGTCCAGTACAAGGTCAAGGACCCTGTCGATTATCTCTTCAACGTCTATAATATCCCGAAAACGGTCAAGGACGCGACGGAGGCGGCCATCCGCGAGATTGTGGGGAAGAATAATATCGACGAGATCCTGACCACAGGGAAATACCAGGTTCAGCAGGACGCGAAGAAACTGCTTCAGGCGATTCTCGACAAATATAAAGCGGGTATCCTGGTGGTGGCGGTCCAGTTGCAGGACGTTCACCCCCCCGAGCAGGTGATGCAGGCCTTCAAGGATGTGGCGAGCGCCAAGGAAGACAAGATAAAATATATCAACGAAGCCCAGGGATACCGGAACGATATCATCCCCAAGGCGAAAGGGCAGGCGGAGAAAATCCTCAACGAGGCCCAGGCCTATTTGAAATCGAAGGTGGCGAAGGCACAGGGGGACGCCAACCGGTTCCTCCAGGTCTATGAACAGTATAAATCGGCCAAGGATATCACCCGTAAACGGCTCTATATCGAAACGATGGAAAAGGTGTTGCCCAAGGCGAAAAAGATCGTGGTTGACCCCAAGCTGGGCGGAAAGGTGTTGCCCCTCCTGCCCCTGGATCAAGGGTCGCCCGTGTTGAAACCGCCCAGGTCTTGAAAGGGGAAGGGATTGAAGAATAAGTTCCCAATCATCATTGTCATCATCCTGCTCGCCCTTTTCGGGATCAATCAGGCCTTTTTTATTGTGGACCAGACGGAGCAGGCCATCGTGCTCCAACTTGGCAAGCCTGTGAGGGTCTTGAGGGAGCCCGGTCTCTACATGAAGATCCCGTTTCTGCAGAATGTCTTGACCTTCGAAAAACGTCTCCTGGAATACGACGCCGCGCCGGCGGAAATCCTCTCCTCCGACAAGAAAAACCTTGTCGTGGACAACTATTCCAAGTGGCGCATCACCGATCCTCTCGTTTTTTACCAGACGGTACGGAACATCACGGGGGCCCAGTCCCGCCTGGATGATATCATCTATTCGCAGTTACGGGTAATCCTGGGCAAGAATACCCTCACCCAAGTGGTCTCCCTGAAACGGGATGTCATCATGAAGGAGGTGACGGCCCGCTCCAACGCCATCGCGAAGGACTACGGCATCGAGGTCATCGATGTCCGGATCAAGCGGGCGGACCTGCCCCCGCAGAACGAAAAACATGTCTACGAGCGGATGCAGGCCGAACGCCAGCGGGAGGCTATGCGCTATCGTTCCGAGGGGAAGGAGATTGAACTGCGGATTCGAGCGGAGGCCGACAAGGATCGCACGATTATTCTCGCCGAGGCCTACAAAAAATCCGAAACGATCCGGGGAAAGGCGGACGCGCAGGCCCTGAAGATCTACGCGGACGCCTACATGAAAGACCCGGAGTTCTATGCCTTTTTGAGAAGTCTCCAGGCGTATGAGACCGCCTTTGACAGGGATACCACGCTGGTTCTGGTCCCAGACAACTGGTTTTTGAAGTATTTCTCCAAGGCGCCGAAAGCCTTGAAGAAATAGGCGGTAATTTTACGACATTTTAACACGACCGGGGTTTTTTGTTGAGACAGAGGGCCTTTCCTTTCCAAGTCCCTGACAGTGTCCTTTTGGAGATTTTGGGGGAGATACACGAGGTCGATCATCGTAATCTCTCTCTTCAGGAATGGTTCGCCACGGTCATGGGCCTGCTGGATGACCGAGCGAGGATCCATTTCGGGGACCTGGTGGCGACCTTCCCATCGAACAACGGCGATTCCAACGGATTGAAAATCCTTTCTTACAAGAAGGGTGAAATCACGTGCCATATGGATTTTCCAAATCCCTTTCTCGAGCAGGCCCATGCCCGATGCGCCGGCAAAAGATATCCGGAATTGATGGAAATCCCCCTGGATCGCTGTCCCTTGGTTCCCGAGCGGCCCTATTGCCCTGTCGTGGTTCCCCTCGGGTGCCACACCCTGCACCTGGGCGTTTTCGCGGCCGGAAGTTTTGACGATAAGGCCGTGGTGATGCGCAACAGCCGATTGTTCAAGATGTTGGGGATGGAGATGTCACGCTATCTCTTCGCGTGCCACATGCACCATCTCGTTTCACAGGTTCTCTTTGAACGGAATGAGGATGGGATGAACTTCGAGGCGCTCTTGACCTTTAAGTTTAAACGTCTCGTGGACAAAATCGATCCCGACGCCAGGGGAAACCTCATGGGTGAAGTCATTACCCTGGTGGAGCGCATCCTTATCCAACTCGCCCTGGAAAAAACAGGGCACAAACTGGGCCATTCGGCCGATCTCTTGGGAATCAGTCGGAACACCTTAAGGAAAAAGATCCAGGCCCTGGGACTCGAAACCAAGGGGACCTGAGGTTTCCTCTCCGTATCCCAATAAGGCTCCCCAAGGAAGGGGATTGCCTATGGGAAAGTTTATTGTTACAAAATAACATTTTAACGTAGCGCAAAAATTCTTTGAAAAAACGGAAAGTCTGTGTTATAAAGGGGCACAAGAAATAAAAAAACAGGGAGAAAGGGGGTGAGGGCGGCTTAAAAAAACCGGCATGTAACATTTTTCTCTTTGGAGGTGGAAACATGAAAGCATGGAGTAAATGGAGCAAGGGCCTCCTGGTCCTTGGAATCGTCTTTGGGCTCCTCGTCGGCATGAACACGGGGGCCTACGCGAAGAACGTAATCAAATTCGGGTGTGCCATGTCGTTTACCGGCAAAAAAAGCCGAACGGGAAAACTCTACATCGATTCCCTGAAGCTGGCCATGGACGCCATCAACAAGTCCGGCGGCATCAAGGTGGGCAACAAGTCCTACAATGTAGAAATAAAATTCTACGACGACAAGAGCAACCCCTCCGAGAGCGCGAAACTGATTGAAAAGCTCATCGTGGAAGATAAGGTCAACTTTCTGCTGGGACCCTATTCGAGCGGCATCACCATTCCCGACAGCATCGTAGCCCAGCGTTACAAGATCCCCATGGTGGAAGGCGGCGGAGCCTCCGGCAAGATCTTTGCCCGTCACAACCCTTATATCTTCGGGACCCTTCCCGCGGCGGGGCAATACTTCCGGACGACCCTGCAGATGCTGGCCGGTTTCACGCCGAAGCCCAAGTCCATCGCCCTCATCTACGGGGACGATAAGTTCGATATCAGCGTGGCCAAGGGCGCCAAGAAGATTGCCGAGAAACTCGGGTTGAAGGTTGTCCTCTTCGAGAAGATCTCCGAAGGATCCGCCGATTTCAACACGATCCTGACCAAGGTCAAGTCGCTGGCGCCTGACGCCCTCCTCATGGCGGGACACACGGAAGGCGGGATCAACCTGGTGCAGCAGGCGAAGGAATTGAACGTCAATGTGAAGATGATCTCCATGACGGTCGGTCCCTCCGAGGCGGATTTCCGGAAATCTTTAGGGAAAGACGCCGAGTACATCTTTGGCGTGGCGAGCTGGTCCCCCCAGATGAACTTCAAAGGGATAATCTTCAAGAACACCAAGGAGTTCGTGAAGATATTCAAGGCGAAGTATAACTACGATCCTGACTATCACAACGCCTCCGCCGTGGCGGAGCTGGCGGTCTACAAGAGCGCCATTGAACGGGCGGGATCCCTGGATCCCAAGAAGGTCAGGGACGCCATCGCCAAGACGAAGATCGAGACCATCTATGGCCCCGTTGAGTTCAATCCCAATGGTCAGATCAAGGGAAGCAGCGTGGTGCTCCAGATCCAGGGCGGCCAGGTCTACCAGGTCTACCCGAAGGGAACGAAGAAGCCTATCTATCCCATGCCCAAGTGGAAAGAGAGAAAATAACAATTTCGACGAGCGCGAGGGGGGAGAGTCAAACCTTTACCCCCCTCGTCGTTTATGATAAAAAAATATTGATATGATACTTCAGATCATCGTCAACGGCATCCTGAAAGGCGGACTTTACGCCTTGATGGCCCTTGGAATGTCGTTGATCTGGGGTGTCATGGACATTATTAATATCGCCCACGGCGCCTTCATCATGCTGGGCGCCTATTGTTCTTATTGGCTTTTTACCCTCTGGGGCGTGGACCCATTCATCAGCCTCTTCCTCTCCATTTTCTTCATGTTCCTTGTGGGCTACGCCATCCAGAAATATCTCATAAACCTGGTCATTCGCGCCACCATCTTCATTACGCTCATCCTGGCCTTCGGCATCGAGATTTTCCTCAATAATCTCGCGCTGGTTATGTGGACGGCGGATGTCCGGAAGGTGCAGGTCCCCTACGGCGCGGCCAATTTCAACATCGGGACCGTTACCATACCTTACGTCCGCCTGAGTGCCTTCATTATTGCGCTTGTGATTGCCGGCATTTTTTATATCGTCCTAAACAAAACCCGGACGGGACGTTCCATCCGCGCCACGGCTCAGGATCTGGACGCGGCGAGGCTTGTGGGTGTGGATGTGGCCAAGACCTACGCGCTGACCTTCGGCATGGGCGTCGGCGCGGCCGGCGCGGCCGGGACCCTTTGGGCGATTTTGTTCCCCATCAACCCCATGATGGGGGGAATCCTGACCTTGAAATCCTTCGTCGTGGTCATCATCGGGGGGCTGGGTACCATGTTCGGCCCCATCATCGGCGGCTTGACCTTGGGTGTGGCCGAGGCCCTGGGCAGCAACTGGTTCGGGGCGACCTACGAAAACCTCATTAGCTTTACCATCCTCGTTCTCGTGTTGATCTTCCTTCCCAGGGGCATCCTGGGGAAAAGAGAGTAGGGAAATGGCGCAAAGAGGCGATACATCCAAGAAGGTCATCCTGGGAATCCTCATCATCGCGGGGATCGCCATCCCCTTCTTCACGGGAAACTTCATCATCCGTTTCTTCACCAACGCGCTCATGTTCGCCATCCTGGCCAGCGCGTGGAATATCATCGGGGGATACACGGGCTACGCCTCTTTCGGAAACGTGGTGTTCTTGGGCATTGGGGCTTATGTCTCCGCCGTCTTGATGGAGAAGGGCGGGGTTCCCTTCTGGATAGCCTTTCCCGCATCGGGACTTGGCTCCGCCGTCTTTGCCGTTCTCATCGGCCTGCCGGTCCTGAGATTGAAAGGACACTACTTCGCCATCGCCACCCTGGGTGTGGCGGAGGCCATGAAGGCCCTCGTGGACAACCTGGACATCACGGAGGGAAATTCCGGAATCTATCTCCCCGTTATGAACCTCTCTGTCAAGGCTCAGTATATCTTCTTCTACTTTATGATGCTGGGGGTTCTGGCCCTGACCCTGATCGTAACCTATGTCATGCTCAAGAAGAAGCTGGGGTACGGGCTGATCGCCATCCGGGAGGATGAGGAGGCGGCCGGATCCCTCGGGGTAAACACCACCCTGTTCAAGGTCACCTCCTTCGCCTTGAGCGGGTTTTTCTCGGGCCTGGCGGGCAGCCTCTATGCCTACCAGCAGGGGTTCATCAAGCCCGAGTCGGTGTTTGATGTCGGGGTGACGGTCAAGATGATCGTCATGGCCGTGTTCGGCGGGATCGGGAGCCTCTTGGGACCGCTGTTGGGGGCCCTCTCCATCGAGATCATCTCGGAGGTTTTGACCAATTATTTTCTCGTGGCCCACACCCTCTTCTTCGGGGCCATCGTGATCCTGGCCATCGTTTTCACTCCGAAGGGGATTATGGATATCGTCAGCGGCCGGAAGAAGTTCGGGCTCAACTATCTCCTCCAGAACATCCGGGACCACAGGGTATAAAGGGATTCCATCCATGGTGATTTTAGAGGGAAAGGGCATAACCAAGGTGTTCGGGGGGCTCAAGGCCGTCAGCGAGGTGGACTTTGTCTTGAACCAGGGAGAGATTCTCGGGCTCATCGGTCCCAACGGCGCGGGCAAGACCACCATTATCAACATGATCTCCGGGACCTATGCCCCCACGGAAGGACGCGTTGTCTTCAAAGGTATGGATATCACCGGAAAGAAACCCTACCAGATCGGCCGCATGGGGATCAGCCGCACCTACCAGATCGTTAAGCCTTTTCCAGGCATGACGGTGAAGGAAAACGTCTCGGTCGGGGCCATGTTCGGCGCCCGGGGCAAGGAACTCAGCGCGAGGGAGGCCATCGAGAAGGCGGAAGCGGTGCTGGAATTCGTCGGGCTCCAGGAAATGGCCGAGTACCGGGCGGACGATTTGAACGTGGCCTCCCGGAAACGTCTCGAGATGGCCAAGGCCCTGGCCATGGGGCCGGAGGTGATTCTGTTCGACGAGGTTATGGCCGGTCTCAATTTTTCGGAGATCGACAAGGCTGTTGACCTCATTCAAAAGATCCGGAACGAGGGGATCAGTATCCTCGTGATCGAGCACGTGATGCGGGCCATTAAGAAGGTTTGCGACCGAATCTTTGTCCTCCATCACGGCGCGAAGATCGCCGACGGAACGCCTGAAGAGGTCCTCAACGACGAAACCGTTATCAAGGCCTACCTGGGCCGGCGATACAAGGAACTGGTTCAGTAGGGGGCGGGATGTTTCTCGAAGTCAAGAACCTGAATGTGGGATACGGGGATGTCCAGGTTCTCTGGGACGTGAGCTTCAGCGTCGATAAAGGGATGATCGTGTCTCTGGTGGGGGCCAACGGCGCCGGGAAGACCACGCTTTTGAAAACCATCTCGGGCCTCATTCGGCCCATGGGCGGGGAGATTCTTTTCGACGGGAAGCCCCTGACGAACCTCTCCTCCAAGGAGATTGTCGGTCTGGGAATTGTTCACGTCCCCGAAGGAAGGCGTCTCTTTCCGGATATGAGCGTGGAGGAAAACCTCCTCATGGGGGCCTACCGCCGGGGCAAAGACCCGAAGGTCGCGGACGACCTGGAGCGGGTTTATGAGATATTCCCCCGATTGAAAGAGAGAAGAAAACAAAAGTCGGGCAGCCTCTCGGGCGGAGAACAGCAGATGTGCGCCATGGCGCGGGGACTCATGGCAAATCCCGAACTCCTTCTGGTGGATGAGATGTCCCTCGGCCTGGCGCCCCTTATCGTGGACGATCTCGTCGATATCGTCAAAGCGATTCACAAGGAGGGAACGACGGTTTTTATTGTCGAGCAGGATGTTCATCTGGCCCTGTCCAACTCGGACTACGGATACGTTCTCGCCACGGGGCACATCATGATGGAGGGGCCCTCTAAGGAGCTCCTAAACAACAAACAGATCAAGGAGGTCTTCCTGGGGCTTTGAGATGGTGGAAGGACTGATTATCGGGGCCGTGGGAGGGGGCGTCATCGCCGTCCTCCTTTTCTATTTCATTCTGCTGCGGCCGCTATCCGAAAGGATGTCGGCCCAGGTATCAGAGAAAAACCTTCTGGAAGCACGGTTTCGCGAGATCACGCGAGACCTCAAGGAGAAGGAGGCCCGTCTCCTTGAGGTCTCGCAGGAGAGATCGGCGGCGGTTCAGAAGGCGGAAGAAATCCCCAAACTGGAAGCGCGTCTCCGGAGCCTGGAGGAGGAAAACGCCGGGTATCTGCGCCAAGTGGCTGATCTCCGCTCGAAAGTGGCGGAATTGACGGCCACGATGCGCCAGGAACAGAAGGCGTGGGAAGAAAAACTGGCGCTCCTGAACGAGGCGCGGGAGAAACTGGGAGACGCCTTCGAATCCCTCTCCGCCAAGGCCCTGCGTCACAGCCAGGAGAGTTTTTTGCGAGAGGCCCAGGCGACCCTCGAAAAGTTTCACCAAAAGGCCGCGGGGGAACTGGAGAAACGGAAACAAGCCGTGGGGGAACTGGTCCGGCCCATCCAGGACCTCCTCCAGAAATACGAACGGGAGATCCAGGAGATGGAAAGGGCGCGCCGGGAGGCCTACGGGGGGTTGAAGTCCCAGGTCCAGTCTCTCCTCGTGAGCCAGCAGAAGCTGGAGGCCGAGACGGGGAACCTCGTCCGCGCCCTGCGGGCGCCTCAGGTGCGGGGGCGCTGGGGAGAGATTACCTTGAAACGGGTGGCGGAGCTGGCGGGGATGGTGGATCATTGCGACTTTTACGAGCAGGAAAGCCGTGAGACGGAAGGCGGACGACTGCGGCCCGATATGATCGTGCGGCTGCCTGGGGGAAAGCAGATTGTGGTGGACGCCAAGGTCCCCCTGATGGCCTATCTCGAGGCGATGGAGGCGGATGACGAGACGAAGCGGAAGGCCCATCTAAAGGAACACGCCCGACAGGTTCAATCCCACATCTCGAACCTGGCCAACAAGGCCTACTGGGACCAGTTTTCCCCCACGCCGGAATTCGTGATTCTCTTTATCCCCGGTGAGAACTTCTTTAGCGCCGCTTTGGAACAGGCTCCCAACCTCATTGAGGAGGGGGTTCAAAAAGGGGTTATCCTCGCCACGCCCACCACCCTCATCTCCCTGCTCAAGGCCGTTTCCTACGGATGGCGGCAGGAAAAGTTGGCGGAAAACGCCCAGATCATCAGTGACCTTGGGAAACAACTCCACGAACGCGTTATTGTTTTCACCAATCACTTGAGCGAGGTGGGCAAAAATCTTAACCGGAGCGTTCAGTCCTACAACAGGGCCGTGGGATCCCTGGAAACCCGCGTGCTTCCCGCCACGCGGAGGTTTGAAGAGATGGGCATCACGTCCAAGGGACACGCGGAACCCCTCAAACGCCTGGCACAGACACCAAGGTCTCTGACTATTGAGAAGAAAGGGGAGGTGGATTGAAAAACTGAGGACCTCGGGATAGATTCTGTCGAGTTTTTCGCCGGAAACGTGTATCATACCGCCATGGCCTCAGAGAACGCAAAGACCTTCCGTCATCATATGGGCCTCGTTTGGATGTTCGTCCCCCTGGGCCTCTTTTTTCTCTTCTCCCAGTTTTATCGCACCTCGTCCGCCGTCATCGCCATCGACCTGAT
>Ga0256833_1000821_pt1 | contig 23577 bp, 19 predicted proteins | sample 356284metaG_FD_190535 | JGI IMG/M metagenome (GOLD analysis project Ga0256833, IMG submission 190535) | Hydrothermal vent microbial communities from Mid Atlantic Ridge, Atlantic Ocean - 356-284 | ecosystem: Environmental > Aquatic > Marine > Hydrothermal vents | place: Atlantic Ocean: Mid... | reverse complement strand
TCAAATATGCTTAGTTTAGCAGGAACGTAGTTAATAAGTTTGGTTCGCTCTTTGGCTGAAAAGGCATTGAGATTTTGATGTTTAATGCTTACACAAGAGGAGGGGGTAATGCCACAAAGCACTTTGGCTAAAGTTGATTTTCCTGCACCATTTTCTCCTAAAATAATGAGATTTTGCTTGGGCTTTAGCTCAAAGGAGATGTTTTTTAAAATTTTGTCAGAGTAGTTTTTAATCTGTAACATTTTTATCTCTATAATCTTCTAACATTACTTTAAAATCTTCTAAAAAAAGGCTAATTCTGTCACTAGGAATCCCTGCATAGATATGTGAATTAATATAAATAGCCTTATGTTTGGAGGCTGAAATAGGTAGCTCTAACCAAGGGGCGATTAAATCTTTATGGCTTAATCCATCGTTGCCATCTCTGGCTAGAAGCAGTACAATATCAGGATTACACGCAATGATGTTCTCCATATTTAAGATGGGTTGCCCTTTACGGTTGGAGTGTAGGGCATTGGTGTTGTTACTTTCATTAATAATCTCATCATAGTAAAGATTTTGACCTGCGACAAAAACATTTTTACTAAGTTTGGGGTTACGTCCAAAGACAATGAGAATTTTTTTATTATTGACGATGTTTTTGAGCTGATTTAATCCATTGTCTATATTTTTTATTATCTCTTTGGCTTCTTGCTCTTTTTTGACAATAGAGCCAATTTTATTAATAGCATTTTTGATGTTAGCGAGTTTGTCAATTTTAACAATTGTACTTTTAATGCCTAGACGTTTGAGTTTAAGGCTTAGTTTGTAGTTATTCTCTTGCATTATGACCAGCGTTGGCTTTAGAGAAACTATTTTTTCCAAAGAGGGGCTAAAGTATCCTCCCACTTTAGGAAGCTTTTTGGAGGCTTCAGGGTAGAGGGAGTATTGGGTATTGGCAATTAGTTCTTTTTCTGCTCCAAGAGCAAAAAGAATTTCATTAATCGCAGGGCTAAGGGCGATAATTCGCTCCTTAGCATTGAGTAGCAGTGGTGTTATAAAGAGTATTAAAAATATTTTTTTCATACGCGAATTATAACAAAAAATGTTAAATTAGTCTGTTAATTTTAGTAGCTTAATTTCATTCCAGCATAAAATGCTCTTGGGCTAGTTGCATAACCATAAACAGTTTGGTAATCTTTATCACTAATATTATCTACTTTTCCATAGAAGTTTAGGTGTTTGTCAACTTCATAGTTTGCAACAAAATTAGCAACAAGGTATTTTCCTGTATTTACTTCTGAATAGGTAGCAAAGTCGGTGTCTTTTCTCTCTCCTATGTATTCACCATTAAGCCCTAAATGTAATGCTTCTATCCCATAGTAGTCAATGCCAAATTTAACACTATCTTTAGCACGTCTTTTTAAATCTTTGTTATCTTTATCTTTGGCACTTAGTTTACTGTACCCCAAAGAGAGTGCTAGGGTGTCAAACAGCGTAGTATTGTACGCTACTTCATAACCTTTTAGGGTTGATGTTCCATTGATATTGGCATATTTGCTAGTAGCTGTGTCATAACCAATAAGATTATCGATATCATTTTTGAAATAGGTAAGCGAGAGACCTTTGTAGGCGATGCTTGCATCAAAACTTTTAGTATCTTCTGCTTTCATATTTGGGTTACCATAGAAAGAGTAGAGTTGAAATGATGAAGGAACACTGTATGCTGTTCCGTAGTTAAGAGAGGTACTTAACTCTTTAATGGCATTGGGTTGGTACTTTAAGCCTATTTTACCTGTGGTTTTGTTATCAAAATTATTAAAGGTATCATATCTTAATGACTCATTTAGAATGGTTGTTCCTCCTAAAATATTGTTAAACTTATTGTTGTTGGTAACAAAGAGAGCTTTGTTGGTAAATGATTTATTAACCGTATCTTTGTGTTCAAATTTTTTGTAATCTCCACCCACAACAACAAAGTTGTCACCTAAATAGTCTATTTTAGATTTAGCCCCATACTCTTTGACTTCACCCTCATAAAGTTTGGTAAACCCTTGTGGATATTCTCTCTTAAAGGTAGATTGTTTGGCATAAATATCAACTTCATTGAAAGAGTCAATATGGTTAAAATTTACTGATGAAAGCGTTGTTTTATTAGTCGCTGTGGCGATACTGTTGGCTGAAGCGATAGGGTCTAATGTTGAATTAGGGTAAACACCCACATAGACAGAGTTGTCATAGTTAGAATTGGCATCAATAATCGTATGCGAAATATCAATTTTATTAGTAGGCGTAATACTAAATCCTGCTTTTAAATTGGTGGTTTTATTATTGTATCCATCATCTTCAAAATCATTGAGATTTGAGCCTTTTGGTGCTTGTGCAGAGAAGCCTTTACTGTTTACACGATTATGTGAAGCTTGAATATAGCCTCTATCAGTTTGGTAAGATGCCTTGAGATTACTTTTGCTTGTAGCAAAACTTCCAAACTCTTGTGAGGCTGAAAAGTGTAAACCTTTTTGAGCTTCTTTGGTGATGATGTTAATTACCCCAGCAGCTGCATCAGCTCCCCAAATACCAGATTGAGCCCCTTTAATAACTTCAATTCTTTCTATGTCTGATACCATAAGGTCTGAAAAATTTGCTCCTGAACTGTTTGTGATGTCGTTGTATCGAATACCATCAACCATCACCAAGAGTTTTTGGGTATCAAATCCTCTTACTCTAACAGAAGTGCTTTGACCTAGCCCACCATTGGCAGTAAAATTAACCCCAGGAAGCGAATTTAAAGCTTCTGTTACAGTTGTATAATGTCGTTCTTCAATCTCCTGTGCTGTAATAACATTTATGTTTGATGTTACTTCTTGTAACTTTTGATTTGTCTTAGTGGCTGAAGTTACGGTAATATCTTCAAGTTTCTCTTCTGCGATGAGGTTTGTGCTTAGAAAAAGCGTAGCAATTAGGCTCAGTTTTATTGTGTTATTCATTTGTTTCCTTTGTAATAGTTGTAAAAGTGTAATTAATTACACCAAGTATGTTATAATGTGTTTAGAGTAAATTGTAAGCATAGAGATAGGGTGGTGAGGTTTTATACTCTTGATACTCAAAAGCATGCTTATGATACTGATAGTTTGTGTCAATAATAGACAATTTAAACAGCGTTGAATACATTGCAATAATAGCTAATGAAAAATAACGCCGTCTATATCCTCGTAGATGTTTCATGTTTGAATACTACTTAAATAGGCTTAGAGTTATCCTTAAGCTCTTTTAGCCTTTAGTTGGTATGGGTTATAATAATTATAAGAATAAGAGGAGTTTTTTTGAAGAAAAAGGTTTTTATGCGAATAGGATTACTGTTTGTACTGTTTTCTACATTTGCATTTTCAGCTAAAGTACAATACTCAATGTGGAAACAAGGCTTAAGTTTTGAATCGTACTTAGCAAAACATAATATTTCAAAAGATATTTTAGATACTTTAGATGAAGATGATTTAAAATTAGTCGATGAAGTTGGTTATGGTCATCGTTATTTTGAATTGATTGCTTCAAATAAGGTTTTATTACAGACTTTACTTCCTATTGGTGGTGAATTAGAATTACACCTTTATCGTACACATAGTGGATACAAAGTCGAGATTATCCCAATATCTTATCAAAAAGATACCCATGTAGCCCTTTTAGAAGTGACAAACTCTCCCTATTCTGATATTGTCAATAAGATAAAAAATAGACGATTAGCTACAGAATTTACCAGAGTTTTAAAGCACTCTGTTAATTTTAGAGGGGTTCAAAAAAAAGATAAAGTTGCCATTATTTATGACCAAAAAATGCGTTTAGGACAAGCACTGGGTATGCCTGATATTAAAGTAGCGATGATTGAATCTCATGGAAAAAAGAATTATGTTTTTAAACATAGTGATGGTAGATATTATGATGCAAATGGAAAAGTTTTGGTGAAAAAATATATGCGAATGCCTTTAAATCACATACGCATTACTTCAGGGTTTACCAAACGACGTTTTCATCCTATTTTAAAAAGATGGAAAGCCCATCATGGAACAGATTTTGGGGCAAAAAGAGGGACACCTATCTTATCTGCTGCTGATGGAAAAGTAATCTTTTCAGGACGAATGGGTGGTTACGGAAAGGTAATTAAGATTCAACATAAAGATAATTATGTCACACTTTATGCTCACCAAAGTCGCCTAAAAGTTAAAAAAGGACAATGGGTAAAAGCAGGACAAATTATTGGTTACGTAGGAAGTACAGGACGGAGTACTGGACCTCATTTACATTTTGGATTGTATAAAAATGGACGACCAATTAATCCGATGCGAATGGTAAAATTCTCAGCAGAAGGATTAACAGGTAGAGGAAGACGAGCCTTTTTAAATAGAAAAAGAAAATATACTAAAATTATCAATAAAATTTTTGAAAATAATATTCCTTCTTATGTTTGGAATACTGTTAATGAAGTTTCTGTACTGCCCTCTATGAAAAAATATTATCAAAATCGAGGTTGGTAATGCAAAATATTATTGAAGATTTTACTCTAAAGCCTTTAGTTAAGCCACACTTTGTTAAAACGGCTTTGGTTACCTATAAACAAAATGGTAAAGAGAAATCATGGGAAATTGTTGAGTCGCACAACTCGGTGGCTATTTTGATTTACCATAAAGAGCGAAATTCTTTTGTTTTGGTTAAACAGTTTAGACCCCCTGTCTATCATAGAAATGGTGATGGCATAACCCTTGAACTTTGTGCAGGACTCATAGACAAAGAGAAATCGTTAGCCCAAATCGCCAAAGAGGAGATAGAAGAGGAGTGTGGTTTTTGTATTCCTTTAGAAAACATTGAACGTATTACTAAAGTCTTGTCAGCTGTTGGAACTTTGGGAAGTGAACAGGTGATTTACTATGCACAAGTAGAAGAAAGTATGCGTGTGAGTGAGGGGGGAGGCATTGACGATGAACAGATTGAAGTTGTTGAAGTGCCTATTAGCAAAGCCAAAGCCTTTATGTACGATGAAAGCATTGGCAAAACAGTAGGATTAATGTTTGCTTTTATGTGGTGGTTTGACACTAAATTGGGCTAAAACTCCTAGGCAGTTATTTTATATTATAAACATTAAAACCTTTAATAATAGAAGAAGCTGTTACTAAGGAACATAAATGAAAAATAGCCTAAACATAATATTTTCAATGCTGATGGTTATCATCTTTACTACTTACTTTAGTTGAGGGTATAACTAGCTCAAAAGATGCTAAAAAGGTATTTTTATCAACAAGTTCAGGTGTTCTAATTTTTGATACGAGCAATATAAATAAAATCTCTCTTATTTCTAAAGTTGAATCTCCTAACTATGGAAATGATGCTGTTGCTACCATACTCTCCCATGATGAGAAAAAGCTATATGTGCAAGACAATGGTCTTTATATTGTTGATATTAGTGATATAAAGAATCCTAGAAGATTAGGAAAAACTGGTGGTTCAGGTGCTATGGTTTTGTCTATTGAACAGCTTTTTTCTCGTCAGATTTATTTAGGAGAATTTTAGTGTCCAATATCTGTATCCGTTTTATAACCACTTTATAACCATTTTGTTTTATACTCCTCTCAACATAAACTAAAGGAGTTTTCATTATGAAGAACATTATATTATCAGCAGTTGCACTTGCAACAATTTCAACAGTTTGCCAACTATTGTAAAGAGGGTGGAGATGCTTTAACTAAAAAGCAATCAAGCGATGCGATTATGCTAACTGCTTCAGTTGAGTGGTAATACTTTAAGCCTTTTAAAAAAAGACCTTAGCCTTTGTCTCTCTTTGGCTAGGGCTTTTTCTCTTTTTCCCCCAATACTTTATTGTTACCACTTTAGGAGTATAATTCTATTATAAAAACCAAATTATTAGAAATAGTCATTATTGAAGATGAAGAAGATATTTTAGAACTCATTGAGTACCATTTGCAAAAAGTAGGATACTCTACTTTAGTTTTAAACCTTCCTAATCGTTCTTTAAGTATTGAAAACAAAGACATAGAGCTAAGTAATTTAGAATTTAAGCTTTTACATACCTTTGTAAAAAACCCTAAAAACACCTTAGATAGAGATTTTTTAAGAGATGAGGTTTGGGGCGATGATAGCATTAACTTTAATGACAAAACGATTAATGTCACGATGAACCGACTCAAAAAGAAGATAGACCCAACAGGCGAGAAAGCTTATTTTGTACCTGTTTGGGGGGTTGGTTATAAGTTGGTGTAGTCCAATACTCTCTTTATAGTGTTGCTTAAGACTTAAGCAACTTTATTTTTCTCGTAAACAATTCTATAGTAAACTAAATTATAGAGATCTTGATGTTTACATTTTCCAATGTAGTCCAAGGCACTCTGATTGTTTTCATCGCTTAAGTATAAGTCTGCTCCCTTGTTAATTAGATAACGTACGATATTGATAGCATTGGCTTCAATGGCTCTCATCAATAATGTTTTTCCCATGTGGTCTTTTAAATTGACATTGACATGAGCCAAGGTAAAGATGTGCATAAACAGCTCAACATCTTTCACTTCAATTGTATGAAAAAGAGCATGTTCTGTAGGCGTTACCATCAGGTCAATGTTGTACTTGAGTAAAATTTTTACATTATGGTGGTTACGATAGTGTATTGCCCAGTAGAGTGCATTTTCTCCTAAGGCATTACGTACTTTTAGATTTGTTTTTTTTACCAAAAACTCCTCTAACATAAGTCTCTCTTGTACCATCTCTAACACCCTAATATCTTGATAGTTTCCTGTGGCGATGTCTTGATTTTTCATTTTGAACCCCTTTGTTTTTTGATAATAATATTTTATATTAAATTTATAACAAAAGTATAAGATTAGTATTACAAAGTGGTAACTCTTTTGTGGTAAATTTGTTACTTTTTTTATTTATAATTTTCTTATCTAAAAACAAAGGAGAAGAAGATGGAAACTTATTATATTGTTCCAGTTTTTTGGACAGTTGTCTTTTTAATCGCTAAACTTATGAGCAAATAGATTATCACGAAAGTGATAAGCCACTTGGCTCTATGCGATTCTTTTTAAACCCCCTTAATATAACGCTCTCTTTTTTTACTTTTTATCTTATCTATCTCTACTAAAATAAAACTATCTACACAATTTTCAAAATCTTTGTCAATGTTATAGCCCATAAATGAGATGCCTCCCTCTTCACATAGGTCTGCGTATTGTTTATAAAGTGTGGGAATGCTACAATTGTAGTAGGCTAGTTGATCTTTTAAAATTCTAAATCCTTCGTTCTTATCAGAGGTATGAAAAATAGATGCTAGTTCTGCTTGGCTATCTTCTGAAAGTATAAATCTATTTTTAGGTGACAAGAGTTCATGGTGATTACCGTAATATTTATCATAATAGTAAACAATAAGTTCTTGAGCTGATTTTGGCATCGAACTACTAAGGGTAACGGCTCCAAACATATATTTAATATGAGGATTTTGAGAGAGATAGGCACCAATACCTTGCCATAAGTAGTCTAAGGCTCGACTTCCCCAATATTTAGGTTGAACAAAGCTTCGTCCTAATTCAATGGAATTCTGTAAATAGGGTTCAAATTTTTCATCAAACCCAAAAAGAGAATCGGTGTAAAACCCTTCTACATTGTAGTTCTCATAGACAAAATTACTCTCAGCAATACGATATGCTCCTGCAATCTCTAAGGCTTTGTCATCCCACAGTACAATGTGTTTGTAGTAGTAGTCATAACTGTCTTTGTCTCTTTTTCTCCCTGTACCCTCTTCGACTTTTCTAAAGGTATATTCTCTTAAACGGGCTATCTCTTGGAGGACAATTGAGCCTTTGGTATATTCGTAAAGATAAATCTGTTTTCCATCGTTGGTTTCGCCTAACTTTTGGGCATCGGCTAACTCTTTTTTAAGCGTTTGTCGGTCTTCAGGGTGGGCGATGCAACGCTGTGTGTTAAAAACCCCTTTTTTCCCTTTAGCAATTTTGTAGAGATGTTTTCTAAAAAGCTTCACTTGCGATTTAGTATCAAGATGTGTTTTTTCATAACTTTTAAATGGAATACTCTCTCCGATGACAAAGTCTAATGAGCCACTTTGCTGTTTAAACATCTCATGGGGTAGTAATAGTGCAGAGAGACCTTTGTTAAGTGATGATAGTGTGTAAAACAGAGCAGAGTTTTTGGCTTTAATGTAAACAGGCAAAATGGGGCTTCTGTTTTTCTTAGCAAACTTTAAAAACCCTTTGTGCCACTGAGTATCTTTAACCCCATTGGGTCTAGCACGTGAAACTTCACCCGATGGGAAAATAATAAGTGCTTCTTCTTGTTCAAGTGTTTTGTGAATCTCTTGTACTGAAGATTTTGAGATGTTCTCATCAAAAGTATTTACGCCAACAAGTATGGGTTTGAGTTGTTTTATTTGTGCTAACATGTCGTTAGCGACTACTTTTATGTCTGGTCGAACTTTTCTAATGAGATGAATAAGTGATAACGCGTCCAATGCACCTAAAGGGTGATTGGCAATAATCACCACACGCCCAGAAGAGGGGATATTTTCTATCTCATTTGAACTTACTTTATAAGAGAAATTAAAATAGTCCAAGGTAGCTTCTACAAATGAGAATGCTCCTGCATGGCGTTGCTGACTTAAAAAAAGGTTAATATCATTTTGATGAATAACTTTTTTTATGGCAGAAAAAAACGGTGAAAGAATGGGTGTGGGAATATGATTTACTTTTGGATACTTAGTAAGTAGGGATGCTTGTGCATTTATCATAGCTTGAACCTTTTTAATTTTTTTTTAAGTATTAAAGTATAATATAAATTGGTAACAAATTAGAAATAAGCCTACTCTTGAACAATAAGCTTTTTAATCTCCGTTGCTTGTTCTACTTCTATCTCTTTATAGACATTTTTCATCGGTTTTATATTGGCATCACGACCATAGATATAGCTTTGTTCTTTGACCATTGTTTTATAAGCTTTATTTAGAGCTAAAGCTCTGTGTTTTGAGGGAAAGAGTAGGGTAGTTATATCATTATGGAGTTTTTCAATCATCTCCTCTTTTAATACTCCTTTATCAAAAAAATTCTCTTCTGCTTCTGTGTTGTCTCTAAACTCATTTGCAGAGTGGTTATTGTAAAGATAGAAACTGTATTCAAATTTTTGACCAATGTTGAGATAGTTCTGTTTAGGCTCTTTTACTCCAACTAAACCTTTTTGACTCCAATGATTCCAGCCATACATTAACTCATCTTTATCAATGCCTTCAAATTTTCTAGCAAAGGAGAAACTTGAATCAACGGTTGCACCCAAGTGTGCATGACACCCCATACAAGCTATGGTCTCTTCGTGTGTTTGTGGTCTTAGTATCCCATCTTTAGATTCAATAAATCCTTGATAACGCCAACCTGTATCGTTGAGTAAACCTTTTTCGTAATTACCTCTAAAAGTAGCCATAACTCCTTGAGTGGTATCATTTGCTTGAGCTTCCCACAGTTCTCTAGAGGCTACTCTTGATAGTTGTGAATAGTTAAACCACTGCTCTTTTTTTGCATATCTTAGCTCTTTCATTCTAGGGGCAAGAGTAATTGTTTCAGTTGTATCATTCCAATCTAAATATCTAACTGAGTGTAAAAATTCTGTATTTTCAGGAAAGAGTCCCTTTGATAGATGAAAACTACTTTTTTGAGCTTTACCTACATAACTTTTAATATTTGGAGATATTTTTGATGCACTCTCTATTCTATTGTCTCCATCTAAATCTACGCCATATAAGTTTTCATCTACGCTATCTATATCTATCTCTTTGTTTTTGACCAATGCCTCTACTATGGCTAAATTTAATTTATAAATATTTTTGTTAAACTCTCCATTTATATCTTCTGAAAATATTTTGTCTAAGCGTATCATTACATCATCTGTTGAACCATTGGTTGGGAAAAATGTACCTAAAAATGGATAGTATCGAAAGGCTCTCCATCGAGTATAGTTACCATTTGGTTTGTGGTCAAAGCCTTCCTCATCAAAATTAAAATAACAGTCTGGTCTGTATCCTTGCCAGTTTGAGGGAAGATTTTTATCTAAAGTTATTATATTTTTTTCTAAAAAGTAATTTGATTCTCTTACATACTTTAAAATCTCATCATCACTTATTTTTTCTACCTCTTTAGTTCTGTCTTTAAATAGGTTAGAGAATGGATTTTTTAACATCTCTTTGGGGAAGTAGTAGTTCTTTTGTAGTGTCGAATCGTTGTAGTAGTTGGGTATTTTGCCTTTTGTGTGGCAAGAGTAGCAGGGGTTAGAGAGCCTATCGCTATGGTTGGTTTTAGTTTTTGTATAGCACATGGAGGTAATGTATGTGCCTCTTGTATTTGAAATTTTATCATAATTAATATGGTTGTTTTTTTCTAAATTTACAATATAGTTATCGCTATGGCTCTGCTCTTCTTTGTCGCTACTACAGGCGACAAAGAGAGAGGCTATTACTGAAAGTGCTAATATGTTTTTTTTCACCTTAACCCCTGTTACAAATTATTTTTTAAATATCTCTGATGGCATACCGTCTATGTAACCAATTTCTGCTTTCAACTGCTCATCGGTAGCACTTTCAAGAAGTGAGGCATTTGGTTTGCTTCCATCAACAGCTTTTGGATTGTCTTTAAATGGGTGCTGTGTATTGATTAACATTATACCTTTGTCCGATATAACAGCTTTATCTACCCCTGTTACCTCTGCACCAATAGGAAGTGATGCTACTCTTGTCATTTTTCCTGTTTTGGTATTGTATGCCCAACTCATATTATTGACATGATATTTGGTGTCTTCACTAATAAGTAGGGTATTGTGACCTAGATAGGTAATGTTGTCAGGGTTAGAGATATGGTTAGGGTGACATGCCCACTCTTTGGCATATTTATCTCCCTCTTTGAGTGGTAATCCTATGGTAAGGGCTTTCATTTCTGTAGCACTATAGTCACTATTGAGTTTCAATTCATAAACAGCTCCACACTGATTTTTAGGAAGTCTAATGTCATTAGTGGTCTCAACTCCTTTGTAGTTGTCTTCCATACTTTTTTTGACTTGACTCATAGCAAGGTAGAGAACATTTTTATCTGGATTATAGGTTAAGCCTTCCTCTTTTCTAAACTCAATGGTCGCATCTTTGTAAGCTGCATATTTTCGAGTCTCTAAGAATGCTGCTTCTTTCTCTTTTCCTGCTTTTAGTTTTAGACACTCTGTTTGGCTATCTTCATTTATCTTTTTAAATCCAGCTTCACAACTACCATTTTCATCAGCTTTGGCTATCTCAAATATATCTGTAATTTTTGGTTTTTTAGCAATAAATGCTTTAATCTCACTATCTTTTGCTTCTCCAAGTTTTATCCAAGACATAGTAAATGCCCCACCATCTTTGGCAGAGGTTTGATGCAATTTAGCAGCGTATAGTGTACCCTCCCAATCACTTTTAAAATCTGTAATTTTCTCTTTAGAGACAAACTTCCAAAACCCTTTAAATGTACCATCATCTGACATATATACAGTTTTACCATCAGGCATCATCGCTGCTAACTCTGGTGTATATTTACCTGTGACATAGTGTTTAGCACTTTTTGTTGTTCCGTCGGCTTGTGGTTGTACCTCTACAATATATCCATAATTATAAGGAGAGAAGCTCTCTCCATTGTAGCCATCTTTATCAATGTTGTTATCATTAAGATATTTAGCCATACCATCAACATACGAACAGAAGTAATCAAACTCTCCTTCACTGTTATTACCATTTCCATCTAATGCACAATCTACATAAAAAGGAGATTTTTTATCGGCATATCGTGTATTGAGTGAGTAATCTTCTTCTCCCCCAAGGTGAGAGCCATAAGAGGTTTTGGTACTCGCACAGTTAATAACTGTTCCACCTATCGCTTTTAAATCTACAGGTTTAGTATCGATAGCTTTTAATGCGTTATTTTCTACTTTTAATTCTGTATGATAAAGCTCTCCAGGACGCTCTTCCATATGTGTAATAAGATAACTTTTTCCACTTACATTAATAATAGAGTTACCATCTGGTCCATCTGATATATCTTTTGAACCATCAGCTTTTAAAATTGGATTACCATCTTTATCGGTGATAAGACCAATAGTACCATTCCCAATTTTATCGCCCATTTTAGCTAAAGTTTTGTAGCTTAAATCATAACTTTTACTAGAGTTGTCATCATACTTTACTGTAAGTTTAGGAGATACTCTCATTACTTTTTTCTCTACATCATTAGAAGCGAGTGTGACCTCTTTAAAAGAGAGAGAAGTAATCTCTTTGGCTTTATTATTATTAGAAGAGTTATTACATCCAGTCATAACTAATCCCATAGCTACTACCGAGGTGACTGCTGAAAGTGAATATCTTTTTAACATAAAATGTCCTTTTGTAATATTTTTGAACATAAAGAGTATATGCAAATTTGATAACAAAAGAGGAATATTGTTGTAACCAAAACGTAACCATATTGTTCTTTTTTTGTTACAAATATGGGTTAAAGTGTGTTTATCAAAAATTATAAAAGGATTTCATTTATGAAAACATCTAACATTCTACTTTCAGTAGTAGCTATTTCAGCTTTATCACTTACAGGTTGTGGAAGTTCTTCTTCTTCTTCAAAATCTACTACAGGTGGAAATACAGGTAGCACAGCTTGTACAACTTATACTGTACCAAGTTCAACAACACTTTCTGGTGATATTACAGAATGTACGAAACTGACAGCTAATAAAACTTGGATTTTAGATGGTCTTGTAGCTGTTAAAAACAACACAACACTTAAAATCGAAGCAGGAACAACCATTGCAGGTAAAAATGGTACAGGTGCAAACACATCATATATGGTTATTGATAAAGGTTCTAAAATTTTGGCTGAAGGTACAGCTGCTAAACCAATTATCTTTACATCAAAAATAGCACACGATGGTGGAGCTGCTGCATGGGGTCAATGGGGTGGATTAACCATTATTGGTAAAGCTGGTAACGCTCAAGTTCAACCATATGAAGTTAATGAAGCATTTACAGCAGATAGCACTAATATGGCAGATAATTCTGGTGTACTTAAATATGTACAAATCTTAAACTCTGGAATTACAATGGAGCAAGATAAAGAAGTAAATGGTCTTAGCCTTGTGGGTGTTGGTTCAGGTACTACTATTGATCATTTAACAGTAAACAAATCAGATGATGATTGTGTTGAGACTTGGGGTGGAACAGTAAACTTTACAAATGTTACTTTGTCTGAATGTAGTGATGACCACTTTGATATTGACGATGGTTACGCAGGAACAGTTAAAAACTTAGTGATTAATCAAACAACAGGTAATGCAGGTATTGAGATGTCAGGAACAACAGCTGCTACATTTGATGGATTTACAATTACACAAACAAAATCAAACAAAGAGGGTGGAATCTACTTTAAAAAAGATGGAATTGGTGGACACTTTAAAAATGGTAAAGTTATAGATAACTCTTCAGATGGTGCAGGTGCAATTAACTCTAAAGGTACAGCTGATGTAGCTAATATCTCATTTGAAAATGTAAAACTTGAAGGTACAAGTAGTGATGCTAGATTTACAGGTGACTCGGCTGATGCTATTGAAGCTGTTTATAATAAAGTAGTAACATCAAAAGAGAAAACTCTTGCAGGAGATATTACTTCTGACATGACTTTAACAGCTGATACAGTTTGGATATTAGATGGTTTAGTTGCTGTTAAAAATGGAGCAACACTAACAATCGAAGCAGGAACAACCATTGCAGGTAAAGATGGTACAGCTGCAAACACATCATATATGGTTATTGATAAAGGTTCTAAAATTTTGGCTGAAGGTACAGCTGCTAAACCAATTATCTTTACATCAAAAATAGCACACGATGGTGGAGCTGCTGCATGGGGTCAATGGGGTGGATTAACCATTATTGGTAAAGCTGGTAACGCTCAAGTTCAACCATATGAAGTTAATGAAGCATTTACAGCAGATAGCACTAATATGGCAGATAATTCTGGTGTACTTAAATATGTACAAATCTTAAACTCTGGAATTACAATGGAGCAAGATAAAGAAGTAAATGGTCTTAGCCTTGTGGGTGTTGGTTCAGGTACTACTATTGATCATTTAACAGTAAACAAATCAGATGATGATTGTGTTGAGACTTGGGGTGGAACAGTAAACTTTACAAATGTTACTTTGTCTGAATGTAGTGATGACCACTTTGATATTGACGATGGTTACGCAGGAACAGTTAAAAACTTAGTGATTAATCAAACAACAGGTAACGCAGGTATTGAGATGTCAGGAACAACAGCTGCTACTTTTGATGGTCTTAAAATTACCCAAACAAAATCAAACAAAGAGGGTGGAATCTACTTTAAAAAAGCTGGTATTGGTGGACACTTTAAAAATGCCACAATCATAGATAACTCTGCAGATGGTGCAGGTGCAATTAACTCTAAAGGTACAGCTGATGTAGCTAATATCTCATTTGAAAATGTAAAACTTGAAGGTACAAGTGCAGATGCTAAATTTACAGGCGACTCGGCTGATGCTATTGAAGCAAAATTTGATGCTGGTTCAGGTAATACTAAGTAATTAATTTACTGGTATATTTATTAAGAAGTAGCATGATGCTACTTCTTGCTTCTTCTATTTTTTCTCTCTAAATTATTCTCTTTTTTTATAATCAAATTTAATATTTAAAACAATAAGTAACTTAATATAAAAAGAAATGTTTTTATTAATTATCTATTTAAATATAAGGGTAACACCTTTAGCACCTCTAATATAGTGTAATCAAAATGTAACCAAAATGTTTCTCTCTTGTTACCACTTAAGATTATTATGAATTATTAAAATTAGAATTAGAGGAGTAGGTATGTTAAAAACATATAAGAGAGTAGTACTATCGTCGGTAGTCTGTATGGCATTGGGGGCATCTTCTCTACATGCTAACAATGAGAACATTGTTAAGTCTATCATGAAACTTAGAGCAGATGTTGAATCACTCTATACGAAAATAGATGATAACAAAGATGTTTATAAGGCAGCCATGAAGTCAAATGCAATGCAGGCTGCTGATAGTGAAGCACAGATTAACCGTCAAGAGACAGCGTTAAAAATGGCTGAAGCAGAGATGCAGAAAGTTCAAGAAAAAATCGCTGAAACTTCCAATAAAAATGAGAGTATTAAACCCATGCTACTTGGGGCGATTGACTCTCTTAGAACCATTATTAAAGAGGGAATTCCTTTTAAAACTACCGAGCGTTTAGCTGATCTTGCAACACTTCAAAAAAATCTTATTGATGGGGTTGTTACTGAAGAGAAAGCACTTTCACTTATTTGGGCGAGTTATGATGACACCATTCGTTTAACCAAAGAGATTGGTCGTTTTAAACAAGAGATTACGGTAGATGGTGAAGTGGTTTTAGCCAATATTGCCAAGATTGGTTCGGTGATGATGTTCTTTTCTACCCCTTCTGACAAAGTAGGCTATGTGGTTAAAGAGAATGGAGCTTATAGCTATAAAGTTGTGACTAACAAAGAGGATATAGCCAAGATTGTTAACCTTTTTGATTCACTTAAAAAACAGATTCGTACAGGCTTCTTTAGCCTTCCAAATGCTTTAATTTTATCGGAGAGTAAATAATGAAAAAATTCTACACAGCCCTAGTTGCACTACTACTAATTACAAGTAATATAAATGCAGATGAGTTAAGTGATGCTTATAACAAAGAGTACACTTTTCTAAAAGCACAAAAAACAGAGCTACAAAGCCGATTGGTTAAAGAGAAACATCAACAAGATAAAGATGTGGCTAAAGCCAAAGCTAAAAGCAAAAAGCTTCAAGACAAATATTTGAAGTTAAGTGAAGCTGTTAAAGCAAAACAGACAGCCATAGAGAAACTTTCTGAAAAACTTTCAGACAAACAGAGTAATTCAGAGATTACAGGTTCAGTAGTTATTCAAGCTAAAGGCTTACTTGATGAGTATGGCATAGCAATGGATGAAAGCAATACAACAAGCAACGCGCAAAAGATGGAAAAAGCTTTTGCAGATGCGGCTAATCTTTATGCGAAACTCTCTTCTGTTCAATCAGAAAAAGGGAAGTTTTATCTGCCAGATGGAACGATTGCTAAAGGTGAGATTGTTAAAGTAGGAAATGTTGCTGCTTATGGTGTTTCTGACAAAGCTGCTGGTGCATTAGCTCCTGCAGGAGAGGGGAACTACAAACTTTGGAATGCTCTTGGTTCATCAGATGATGCAAAAGCACTCTATGCAAAAGAGATGTTACCTCAAATAGACATATTTACCTATGAAAATATGGAAAAAGAGGTTGAGTACAAAAAAGAGAAGACCATAGATGACATTCTTAAAGGTGGTGGGGTTATTGGTTACATTATTTTAGCACTTGGGGCATTTGGTCTTTTTCTGTTAGTTCTTAGAGTATTTATTCTCTTTTGGTCTGGTTCAAACGTGAAAAAAATCTCTAAAATTGTGGCTAAAAAAGTAGAGGCTGGAGAAGGTGATGAGGCGTATGATGCCATTAAAAAGTACAATGGTTCAGCAGCTAGAGTCATTAAATCAACTCTTAGAAATATTAAAAGAGACCGTGACCATATTGAAGATATTGTCATGGAGAACATCTTAAATGAGAGTGGACACATAGATAAGTTTGGTGGTTTTGTCATGGTGATTGCTGCTGTTGCTCCACTACTTGGTCTTTTGGGAACAGTAACAGGTATGATTGCTACCTTTGACATGATTACCGAGTTTGGAACAGGTGACCCTAAGATGCTCTCTGGTGGTATCTCTGAAGCCTTGATTACCACAATGTTTGGTCTGATTGTTGCCATTCCTCTTTTGATGCTTGGAAACTTAATGTCTGGTTGGGCTCAAGGCATTAAAGACTCTATGGAACAGAGTGCTTTACACATTGTAAATATTTATGAAAAGTACAACGCAAAATGATAGATAAAATACCGACATACATTGAAATGTTTGTCAATTTTATGAATGCTGGAGGAGTTGTAATGTGGGTGCTTTTTGCACTTAACTTACTCCTTTGGTATGGACTAGGGTTTCGCTACCTTGTCCTAAAAAGAGGAACATTTGGAAATGTTCGTCGCCAAATTGACAAACATATGAAACGTGGAAACAAACAGGCAATGAGAGGGCTTTTAGATTATGCCATTGCTGATGCTTTAGATGCAACACGTGAGGCAAGTAGTTTAGGATTGAAAGTGAAAAATCATATTTATGATGCACTCTCTTCTTATTTTACAGTAATTTCAACATACTCAACTTTGGTCAAAACCGTGGTTATTTTAGCTCCACTTATTGGACTACTTGGAACGGTTATGGGAATGATAGAGACTTTTGATGCACTAACATCTGGTTCTATGTTCGCACAAGGGGCAAGTATTTCAGGAGGTATCTCTAAAGCACTCTTTACAACAGAACTTGGATTGGTTGTGGCTGTACCAGGGTTGATTTTAGGAAAGATTTTAGACAAAAAAGAGCTACGATTTGCCTTAGAGTTTGAGCAGATTGCAGACACATTAGCAACAAAGGATATGCGACATGAGATTTAAACAAAGAAGAACCGATAACCCAACCGATGTTGATGTATCGCCATTGATTGATATGGTATTTATTTTGCTTATCTTTTTCATGGTAACCACAACATTTGTAAAAGATATGAAGTTGGATTTAAACCGACCCTCTGCTTCATCTGCTACTAAGTCAGATGATAAAGTGGTGCGTGTCTATATCGACAACATGGGTGATGTTTACATTGACAATCAACCTGTAAAACTTTGGGCAATTCAGAGCAAAGTAAGAGACCTTTTAAGAACAGCAACAGAAAAAAATGTTTTGGTCATTACTGATGACAATATACCTGTTAATAAACTCATAGATGTGGTTGATGAGTGTCGTATGAGTGGTGCAAAAGATGTGGCTGTTTCTACTACTAAAGAGATGGGGTAAGACCTATGGCTAAAAGAAAATATGGCACAGCTTTTAAGTATGTTGAAGCCTTTTTCTTTATGTTCTTGGGAGGGTTACTTATGATAACTTTAGTTGTATCTTTTAATAAACCTATTAAGAAAAAAGAAGAGAAAATCAAAAAAGAGTCTCGGTACGTGAAGATGGAAAAAACAGCCGTTAAAAAAGCTGCTAAACCAAAGCCAAAACCCAAACCAAAACCGAAAAAAGCACCACCTAAAGCACCACTACCAAATTTGGGAGCGAGTTTAAGTGGTATTGCGATGGATATTCCTGAATTTGCAACGGATGATATTGGTGGAGATGCTACGGATTTACTAGATGAAATTTCAGAAGATACGGTAATGACAGGAAACAGTGTTGATGTTAAACCAAAAGTTCTTTCACGTTCTCAAATGGAGTATCCTCCAGGAGCGATGAAAAAGAAAATTAAGGGTTATGTCATTGTCAATGTTCTCATAGACAAGATGGGAAGTGTAGAGACAGCACAAGTGCTAGAAGCTTTCCCTCCAGGCGTATTTGATTCAGTGGCACTTAATGGTGTTAGAAGTTGGAGATTTTCTCCTGCGAAATATAAAGGTCAAGCTGTAAAAGTTTGGGCAAAACAAAAAGTTAGATTTGACTTCAACTAAAGGAGGAGTAGAGATGTTTAAAAAATTAAAAATAATACCATTAACATTGGCAATTACTTTGTCTTTAACGACAAGCAATGCCCAAGAAGAGACTGCTCCTACTATTGACCACATGTCAGTAGCTACGATGATGATATTTGATGGAAAATTTGACAAAGCACGTGTAGAGCTTGATGAGGTTGACCAAGAGGCTGAAAATTTTGATGCTTCTAAATATTTTACCATGCTGGGGGTTATGGACGTTAAAGAGAAAAAATATGCTGAGTCGATTACGCATTTTAACAAAGCCGTAGAAGCAACTACTGTTAAAGTCTATACGCCACCACCTTTACCAAAAGAGAAGCGAGAGTATCTCTTTTCTCTTTTTTCAGAGAAAAAAGAGCCTAAAAAACCTAAAAATGTAACACCTCCTTTTGATGGTGAAAAGATTCGTGCAGAGAAGTTAAGTAAACTGCACATTAACCTTTCTAAGTCTTATTATAAGTTAAAAGATTATGCTAATACCATTGCAGAACTTGATTTAGCAGGAGAGAAAGGAAGTAACCGTGCTGGACTCTTTACGCTTAGAGCTGAATGTTACTGGAAGATAAAAGATAAATCAGGAGCATTAGCAGCCATTAAAAGAGGAATAGAACGTTTTCCTGATGACAAAAGATTGCTGAAACAGAAGTTTTACTATTTGGCTGATTTAAAACTCTATCAAGCAGCGATTGATGCTTCTAAATCTTACATGAACGTGGGTGGAGCATCTTCAAAAGAGTATGTGGCATTGGCTCAAATGCTGATGAATGGGGGAGATATACTCTCTGCCATTAAAATTTTAGAAGAGGCAAAAGTGCTTTTTCCTGAAGAGTCAAAACTCTCAATGTTACTAGGACATGCCTATTTAAAGAAAGATATGATTCATGTGACTGCAAATCTTTTTGAACAAGCTTCATATTATGACCAAAATCGTACTAAAGATGCTGCTGAGATGTACAGACGCGCCAAAGATTTACCTCATGCTATTTATTTAAATGCACAAGTAAGTGACAAAAAAGAGAAGCTCAAACAAAAAGTTGCCATTTTTGTAGATAGAGGTGAGTTTGAAAAGGTAATAGGACTCAAAGATGGATTAGAACGTTATGGGCTTTTAGCCGATGATAATTTGCGTTACGCTTTAGCCTATGCTTATTTTATGGTTAAAGATTATGACCAAGCAGAAAAACATTTTAAGAAAATCAATGATAGCTCTCTCTTTTCAAAAGCGACGGTTATTCGTAAGAGTATTGAGAAATGTAAAGAAAATTCTTTGGAGTGTATATAATGAGAAAACATTTAAAAATAGTTAGCATTTCACTATTTGCTGTTATTCCTCCTTTTGCTAATGCTCAAGAGGTGGGAACACTTTCGGTATTTATGCTCAAAAGTGGAAAACCTTTGGCAAACAATGAAATTATTATTGATGCTAAAAAAACGGTACTAACCGATAGAGATGGTTCAATACAAGTAACTTTAACGGTAGGAAAACACCAAATTGAAATTTTTGGTAAATCTAAAATAGGTAACAACTTAGGCTATTTTAAAAAGCCTGTAACCATTAAAGAGGGGAAAGATACGCAAATTGTTGCTTCTTTTACCATGGGAACACCTGAAGTTGATGAGATTGCCCATGATGAGCCAGAACTTATTGATGTGCCTTTAGAGATGAATGAGGGGCTTGAACCTCATGTTGTCATTGACACTCCTGTTGGAGAGCTTAAGGCGGATAAGAAGAAAAAAGATGAGCTTCAAGCCAAAGGTACAGGAACACTTAACGGTACGGTAATCACCTCAGATAAAAAAGCACCCATTGAGGGGGCTAGAGTCTTTGTTAAGGGAACGTCTATTGATACAAGAACCGATGCCAATGGTAACTTCTCGGTACAAATTCCTGCAAACAGCAAGGTGAGTATTTCGGTAGTTCACTCGGCTTACTCTTCACAGACGATTGCTGATATTAATGTTGAAAAAGATGGAACAATCTCTAAAAGCATAGAATTGACACCTGCGAGTTTAGAGCTTGAAGAGTTTGTTGTTTTAGCTCCTAAAGTTGAGGGTAGTATTGCTGATATTATGCAAGAGGAGAAAAAAGCCACTTCTATTTCCAACATTTTGGGTTCAGCTGAAATGTCGAAAAAAGGTGATAGTAATGCTGCTGCGGCACTTAAACGGGTAACAGGTATTACGCTTGTTGGAGGAAAAAGTATCTATGTAAGAGGGCTTGGAGAGCGTTACTCAAATATTGAGATGAACTCTCTGCCTCTACCATCACCAGATCCAACGAAAAGAACTGTTCCACTTGATATTTTTCCTTCATCGGTGATTGGTTCACTTAAAGTTCAGAAGTCAGCTTCGGCTGATATTCCTAGCTCATTTGGTGGAGGATACATTGACATTAGAACCAAAGATGTAACAGATGAAGACTTTATTAAAATATCTTTGGGAAGTAGTGCTAACACCAATACAGGAAAAACCTCAAATGATTATCAAGGAAGTAGTACTGACTTTTTAGCTTATGATAACGGATACAGAGATATTAGTAGTGAAATTCTAAATGCTGGAGAGGTACATGAGGGAGAGAGAATTAAAGGTTTTACCACTGAGTATCTTAGCGAGGAAGAACTAGGGAGATTTACTCAAGAGTTTGTTGATCGGAACTATAATGTTACAACAAGAAAGTTACCAATAGGATATTCAGGTTCTATAGAGACAGCAAAAAGTTTTACTATTGCAGATGACCATAAAATTTCTGTTTTTGCAAACTATGGTTACTCGCAAGATCATAAACAAGTGGAAGAGAACTTTTATGGTTTTGATATGGATGCAGAGGGTACACTTCATACCGAGGCTGATAAATTTGGTATAAATACTAAGACCAGATCATCGTACTATCAAGGTGGAAGTTTTAACCTCGGATACAATTATCTTGACCTATTTAAAGTCAAATATACTAAACTATATACAAGAAATGCACTTAAAACAACACGAATTGTAGATGGTATTTATGGTTCTAACTATGACCATTTAACCAATTACTTTTTAGATTGGGAAGAGCGTGTTTTAAATATTGACCAACTTAATGGTGAGTTTGACTATGAGCTATTGAACAAAAAATCAAAAGCAGAATTTGGACTAGAGTATGCACAAGCAAATCTTTATCAGCCAAATAACTTTAACTATACCTATATAGAGGAGCAAGGGGTAACACACATAGACAATACCTCTTCGCCACACCTTGCTGGTCAGTTAAAATCAGACGATAGTCTTTTTGCTTTGTATCTTAAAAATAGAACTTTTATTGATTGGTTTTCCGATGAAGATACATTAGAGTTTGGAATGAATTATTCTACAAAAGAGAGGATTTCAAGACAAAAGAAATTTTATCTTAAAAAGTCTGGTTCAGCACAAGTTGATGATGCTGATTTGACTTCTGATATTGAATCTTTTTATACAGAATATGTACGAAATAATATTCCGTACAATGAAAGAGCCTTTACCGTTAGACCTCTTTTTAAACCAGCTGATTATTTTGATGCAGAAGTAGATGAGTTTGGGGCGTATGGCAATACTCATATTAAATTTAATGATCAAATTGAGACGACTGTTGGTTTACGATTTGTTAATTTTGCTCAAACAGTTTATCAGTATAAATTTGATCGTAACAATCCTGATATGGCTCAACGTCGTCTGATTCAAAGAATCCCAGAGTCTTTAGAGGTTTCAGGTGTTTACCCTAGTGCATCACTTAAATATAAATTGGATAAAGACAACCATTTTGATGTGGCTGTGTCTAAAACATATATTGTTCCTGACCTTAGAGAGTTTACCGATGGTTCTTACTTCCACCCTTATGATGTGGCAACAGTTGTAGGAAATCCAAATTTGGAAAATACCGATATTTATAGTTTAGATTTAAAATATTCACACTATATGTCAGATAGTGAGAATGTTAAAGCTGGTCTGTTTTTTAAATATTTAGATAAGCCTATTGAAGATGTAATGCGTCCATCTACATCTTTACCTATCTACTCTTATGATAATGCTGATTCAGCTCTGCTTTACGGGATTGAGGTAGATGGGCGTAAAAACTTTGACTTTTTAGGAAAAAAATATGAGAACTATTATCTCTCTGGAAACTTCTCTTATACGGAGTCAGATGTAAGTTTACGAGATGAACAGTTAGCAACTTATACAACCAACCATAGACAGCTACAAGGACTTTCTCCAATTGTTATGAATGCTACTTTAGGATTTGATAATGATGAACGAAATGTTGCTTTGTCTTACAACAAAATGGGCGAGAGAATTCGTAAAGTTGGGGTCATAGATCAATTTGCTTATCCTGATTATTATGAGACTCCACCTCAAATGTTAGATTTTGTATGGCAAGAGAAGTTTGACAAAGATGACCTTTCTGGCTTTGGCATTGACAACTTAAGTGCCAAGATAAAGATTGGAAATATTCTTGACGATGAAACAGTATGGAGACAAGGTTCAAACATAACTAAGAAATTTAAAAAAGGTCAAACCATTAGCTTTGGGGTCTCTTCTAAATTTTAATAAGGATTTAATAATGAAAAGCATAGCAAAAATAATGGTAATAGGAGAAGATGAAAAGCTGTTAGAACTCAAACAGCTTCATCTATTAAAATCTGGATTTGATGTTATAAAATCAGACTCATTTTATGAAATAGAACAACACTTAGCTGAAGTGCATCTTGTTCTTATTAATAGCATAAATAAGTCCATAAATGGTATGGAGTTCATAGAGTATATTCGTGATAAAGATTCTAGTATGCCTATTATTTTTTTAGCAGAAAATATTTCAGAAAAAGAGATAGAACAAGTTTTTGACAAGGGAGCTGACGACTGC
>Ga0256833_1000820_pt1 | contig 23587 bp, 24 predicted proteins | sample 356284metaG_FD_190535 | JGI IMG/M metagenome (GOLD analysis project Ga0256833, IMG submission 190535) | Hydrothermal vent microbial communities from Mid Atlantic Ridge, Atlantic Ocean - 356-284 | ecosystem: Environmental > Aquatic > Marine > Hydrothermal vents | place: Atlantic Ocean: Mid... | reverse complement strand
GCCTCCAATTTTTATTAATTTGAGTCCCTCTGAGATTTAAAACTCCCTTCATCGTCCTACCAAGTTTTATTCATTAAAAAATCCTACCTCAACTTTTTTGCGAATAAAAGTTTACACTACCGAATTACAGGTTTTCCACTTTTAAATATTCGCAAGTATTGCCTTTTCCTGCTAAAATTTATAGAAGTATGAAGGATAAGTTTGCCGTTCAGAGAGAAAGGATGGTACAGGAGCAGCTGATTAGAAGAGGAATAAAGGACAGAAGAGTTATTGAAGCTTTTTTGAAGGTGCCGAGACATCTTTTCGTTGACAGGGCCTATCTTGATGAGGCATACAATGATTATCCACTTCCAATAGGGTATGGCCAGACAATATCCCAGCCTTACATGGTGGCCATAATGCTTGAGAGGGCTGAGCTGGAACCTCACCACAGGGTTCTGGAGATAGGTACAGGGTCAGGGTACCAGACAGCTCTGCTGGCTGAAATTGTAAAAGAGGTATATTCTGTAGAAAGGATTCCCCAGCTGGCGGAGAGAGCACGAGAGGTACTTGAGTCTCTGGGTGATGAAAATGTGAAAATTAAAACAGGTGATGGAACCCTTGGATGGGAGGAGTTTGCACCTTATGATAGAATAATTGTAACTGCAGGGGCACCAAAGATTCCCGAACCCCTGAAGGAACAACTTTCCCCAGAAGGAGGGAAATTGCTTATACCTGTTGGACCCAGATATTCCCAGGTGCTTTACATCGTTACACGCAGGGGTGATGAATATGAGATTGAGAAAGATTCTCCATGCGTCTTTGTTCCTCTGATAGGTGAAGAAGGATGGGAGGAGTGAAATGCTTGTAAGAAGAAGATGCGTTGCCCATGGAAGGGTACAGGGTGTATTTTTCAGGGCAAGTACGGTGGAGGTTGCAAGAAAACTTGGACTCAAAGGCTGGGTGAGGAACAATCCCGATGGTACTGTGGAGGCTGTTTTGGAGGGAGAGGAAGATAAGGTGGAGAGGATGCTGAAGTGGTGCAGAGAAGGTCCCCCCCTTGCTCATGTAACAAAACTGGAAGTTTTTGAAGAACCATACACTGGTGAATTCACTGATTTTACAATAACCTATTAAAGAGGAGGTGGTCATGCCATTCATTGAAGAGGTTTTTGGAAGAGAGGTTTTTGATTCCAGGGGAAATCCAACTGTGGAAGCTGAGGTATGGCTTGAAAGTGGAGTCGTTGGAAGGGCCATTGTGCCATCAGGTGCCTCTACCGGAACACATGAGGCGGTGGAGTTGAGAGATGGCGATGAGAAGAGATTTGGAGGAAAGGGCGTGCAGAGAGCGGTGGAAAGCATCGATGAGATAGCCAGCGAAATCAAAGGTGAGAATGTTCTTGATCAGGCGATCATTGATAGCATCATGATTGAAATGGACGGAACGGATAACAAAGGGAGGCTGGGTGCCAATGCCATCCTTGCGGTTTCCATGGCTGTGGCAAGGGCAGCGGCAAATTACCTTGATATTCCTCTTTACAGATATCTGGGAGGAGTAAATGCAACTCTGCTCCCTGTTCCGATGCTTAACATTCTCAATGGTGGTGTTCATGCAGATAACAACATTGATTTTCAGGAGTATATGATTGTACCTGCCGGTTTTGAAAATTTTGAACTTGCCATCAGGGCTGCAGTGGAGACATATCATGCCCTTAAGAAGTTATTGAAAGAGAAGGGTCATTCCACCTCAGTTGGTGATGAAGGTGGATTTGCTCCGAATCTTTCGAGCAATGAGGAGCCATTGAAATATATTGTTGAAGCCATTGAAAGGGCAGGTTATAAACCAGGGGAGGAGATTTACATTGCCCTTGATCCCGCGGCAAGCGAATTTTACATACCTGATGAACAGGTGTATGAGCTGGCTGGAGAGGGAAAAAAGCTTTCTGCAGATGAGCTGGTGGCTTACTATGAATCTTTAATTGAAAATTATCCCATCATCAGCATTGAGGATGGACTTGCAGAAGATGACTGGGATGGATGGAAAATCATTACCAGCAGACTTGGTTCAAAAATTCAACTCGTAGGGGACGACATATTTGTTACAAATCCGGTGAGACTGGCAAGAGGCATAGAGGAGGAGATAGCCAATTCCATTCTGATTAAATTAAACCAGATCGGTACGGTAACCGAGACAATGAGGGTCATTGAGGAGGCGCACAAGGCTGGTTACACAACTGTTATTTCTCACAGAAGTGGTGAAACGGAGGATACATTTATAGCTGATCTTGCCGTGGCTACCTGTGCCGGTTTGATAAAGACCGGTGCACCTGCAAGGGGTGAGAGAACAGCCAAGTACAATCAGCTTTTGAGAATCGAAGAGGAACTGGGTGCCTCTGCCAGATATCCAGAAATGGAGGCATTTTACTCAATAAGGCTATGATAGGGAAGGATTTTGAAACTAACTCACAGCCAAGGCTGATACAGCTGCTTCTTCTCCTGTTTGCAGTGGTTGTAAATGGTGCAGTTGTGGCTGTATCAGCCTATTTTTTTTACAAGTACAGGGTGAAGCCCGCCCTGGGAATAGAGACCTATGCTGATAAGCTGGAAAAGGAGTATGTCTGGATAGCTGACTGGATGACTGTTCCCTCTGAGAAGATTGCGGCAATAGACAGAGTTGTTCAGATTGACAGAAGGGTTATAAGAGAAGATGAGGATTATGTTAAGGTTAAGAAGAAAATCCTTGATGAGTTACTCTTCTTTCTGGATTCCCCTGGAGCTGATCCCAGGTTGAGGGATAGAAGTGCTTCCGCCATGGTCTCACTGTTGAGAAAGGGTGAATATTCCTCATATTTTTATCCCCTGGTGGAACCTCTTCTTTATCTCCCTGTGGCACCTTCAAATTTCTGGAGTAGTCAGATAAGACAGAAAATCATACTTGCCATGTACAAACTGGACCCATGTAACTGTGATCTCTATGATATTTTGAACTCCTTACAGGGTGAAGATGTGAATCCAGCAGAGAAAATGGTGATCAATGGACTTCTTGCCTCTATTCAGCTCAACTGTAAAAAACCGGTAGATGATCCCTCTGGTCTGATGAGTATGAATCTCTGGGCATCTATTTCTTCACCATATTTTATTGCCAGAGGAGGCATTCCTGAGGAGATAAAGAAGAAACTGAAAATTCTTGAGGACAGCAGGGCTCCATACAGAGAAAGAGGTAAAGCTGCCCAGGAGCTTGGAAAGGTAAAGAGGTACAGGCTGTATGTTCTTAAAAGGATGCTCAGGGTTCTTGAGAAACTGTTACCGGATAAGAGAGAGACAAATACACATCTCTCCTACATCAGGATAAATATTCTTTTCTCCCTTCCAAAGTTAAAGCTCTGCTACAAGCCCATGATAAAAGTAATGAATAAGATCTGGGAAAACAAATATGTTGCAAATCTGGAAAGGAACATAGCCACTGCCATAATTGCCAAGTATAATCTTCACTGCACAGGTAAGGTTACGAACCCGGGTAAGTTGAAGAAGTGATTAACCCGGTGGCCAGCCCATGGCTCTTCCACCAAGAAGATGCAGATGGATGTGAAAGACCATCTGTCCCGCCTCTCTGTTGCAGTTGAAGACCAGCCTGTAGCCCCTCTCTGCTATTTCAAATTTTCTGGCAAGATCCTTTGCAATAAGTATCATTTTCCCCACGAGTTCCACGTCTTCGGGAGAAAGGTCATTAATTGTGGGAATGTGTTTCCTGGGGATTATAAGGATGTGGATCGGAGCCTGGGGATTTATGTCTTTAAAGGCTACGAAGTTTTCATCTTCATAAACAATTTCTGATTGTACCTCATGATTGGCAATCTTGCAGAAAATGCATTCTTCCATTTTTCTCCCTCCTACCTGAGTTCTGGATTTTCACTTTTTTTGAGTATTAAGGATTCTCCCAATTTTATTTCTCCACTTTTTCCACCCCTCTTGTAGATCAATTTGATTTCCTCAATGACGGCGTCTTTTTCCACTCCCTTGATCATATCATAGATCGTCAGCGCTGCAATACTGACCGCTGTCAGTGCCTCCATTTCCACTCCTGTCTTCCAGTGGGTTTTGACCAGGCTCTCAATGTTTATTATACCATAATCTTCTTCCTCTTCTGGCCAGAATATGATCTCTATTTTTTCTAAGGGAATTGGATGGCAGAGTGGAATGAGATGTGGAGTTTCCTTCGCACCCATTATACCAGCAAGTCTGGCAGTTTCATAGACGTTTCCCTTGGTGATCTTAAAATCCTCAATTTTTTTCAGAGTATCTTTTCCCACCCTGATCCTTCCCCTTGCCACTGCGATCCTTTCGGTGGGATTTTTCTCGCCAATGTCCACCATGTTTGCTCTTCCATCTTTCAGATGGCTTATTTCTTTCATCCCCTATCTCCTGTAATCAAGGACTTCAATTTTTACCCTGTTTATCATGTCCAGAACCTTTACCTGATTCTCTATACCCCCAATTATGAATCTTATATGGGTAACGTCAGCAGGAAATTGATCAAAGGTTGGATCAACCGGAATCCATTTTCCAAGGAAGACCTCAACCCATGCATGATAGAAAAAGTAACCGTTCTGATAAACCACCCCTGCCACTTCTCTTGCAGGAATACCAGCTGTGCGAAGCAGTGCTGTAAGAAGAACTGCATGTTCGTTGCAGTCGCCCTTTTTCATCTTTAAAACCTGAAGGGCAGAAGGTACAGATACAACTGGTTCCTGTTTCAGATACTTAAAAACCCAGTGATTTAAATTTCTTGCAGTTTCAACAACGTCGCCACCTGCAACCTTTTTTACTACTGTCTGAAATTCCTGAGCACCCGTTTGAATAAAGGGTGTTCTTGCGAGGTAGTTTTGTAATTTTTTCAGGGGGAGATGCTGGATCTTCCGTGGAATGGAGGCTCTGTGGATTATGAGAATGTTGTCTTCAAGGTCCTGCACTCCTCCATCAAGATCAAATTCCTGAAGATTTATCCCTGAAATTTTGTAGGATATCTCAGTAAGTTTTTCAGGTTCTGAAATTGGTTTATTTGAAGGAATTGCCACTGACCAGATGATATTAACATTTTCAAGAGGAGCAAGTGCCTCTTCTTTTGTCACCCTTTTCAGGACAAAACCTCCTCCCGAGTCCTCCTCAAGTACCCCGATTTCGGGGGAGATAATTGCCGTTACGAGGGTGTTCCCATAGACAAACTTTACCCTGTATGCCCTTATTATTTTGCCCATGTATCTGTATGGGATCTCCTCAACTACCTCAATTGTTCCGTTAACTTCCTTTCCCAGAAGGGGGTCATAGAAGGGAAAGGTAAATTTTTCTCCCACTCTGACCTTTTTCCTGTTTACAAGATCGTATGCAAGATCTGGAAGGAAGGGTGCCTCTGGAGAGGGAAGGGAAATGGTCTCTTTCCCGGAGGGCGTTTTGAGATCTATGAGCAACTTTCCATGCTCATATTTACCCTCTCCGCTGAAGTTAATACCTGTGGGAGTTGTTATTGAGAAAGAAAAGGTCATGATTCTCAGGTCCTTGGAAAGTTTGCCCTTTAATCTTGAATAGAGAAGTTGCTGTTTCCCAAAAGTGGTAAGTTTCATGAAGAGAAAATCCTCCACAGAATAGTCTCCATCTTCTGGAATCAATTTCAGGTAAGAGTACCCGATCTTTTTATTTCTGTAGAGCACGAGCCACCACCTTGTCCCCGATGTGAGGGAGGAGATGTCAATAGAGTCTGAAATGAGAGAGGGTTCGGAGGGAGAAAAGTACATGACAGCAACAGGGATCCATGTGAGGATCAGGATTATTTCCACAATATTTTTTATTTTTTTTCCCATTTTTTGATTTCGATCCTCTTGTCAGTAATTATAGCGTAATTGTGTTCCATGTACCATGCTCCCACCACAATCAGGAATCTTTTTCCATTTTGTACGAAAAAACTCCTGTGTGAATGGGCAGCCACATAGCTGGCTTCATCATGAATCAGAAAAAATTTTTTTAATCTTCTGTTGACCTCCTCGCTGTCAATTTTGCCATTGTTTCTGCTGTTGCTACTTATCTTCATTGCCACTTTCCAGAGAAGGGTTGAGGGTAACAGGGGACACAGGAGGTTAACGAACTTTTCAGAGTGCAACAATCCTCTTACAGGGGGGAAAAGGGGGTTTAGTGATGCTATTACATCTCCGTGGGTGAAGATAACTTTCTGTCCTGCGATTTTAACACTCCATTGAAATGGCTCAATTTTGACCCCTTTTATCGAAACACCAAACTCATGATTCCCCTCAATGAGCACGATTTTTTTATCTCTGGAGATCCTTTCCAGAAAGTTTACAAAGTCACTCACACTTTCTGAGAGTTTTTTCTCACTGTCGCAGTAAAATTCAAAAATATCACCTAAAAGTACTATGAAATCAAAATCTTCTTTTGTAAGATTTTCCAGGAGGTCTATAAGGAGGTGGTAATCATTGTTCTTTTCTTTAACATGTGTGTCGGCCACAACTGCTATTTTCATAGCAGGCTCCTGATAAATTCAGCAGTTTCTTCAAAGGATGGCAGGATACCTGTCCATAGTTTGAAAGAGAGAATCCCCTGCCCCGCCAGCATCAGGTAACCGGGAAAGATTCTGAACCCCCTCTTTTTTGCCTCGATGAGCAGAGGAGTATCAACAGGTTTGTATACAATATCTGCAATGATGCTTGAATTTTTATCTTCAAAGTTCCATCCAAGTGGAATGGTCTCTCCCTTCATCCCCAGTGGGGTTGTGTTTACGATGACAGAGAAAGGAGGGAAGGAGTATCTTATGATTTCATCCCAGATTCTCACTTCACTTTCAACAGTTGTCCACTCGTGGAGATCATTTATGATACTTTTCCCCTTTTCCTCATGCCTTGCAAAAATTGTGATTTTTTTTATTCCCCTTTTTACCCCCTCACCAATTATTCCCCTTGCAGCTCCACCGCTACCAAGGATGTAGAGTTTAATTTCCCCATATTCCATTTCAAATCTTTTCTCCATAGCGTCCCAGAAACCTGGTCCATCTGTGTTGTACGCCTTAATCCCTTTTTCTCCAGCTACAATTGTATTGGTGGCTTTTACAAATTTGCTTAGTTGATCACTCCAGTCTGCTATTTTCATCGCTCTTTCTTTATAGGGGATGGTTATGTTGAGTCCCCTGACTCCGGAGGCGATGAGTCCCCGAATCGCCGTTTCAAGAAGGTCAGGATTTTCCACTGGAAAGGGCAGATACACATAGTTCAGATTGTACTTCTCAAAGAGATAATTCTGAAAGAGGGGAGAAAGAGAGTATCTGACCGGGTATCCAACGATACCTGTAACAATAGTATCACCCGTTATCTGCCTCATTTTCCAGAATCTCTTTTGCCTTTTTAATGTCATTCCTGATAGTTTCAATCAGTTCCTCAGGAGATGAAAACTTTTTCTCATCCCTTATTCTCTCAACAAAGTGGAGCCTCACTTCTTCGTCGTACAGATTTCCATCAAAGTAGAAAACATAGGTTTCTATGGAGAGTTTGCCTTCCTTTTCAAAAGTGGGGTTGAATCCTATGTTGGTGACAGAGGGATATATCTTTTCTCTGTGCTGAAATCTTGTGGCGTAAACACCCCTAAGAGGTATCAGCTCATTGTATGGCTCCATATTAGCAGTTGGTATGCCAAGGGATTTTCCCCTTCCCTTTCCAGGAATAATTTTTCCATCGATGAAATACTCCCTTCCCAGAAGTGCAGCTGCCTTTCTCACCTTCCCATTGAGCAGATACTTTCTTATTGAGGAACTGCTGATGATCTCACCATCAATCATCACTGGTGGCAATTCTTCAACCTCAAAGTCGTACTTTTCTCCCATTTTGTCCAGAAGCTGATAATCCCCAGAACCTGCCCTTCCGAATCTGAAATCATAGCCAATATTTACCTTGGCAGGTTTTATGTAAGGAACAAGGATCCTTTCTATGAATTCCCTTCCATCCAGTTCGTAAAACTCCTCTGTGAAGTTTATTATCAGGAGTATGTCTACGCCAAGCTTTTCTATCAGTTCAATTTTCTGATCAATTGTTGTGAGAAGTTTTATTCCACTCCTCGCAAATACTTTTCTTGGATGCGGGTAAAAGGTGATGACAAGCGAGGGTATGTTTCTCTCCCTTGCTTCTTTTACACTTTTGCTGATAAGTTTCTGGTGTCCAATATGCACACCGTCAAAATTTCCTATGGTTACAACCCTTGGATGGGGAAACTTATCCAGCTCTCTGTAATCTCTTACGATTTTCACGAGAACTTATCCTGAAATTTTGTTATCGCTTCTTTTGACCCGATGAGCATTAGGATATCATCCCTTTCTATGGGGGTTTCAGGATCGGGAACGATTATGGGTGTATCCATGTTTTTCTTTTTTATGGCAACAACAAAGACACCATACTTGTTTCTTATTCTGCTTTCAATAAGGGTCTGTCCCACCAGTTCATCCGGGGCCTTGATTTCAATGAAACTGAATCCGCTTTCAAAGTGTGTGATGTCGAAAACATTCTTTGATGCTATCTTATACGCCACCCTCACAGCCATGTCTCTTTCGGGATTGATTATTTCATCTGCGCCGATTTTTTTCATGATTGTGGCATGTGTATCGTTGGTGGCCTTTACGATTACCCTTTCTACTCCCAGTTCCTTTGCATAGAGAGTTGCCAGAATGCTGGTTTCCATTGGTTCTCCAATGCTTACAATGCACACATCCATATTCACAAGTCCCGCCTCTTCCAGAGCCTCTTTATCCGTTGCATCGAGGGTCACTGCAATGGTGGCATATGGCTGAATGGCCTGAACAAGTTCCTTTCTGTTGTCTATGGCCACAACTTCGTGGCCAAGATTGAACAATGTTTTAACTATTTCTGAACCAAAACTTCCCAGACCTATTACTGCCACTTTTAATCTTTTCTTCATTATCCCACCATCAGGTTTTCTTCTGAGTATATGATTTTGTCCTCCTTGCCTTCACCTCCTATAGCAAAGGCGAGAGCAAGAGGTCCCACTCTTCCAACAAACATCAAGATTATTAAAACAATTTTTGAATAATTATCAAGGGATGGCGTTATACCCGTTGATAATCCCACAGTTCCAAAGGCAGAAACCTCTTCAAATAGCAGCTGCAGGAATGGATCCTTCCCCTTAAAGAATGGATGGATCTGATAGATGAATGTCAGAGTAAGAAGGGCGAGGGAGATGAGGATAAATGAACTTATGGCGATGGCAATGGCTCTTGAGACAGTTTCCTGTCCTATGGTTCTGTTCATGAATCTGATGTTTGTTCTTCCCTTTAATCTGTTGATAAAAACTGCGAAGAGAACACCAGCTGCTGTCGTTTTGATTCCACCTCCTGTTGATCCGGGAGAGGCACCAATGAACATGAGCATCACCAGAAAGAAAAGTGTGCCGCTTGAGAGAGCACCAATATCGATGGTGTTGAAACCGGCAGTTCTTGCAGTGACAGCCTGAAAGTATGAGGCAAGTATTTTTTCACCTGTGGTAAAGTGATGGGTGGCAAAGTAGAAGTGATTTTCCAGAAAATAAATTGTAAGTGTACCGGCAGTGATGAGAATAAATGTTACGATGAGGGCCATTTTTGTATGAAGGCTGAAACTCTGGATTTCTCCCTTTATTCTGTAGTAGATTTCAAGGATTACAATAAATCCTATTCCACCCGTGATAATCAGAAGAGTTATTACAAGATTGAAGAAGAGACTGCTTTTGAATCTCATGAAACTGTCGGGGAAAAGGGAAAATCCGGCATTACAGAAAGCACTGATTGAATGGAAGATTGCGTAATAGATCGCCTTTCCCAGCGGGTAACTCTCTTCAAGGATAAAGTAGAGGGTCAGCAGAAGTGCCCCTATGCCTTCGAAAATAAAGGTGAATCTGACCACGCCGGTTATTAGTTTCAGTCTGTTCATCTTTTTATCTGGTGCAAAGGTGGAGAGAATGGTGTGCATGCCAATCATTGATATGTCTTTTCTCAGAATGTAGGCGAAGAAGATGGAAAAAGTCATTATCCCCAGTCCACCTATCTGGAAAAGAGTCATTATAACTAACTGGCCAAAATGAGTGAACTGGCTCGATATATCGTAGAGGGATAGACCCGTGACACACACTGCAGAGGTGCTCATGAAAAGTGCGTCTATAAAGGAGACTTTTACCCTGTGTGTACCTGGAAGCAGAAGGATCAGGGCTCCGGTCAGGATTGTGGCGGCAAAACTGAAAACAATTATTCTTGAAGGGGTGAAGAATGTTCTTAAATTTCTCATGATTGTTCCAGATTTATTTTACAATTGCTGAGGGTGTAAACCAGAGAAGGTCGCTTAATATTTTTGGCTTTTCCCTGTCTGTAAAGTCAGCGATGATAAACCCATTCCAACCATCAGCTATACAGAGTCTGTTCTGCCACATATAGATATTCTGCACCTCTCCGGGAGTCTTCAGGTGTGAAATAACATACGGTTTTTCTGGATCTGAAACATCAATCACGTAAGCCCCATTTGCTTTCCCTGCCAGAAGGACGTAGTTTTTGTGGACTTTTATTCCTGCAGTGTGAATGTTTAAATTGACGTGAGAAATCTCAAATGTGTTGTAAAAATCCTCAGCATTACCTATCATCATCCCTGCCTGGTCCCTTGCTGTGTAGAAGTACTTCCCCTTTGCGGCAATTCCCGTGGTTTCGTAAAGGGAAGCCATGTGGGAAGTTGGTTCGGGCCGGGTCATTCTTGTAATGTTTATGAGAGTAATTCCATTCCATCCTTCTGAGAGGTAGAGTCTGCCCTCTCCAACGGCAATATCTTCAATCTGTTTACCCCCCGAAAGCAGCTCGGCTATCCAGTATGGTTTTGGTGTCATCTGATAGATCTTAATACCATAACCCCGGTAGAGAACATATAAATAACCCTTTTCACAAACCACCCTTGTTGCACCCTTCTTTTTTATTGTGCTTACCAGGTAGGGGTGCCGGGGGTTGGAGATGTTGTAAACATATACACCCTTTTCTGTATCTGGAATGAAGAGAAGATCACCCATTCCGCACACGCTGAGAGTTTTTCCCCTGGATGGTACATAGGTTGTGATTACTGCCTGTGAAGGATTTGAAACGTTTATGATTTTTGCTCCGCCTTCATTATCTGCAACTGCTGCCACACTTCCGTTACACCACACATCCACTGCCCTGTTACCTATGTTGAAAATGGATGTAAGCTGAGGTTTTGCGGGATTTGAAACATCAAGAACTCCAAGGCCGTGGCTCGTCAGGGCAAGATAAATTTTCCCATTTTCAATAAAAAAATCATGAATCAGTTCCCTGTCGAATTTCCCGATCATAGAGGGTTCAGCCGGGTTGCTGACATCGTAAATAAGCAGTCCTTTTGTCTCAGGATTTCCTTCATGCACTTCTGATCCTGTGATTAGCAGGTAGAGTTTTTTATCTTTTAACTTTAATTTGAAAACCACTCCCTTTATGCTGGTCTGAGACACCAGTGGAGCAGAAGGAGGTTTTGAAAAATCATAGATAGCAAAGCCACTGTCTTTAAGTGCAACGTAGATGAACCTGCCGTCAGAATCAATGTCCCATGCTATACCGGGTGTGTCGATACCTCTGATAAGTTTTGGTGAGCAAGGATTTTTTATATTGTAGATCTGCACTCCATTGTTACCGTTGGAGACAAACAGGTAGGGAAAGGAGACCTTTATTCCCATACTCATATCTATCAATTTAATGGTCGCAATTTTCTGCAGTTCTTTTCCATTAAGCCTGAAAATCTTTACTCCGTCCTCAAAATCTGATACGAAAACAAAGTTCCTATAGGGGGCTATGTCGTAGGCAAACCCTCTTGTATCATACTGCGCCACCACCTCCGGATTTCGGGGATCACTCAGACTGAGAACATATACACCGCCCGTTCCTGCTGCCACATAGAGAAAATTTCCATTTCGCCTGATGCTTCTTATTTCACCATTGAGGGGTACCACTGATAGAATTGAAAAATCATTTCCACTGCGATCAAGAACGACAAGCCCTTCAGTGGCTGATCCCACATATAGAATTTCCCCTCTCAGATTAAGAGCGGAGAATAACATCAGCAGAAAAAAAAGTTTCTTCATATGGTAAAATTTTAACCCTGATGGGATTAGTTCGCAAGGGAATGGATAAATTTTGGGGTTCTTTTGATTGACAGAATTTTAAGAAATCCTTATTCTGAAAGAAAAAGGAGGGTAAATGTTTAAGGTTATACTTGCCCCGGTTGATGGTTCCGAATATGATGTTTCCATTGGAGATTACGCTGAATTTATACACGAAAGCTGGAATTCAGAGGTTATCGCATTACATGTGGTTGATATTATTGCACTTGAAGGTCCTTTTTTTCATGATCTTTCAGGTGCCATGGGGATGGAACCTCTGGTTAATTTAACAGGTAAGATGAAGGAATTGCTTGAGGAACAGGGCAGGATGATACTTGAAAATTTCTGTGAAAAAATGAAGAAGAGTGGAATAACCTGTCAGTCATTTCTTGATTCAGGAATTGTTTCAAACAGAATTGTTGAAAAGGCGAAACTTGCAGATCTGATAATAATGGGGAAACGGGGAATTCACTCGAAATATGAGAGGGATCAGATTGGTTCCACCACCGAGGGGGTACTCAGAAAAACTCCCACCTCTCTTCTGATTGTACCGGAGAAATTCAGGGAGATAAAAAAACCCCTTCTGGCATACGATGGAAGCAAGGTTGCAAGGAGGGCGATGGAACTTGCTGCCCACTTCTCTGAAAAACTTTCCCTCCCCCTTGGTGTTGTAACTGTGGCTTCTCCTTCAAAAGCTGACAGAATAATGGAGGAAGTGGAGATCTATATGAAGCCATTCAGCATTGATGTAGAATACATAAAACTCGAAGGTTCCCCCCATCATGAGATTGAGCAACTTGTGAAAAAAGAGGGTTTTGATATGCTCGTTCTGGGAGCTGTTGGCCACCACTTCCTCATTGAGATGATTGTGGGTTCAACAGCCATGTACCTGTTAAGGAATCTTGATGTGCCCTTTTTAGTGAGCAGATAGAACAAACTTTTTAATTGCTGAGGATACCCCTTCCGGTTCTTCCAGTATAACCATGTGCCCGGCTTCACTGAAGATTTTCAATTCCTTCGGGTCGGGTAATTGTGAATAAAATTCTTCAATGTTTTTAATTGAAACCATTCTGTCCTTTTCACCCGCAAGGAGCAATTTGGGCATGGTAAGAGTATTAAGCTCTTTCTCAACAGAATAATTGTCACATGCCTTCATATCTATGTATAGGGTTTCAGAACCATTTTCCTTTATCATCTGAGTTGTCATTTCCCTGTAGAAATCCACATCTTCCCCGCTCTTTGAAAAGGAAAACTGCGTGGAAAGGGAAGCTGTCAGCTCGAAATTGTTCTGTATCACATCAAACAGCTGGGGATTTACCGGCAGTGTTGATGATGAAGCAATAATGATGCTTCCCATGAGCTTTTCCCGATTCTTTATTGAATAGAGAAGGGTGATCGCGCCACCCATCGAATGTCCCCCAAGGAAAAATTTTTCCGCTCTGAACTCCTCAGACAGGGCATCCACTATCCAGAGATACTCTGAGAGATCACTGGCAGCCTTCCCTTCGCTTTTACCATGGCCGGGCAGGTCAGGAGTAACAACAGAAATATCTTCTTTAAGAAGGGGAAAGAGAGCAGTCCATACCCTGCTATCACTTCCTGCACCATGTAGAAGAATGAGAAGTGGCCTGTCTTCAAGCTGATCCGTATTGCTTCTGAAATAAATTTTTCCTTTATCTGTTAACAGCCAGCTCATTTTTGCTTCTCCTGTAGTAAATCTTACCATTCCTTTCTTCTTTCTCAACCCTTCCCTCTTCTTCGAGCATATCCAGGTTTCCTATCACTTCTGAGAAGATGAGAAAAATTTCATTTTTTCTCTCGGGGAAAAGAGTGACTGCAAGTTCAAATGGGGTTAGAGGACCATTTTCAAGTACATGCAGAATTTTTCTCTGCCTCAACGAATAGAATTTTCTTAGTGTGGCAATCGTTCGGGATGGTTCGGTAATACATTCTCCATGGGCAGGTATTACCATTTTTAAAGAAAGGGATTCAATTCTCTTGAGACTGGAGAAATATGTGGGAAGGCTTTTGAACCTCTCTTCTTCGCCCTTTTCTCCCAGTTCAATTATGGGGTTTGGAGAAATTTTTGCCAGGAGAGTATCACCACCCAGCATGATCCCTCTTTCTTCATCGTGAAGGCCTATGCATCCCGGTGTGTGGCCTGGAAGATGAATCACCCTGAATCTGCCACCATCGTACTCTATGATGTCACCTTCATCCACTGTGTCAATATCTTCCAGCTGATCTGCAAAAAAATTAAAATTCTTTCCGACCTCTATAAGTGCCCTGGATAATTTTTCTGGCATGCCATTTTTTACGAAAAATTCGTGGTATACTGCGGCGCCTTCGTCGTAGATTTTCAGGTAATCTTTATGTACCTTGAGCCTGTCTTTCTCATGAATGAAAATTTTTGCCCCACTTTTTTCACTGATGAAACTGGCAAGACCATAATGATCTATGTGGCCGTGGGAAAGAATAATCTTTTCAATCTGCCACAGATCAATGTTGTATTTTTTTATAAAATGGAAGAATGCTTCCTTTGCTTCCTCTGTCTTGAGACCGGCATCAAAGAGTATGAATTTATCTTCTCTTCTGATTAAAAAAGAGTATACATCACCCGCCTGTGGAAAAGGAGTTGGCATCACTATCTGATAAATACCCACAGTTCCCAGAAAATCTAAAACTTCCTCACGAAAAAGAGGCATTTTTCATAAAAAAACGAGGGGAAATCTCCCCTCGTCAATTAACCTTCTTCAGCCTTAAGTTGCTTTACTTTCTCAACAAATTCCGGCCACACTTTGAAGAAATCTGCAACCAGGCCGTAATCAGCTACCTGGAAAATGGGAGCATCTGGATCTTTGTTGATTGCCACGATGACCTTTGAATCCTTCATACCGGCAAGGTGCTGAATGGCTCCGGAAATTCCACATGCGATGTAGAGATTGGGTGCCACGATTTTACCTGTCTGACCAACCTGGAGATCGTTGGGTACCCATCCAGCATCAACGGCAGCCCTGCTGGCACCAATTGCTGCGTTGAGTATGTCGGCGAGTTCCTCAAGCATCTTGAATCCTTCAGGACCCTTGACTCCTCTACCACCAGAAATAACAATCTCTGCCTCTGTGAGTTCGGGTCTCTCAGATTTGATCTCTTCAAATTTTACGAATTTTGTTTTTACCTTTGAAGAGTCAAGTGAGTAGGAGAAATCCTCAATGGGTGCAGCTGTGTCTCCTGCCTCAGCGTGGGGGAAGGCTGTGCTTCTTACAGAGAGGACTTTAACAGGAGTTGAAATTTCTACCTCAGCAATTACATTTCCGGCGTACATGGGTCTCTTAAAGGTTTTATCATCTATGATTTCAAGGATATCGCTTGCCATTCCAGCTCCGAGGGCGGCTGCAAGCCTTGGAAGCAGGTCCTTTCCCTGTGCAGTTGCAGTTCCAAAAATGGCGGATGCGTCGTTCGCCTCTGCTATCTGTTTCAATACCTGGGTATAGCTTTCAGCCACATAGTTTTCAAGATCTGCCCCCTGAGCCTTAAGAACTTTTGCCACACCAAGTTTTGCTACTTCCTCAGCAACGGAGTCCACATTGTTACCCAGCACTGCAAGAATTACATCTCCACCAGCCTTTGAAACATAATCTTTTGCAGCACTGACTGCTGAAAGTGAAGCTTTTTTCAAAGCACCATCTCTTGTTTCAATATATACTATAGCGTTTCCCATGGCTCTTCTCCTTCTTTAGGGTTAGATTACCTTTGCCTCTTCGTGGAGGAGTTTCACAAGTTCATCCACACTTTCAACAATCTTACCAGCTTTCCGTGCTGGTGGTTCAGACATTGCTTTCACCGTGAGTTTCGGTGAAACTTCCACACCTAAATCAGCAGGGGTCATTTTGTCAAGTGGTTTTCTTTTGGCCTTCATGATTCCCGGGAGAGAGGCGTACCTTGGTTCATTCAATCTCAATTCAGCGGTAATGATTCCTGGCATTTCGAATTCAACTGTGGTGAGACCACCATCCACCTCTCTGACCACCGTTACCTTTGTACCATCAATCTCCACCTTTGATGCAAAGGTAGCCTGGGGATAATCAAGCATCTCTGCCAGCATCTGCATCGCCTGACCCAGGTCATCATCAACTGCCTGCTTACCGGCAATTATGAGATCAGGCTGCTCTTTTTCAACGACCTTCGCCAGAATGGCAGCAACATTTGGGGGATCAATGTAGTCCGGGTGAACCACAAGGATTGCCCTGTCGGCACCCATAGCCATGGCGGTTCTCAGCTGTTCAGTGGATTCCTCTCCACCAATGGAAACGACCACAATTTCCACATCACCGAGTCTCTCCTTGATCCTGATAGCTTCTTCCACAGCGATTTCATCAAAGGGATTGATAACGAACTTCAAACCTTCAGTGTCGATCCCGGACCCATCTTTTTTCAGTTTAATTTTAACATCTGGATCCGGAACTCTTTTAACTGGTACAAGGATCTTCACGATAACCTCCTCCTTTTAATGTTTTTTCAGAATTCCCTCAAGAAATATTTTATGCAGTTTGTCCACCACCGGTGCCAGATCATATTTTTTACCCTTTAAAACCCAGTGGAGAGTTATTTCGTCAAGAGTTCCAAAGATTACCCTCTTCATCAATCCTGCGTCAACATCCTCTCTGAAAATGCCCTTCTCTTTACCTTCGTTTATGATGTCTTTAATGATGTTCAGGTACTTCCGGAAGGGTTCGTTGGTGTACTCTTTCATGAATTTGGCACTCTGCCTTAATTCAACCTGAATAACTTCTGCAAGATCAGGATAGTTGGTTGCCAGTTCAAACTGATTTTCTATGTAAATCCGGAGTTTTTCCACAGGATCGTCAACTTCTTTCATCTTTTCATTGAGGGTGGTCAGTATAACGCTCATTGCCTCTTCAAAAACTTTGATGAGAATATCATCTTTGTTTTTAAAGTAGATGTAAATGGTTCCATCAGCCACCCCTGCCTCTTTCGCTATCTGGGAAATGGTGGAGTTGTAGAAACCATTTTTTGCAAAAACCCGCACGGCAGCATAGAGTATTTTTTCTCTTTTATCAACCTGTTTTTTCAACCCGTTATTTTTTTTCATTTTATCCACTCTGAATGAATACTCATTCATATTACCACTATGACAATCTCCTGTCAAGTTGAAGGGATTGAAGGGAGAGAATTTTTATTTTATCCCCATCCCCTCTGCTATTTTCCTGAGTGGCTCGTGATATTGAAGTCTGAAGCAGTTTATGATGGCGTTTATATTAAAGAGAGGATTGTTATTCCCGGTAATGTTTCTGCATACAGGGATCAGAGGAATTTTTGAAGCATCAATTACAACAAGACCATAAAAATCGGGGGATTGAAAACCCGAATAGTAAAGTGGTACACCTTCCTCAGGCAGGAGATTATCTGGCGGCAGGGGTTCAATGTTTCCTGTTATTACATCACCGTAAAGGTTGATGTCACCAAAGAAATCATGATTTGGTATGCCTCTATCAATGAAGAAGAGGTCAAAGTGACCCTGATCAGAAGTTACACCGCTTATAAAACCGTAGTAATAGTTTCCTCCTGTAACCCATTTTCCAAAGAACTGGTATGACCCATCGGGGTTTTTCTTTTCCATTTCAAAGACCATCAATGATTCAAAAACTTCAAATCCCGGGTTGTTATCCTCCGTTGTACATCTCTTACCTGGAATAAAATCGAGGCGGTTACCAATTTCGCTATCTGTAATGCATGAAGAGTAGTCGGGATTGGGGACCCATGCAGGAAATAAAGCCCTCAATCCTGTGAAGGTGGAATCGGTGAAGGCTGATGCAAAAAATGAGCCTGCATTGATTTTGAGAAGACCTTCAGGGAAAGATGCAGGTTGAGGTTCGTCGGGAGTGTAATAGTCGTGAAGATCCTTAAACAGGGAGTTGAGAATCGGGGAAATATCCACAGGTGAAGGTTTTCGGTTGAAGTTTTCTAACTGTGCTTCAAGGGACTTGCCAAATTCAAGCAGTTTTTCAATTGTTCCACTTGATAAGGGATTTTTAAACTGATAGTGCTGGGGGATGAAATTTTCAAGAGCAGGGATGTAAATTGTGTCACCTGTGGAAAATTTGCCGGGTTCCGGATCATTCTGGTCTTCAAGGAATTGAATGAAATTATCATCCTGTTTCTTTGTAAGTTCAAGATTTATTGCTTCAAACAATCCTGGATTTGGAGGAGCGTAAAGAGTGTTCTGATATTTCAGAATGGTTTCTCTACCTGTCAGGTAACTTAGAGCTGCATCAAGGTGCAGTCTTAAATCATATGAGAAAATTTTCTTCCCCTCCAGAGGATCAAAAGCGAGAAATTGTGGGTCCCTGTGAAAGGAATCAGCGAGAAAATGGGCAAAGAAAATTTCTCTGGGGATTGCTTCTGATGTGGTTATGTGGGAGTAGTTGTCCAGAATGGGGCCAAAAGTGACTGTATCTCCAAGTGTCAGACTTCTGAGCAGGTTTTCAAAAACATACAACCAGTTGTTAAGAGATCCGATGAGCAGTACCTCAACATAGGTCCAGTTTCCATTGAGAAGAAGGGAATCTGTAATATAGAAAGAGTGAGGTTCAATTTTCAGATTAAACACTCCAAGAATTTGCTGAAGTCCCTGAATATTCAGATGCAAGGATAGGTATTTCACTTTAAGGTGAACTTTTGAAGGGTCCAGAGACGCAAGCATTCCAATTCTCTTTTCAATATCACTCATAAAGGGTATCAGATTTTCAAAGAACATTCTTTGAAAAATGGCGGAAAAGTCGCTCATTGATGAGAGAGGTTTAAATATAGTATGTACTCCATTCACATTGGCAGTCAATTTTTCCAGCAGGTACTTTAAGTCTATTAAGATCATTGAATAGTAGGCTGTCACAAGATGCTTTGAAATAATATCGGATATGGAAGATTCATACTGCATAACTTCTTCAAGCCTGTTTATGTCGTCTTCCGATAAACCTTCAGACTCAATTTTTTTAAAAATTTCCACAGCATTTGCTTTTATTCTGTAAATCCTGGGCAAGTCATAGAGATTAAAGTTTATCTTATCAGGTTCTGGTTGATTGTGCTCGGCAATAAACTCTGCCACTAAATAGGCCATATATCCACCGCAGCTGTAAAGGAACAGAGATAGAAGAACTGAAGGAATAAGAACTTTCAGAAGTTTTCTATTTGAGATCATTTTCATTTTTGCCTCCTTCTTTAAGTTTAAAACAACCCGGAGCAAAAGGCAAGTAACCTTCTGATTTTTATGCAATTGAAAGCAGTGGCATCAATGTTGCAAGTTGAAAGGGAAGGGAGAGATATATGTCATTTTTTTCTGAAATTTTTTCATGTTTTTTGAAATTTTTTCAGGAGGTGAAAGATGGGGAGAAAGATAGGGTACCTAATTCTCCTTTCCCTTTTTATTTTTATGTCTGGTGGCTGCAGGAAAAAACGTCCCCGGCCAGTTCAACCCACTCCACCAGCTAAGGTAAATCATTCCCCGGTACTTGTCCTTTCTGCCACACAGATCAGTGTATTAAAGGGTGAACAGGTTGTTCTGGATGCATCGGGATCTTACGATCCTGATGGAGATACACTCTATTATCAGTGGAGCGATCTGGATGGACTCTTTGAGGGACAGAATGTTAATTTTTCATATCCAGCAATCACTGGTACAGCGGATAAGCTTGGAGAGTTTCATTTTAAGGTTGAAGTATTCGACCTTCATGGCGGGGCAGTTACAGGAGAGGTGGTGGTGAATGTGGGAAGAACATACTCACCAGCCAGTTACACTGTTTATCTAACTCTTCCCGGGGGAGTACCACTTCCAGATATACTCGACCCATCTGGCAGTGTGGTGGATTTGAAGGTGGTGGTTGAAGATCCAGATTTTGACAAATATGGTGACCAGATAACCTGCACCTACAATTTTGCCATGAGTGGTGTAACAGAAGAGGTTAACGGATATATGAGATTTGGTCACGGAATAACAGAGGTAACTCTAAATTCTCTCAGACTTGATTTCGGGAGTGAGGGGAAGGTGAGATTCAGTTTAACATGTGTGGAACCAGCAGAAGGTGGTGTGAAGAGATACAGTTACGAGAAGGATTTTTATATTTTCAAACTGCTTTCAAATGGTGAGCCTGAAGCAATATTTGTTTCCTCAGGTAAGGAAGCTCCCGCAGGGAAAGTTGACACCTGTTACGACGAAAGTGTCACAGATGGATCAAAGTGGGGGACACCAGTCTATCCCTATCACTGCATAACAAGTGCAATAGAGAGGATGAAAAATGAAACGGAGAGGAAAAAAATCTACATTGCAGAGGGGTTTTACAATGAGCAGGTGGTTGTGGATACTCCTTTTGAGCTCATAACAGGCGGATTCAGAAGTGACTGGTCAAAGGATGAAAGTGCAAGACCTGTAATCTACTATGATCCCGGTTATGATATTCCCCAGAATGATTACAGTACCCCTGATTTTCAAACTTTTACAATGGCTTTTATCTATGACGGGTCCCTCTCCTCCAGCGGCAGTGGTACAGCTAAGGTTGAGAAACTGGCGATACTCCCATCACGGAAGAATGTTATAGGTGTATCTACAGCGCTGCTTCTGGATTCGGGAACCCCTTATGATGATTCAACCAATGCCGCTTCAGATTATGTGGCTGATCTCTTTTTTGATCAGTGTGAATTTCCTGCAGCGCTCACTTCAGGAGCCACCGTTTATCCTGAGAAAGTTACGATTGTAGAGGGTCTCCAGGGGAAGAGGATCTGGTTTAACAGGATATATGTTTCTGATTACAGGAGCATGGGTGCAGGAGAGGAGTATTTTAGCAGGGAGTTGACGAAGAGTGTACAGAAATTTTATTTCATGAATTTGAATCCAGGAGAGGCTCACGCAATGGTGAGATTCAGCAATTTTGGAATATCCAATTCAATACTTGATATGAAGAGTCTGAGCGGAAAGATTATTGACACCAGACATTCTCCTTATCCCTACATAGATGGGTATGTGTGGATTTTGTACAATACGATTATTTTGAGAAGCAGAAACAACATAGTTTTTGATCTTCCACTATGGAGATACACAAGTTCATATGGGAAATGGCTTTACTTTACGGGTAATATAGTTGAACCAGGTCCTGATTCCAGTGTCTTTGTTTATCCATATCAGCAGAGTTTTGCAGAAAATTACCTTTTCATGGACGGGGATACCAGTGATGGTGGTCCGGGTTCAGTAATGTTTAACTTATTCGTCATGGGTAATGGTTCAATTTACGTGAAATTTTCAGATAAAAGTGCTGCAACCCTTAAAGAATTTGATGTGGATCTTAACAATAACTCAGGGGCTGATGCCGAATCCCGCTACAACAGTGCAGTCACGGAGGGAGGATTGAAGTTGTTACTTGATTACAGTTATGAAGATACAACGGCTACCGGTGTTGATGGTGGCTATATCCCTTCTGCAGATTATCTTGGCTTAACTTCATCTGGTTTGTGGGGCGGGGATCCAGATTTTATTGACGCGGTTTCAGGCTACGATTTTTACGGAGGTATGAGGAGTGTGAATATTGTGGGTATACATACATGCAACGACGATTATACGGGCAATGCCTACAGGGACGACGATTGTTACAGAAGTGGTAAGTACAGGCAGTTATACTGGATAAGCGGTGATACATATTCAACAGAATGGTCTTTTACTGATGAGTCTCTTCTCCCCACCGACATAGGGGCGGTGGAGTTGCAGAGGTGAGGGATCAGTGAGGGGGAGAGCAGGGGTGGGAGACCGCTCCGCGGTCTCCCCGTTTTAAAATCTTATTCAAAATAGCTATAATAGAGGTGAAATGATAAAGGATCCTGAACTGTGGAAAAAATTTGAAGATGAATTTATCAGGAAAGATAACCTTTCCATTGACGCAAAATTTAACCTGCTTGAAGCAATGTTTGAAGAGGCCAGGGCTCTTGGAGTATGGGAGTCTGAAGATCCTCTTGAAGGAATAGAAGTCAAAATAAAAATAGCGAGGATACTCAATGCCCTTCAGGGAGATTCTGAGAAGGGTCGCGGGGGAACTAGATTTTGACTTCCTCTCCTGAATGTGAATAATTATCTAAAATTACAGGAAGGTTACACTTGTTGAAAAGAATCGTTGACCTCTTCCCTCTGTGGGTGATCCTCTTTGCCATTGTGGGCTTGATTGATCCCTCTCTTATGGCAGGCTGGAAAGGTGTGATTGTACCCGGTCTGGGTATAATCATGCTGGGGATGGGTATGACCTTAACCTTTGATGATATTCTCCGGGTTGTAAAGGATCCAAAGGGAATCTTTGTGGGATTTTTTCTTCAGTTTACCATTATGCCCCTTGTTGGTTTCATACTTGCAAGATTATTTGGATTTTCACCGGAACTTTTAGTGGGAATGGTTCTGGTTGGTTCTTCCCCGGGAGGAACTGCGAGCAATGTGATAACCTACCTTGCAAAGGGCGATGTTGCCCTTTCTGTCTCAATGACATCTTTTAACACCTTTCTCTCCCCTGTTATGACACCCTTTTTGACCTATCTTCTTGCAGGTCACTGGGTCCCCGTCCCTGTCTGGGGAATGTTCAAAAGCATTCTCATCATAATCATAATACCGGTCACAGCAGGACTCATGCTGAGATATCTTTTCCCGAGGGTGACAAAAAGTGTCAATCAGGTCTTTCCTCTTATTTCGGTTTTTACCATTGCACTTCTTGTGGGAATAATTGTCTCATTAAACAGAGAAAGGATTTTAGAGGCGGGTGCAGTTGTGGTGCTGGCTGTAATTCTCCATAATTTAACAGGTTTTCTCCTTGGATACTGGGGTGCGGCAATTTTTATAAAGGATGTAAAGCAGAGGAGAACAGTGTCCATTGAAGTTGGAATGCAGAATTCTGGACTTGCTATGGCTCTTGCAATAAAGCACTTTTCAGCCCTGGCCGCTCTTCCCAGTGCCTTTTTCAGTGTGTGGCACAACATAAGTGGCCCCATTCTTGCTACTGTGTGGAGGAGGGAAGATAATGGATGAAAAAATGGGAAAGATGAAAATAATTTATGGGAATTTCAGCACCGAGAGTGCCAGAAGAGACATCGAATTTCTATCCAATTCACTCATGGCGCTGGGGGTAGAGGAAATAATTATGAAGATTCCACCTGAAAAAACTGAAAGAGTCCCTGTAGATGGAAGTTTGAGGTTTCGCCTCTTCGGGTCCCTGATAGGGGGAAGTCTCGTAGAACTCGTCATTGAAGCTCCAATGGAAGTTTTAAGTTATCTTGAAGAGGAACTTGGAAGTGGCCTGAGCAGTGCCATAATAACTGTTGAGGCCACTTCCAGGCTGGCAATGAATTAGGCTTTTTCCACTGCTTCCTGCCAGATAGCCAGTTTCTC
>Ga0256833_1000819_pt1 | contig 23633 bp, 19 predicted proteins | sample 356284metaG_FD_190535 | JGI IMG/M metagenome (GOLD analysis project Ga0256833, IMG submission 190535) | Hydrothermal vent microbial communities from Mid Atlantic Ridge, Atlantic Ocean - 356-284 | ecosystem: Environmental > Aquatic > Marine > Hydrothermal vents | place: Atlantic Ocean: Mid... | reverse complement strand
TTGCCCGAACTGTTTCCGGCTCTTGACGTGTGTAATGGCCTTCTCCAGGGCGCCCTGTGCCGCGCCGACCGCCTGCGCGCAGACATGGATGCGGGTCACGTTGAAAAATTCCATGAACTGCTTGAAGCCGTTTCCCGGGGTTCCGATGAGGTTTCCCCTGGGAACCCGCACGTTGCTCATCGTGATCTCCGCCGTGTCCGAGGCGCGAATCCCCAGTTTCCCCTTCAGTTTGTTGGCCTCGAAGCCCTCCCGGTCCGTCTCCACCACGATGACGCTGTGCCGGCGGTGGCGGCTTGGCGCCTCCGGTTCCGTCACGCACAGGACGTTGACGTAATCGGCAATGGACCCGTTGGTGATGAACATCTTGTTACCGTTGAGGACGTAGTCGTCCCCATCCAACACGGCCGTGGTGGCCACGCCCGCCACATCGCTTCCCGCGTCCGGCTCCGTGATGGCGGATCCCATGATGGCCTCGCCCGCCACGAGGGGAGGCAGGTAACGTTTCTTCTGCTCTTCGGAGCCGAATAACTGGATCAACTGGCCCCCGAAGGTGGCCGCCAGGACGGAAAGGCCGCACCCGGGGTCCACCCGCCAGAACTCCTCGGAGATAAGCGCGTCCTCCAGGTAGCCCAGTCCCGCGCCGCCGTATTCCTCCTTGATGAAGACCCCGACGAAACCCAGTTCGCACCCCTTCTTCCAAAGGGTCCTCGGGAAGGTCTCGTTGATGTCACTCTCCTCCATGTAGTCGGGGAATTCCCCCTCGGCGAATTCCCTCGCCGCGGTCACGATATCCTTCTGTTCGTCAGTCAGCGCGAAATCCATTCTGTTCTCCCATGTTTTTTACTATTTCGACCAGCCGCCACGGGTCTCACCCTTCACTTTCGTAAAACGCCGCGATGGTCCGGATCACCGTTTCCTGCTCCTCTTCCGTTAGTTCCGGGAAAACGGGCAGCGAAAGCACCTCGTCCGCCGCCTTCTCCGCGTTCGGAAGGTCCCCCTTCCGGTATCCCAGGTAGGCGAAGCAGGGCTGAAGATGCAGGGGAAGGGGGTAGTAAATGGCAGCGCCGATTCCCTGCTCCTTCAAGTATTCCAGGAGACGATCCCGCTTCGGAAACCGCCCCGTGAACTGGTTGTAGACGTGGTAAGCGCCCTCGATCTCTTCAGGAAAGACGATCCCAAAGCGGGCCAGGCGATACGTGGCGTGGAGGTCCCGGTAACGCCGGGCGTTTTCCCTGCGACCCTCCGTCCACGCGTCGAGAAACGCCAGCTTGACCCGCAACACCGCCGCCTGGAGGGCGTCCAGCCGCCCGTTGATACCCACCACGTGGTGATAATACTTGGGATGACTCCCGTGGACCCGCAGCCTCCGGAGTTGCTCGGCCCGGCTCGCGTCTCCGGTCACGACCATCCCCCCGTCCCCGGCCCCGCCCAGGTTCTTGGAGGGGAAAAAGGAAAAACAGCCCGTCTCCCCCAGCGTCCCGGCAAAGGCTGCCTTCCCGCCCACAACCCGTCTCGCGCCGATGGCCTGGGCGGCATCCTCCACCACAGGAATCCCCTTTTCCCGCGCGATTGTCAGGAGGCGTTGCATATCCGCCATGAGGCCGAAGAGATGGACGGGTAGGATGCAGACCGTCCGGTCGGTCACGGCCGCCGCGACGGCCTCGGGATCGAGGTTGAATGTGCCGGGCTCGATATCCACGAAGACGGGAACGGCCTGCAGGCGGTGAATCACCCCCGCCGTGGCGAAAAAGGTGAAAGGAGAGGTGATGACCTCGTCCCCTTCCCCGACGCCCAGCGCCATCAGGGAAAGAAGGAGCGCGTCGGTCCCGGAGGAGACGCCTACGGCATATCCCGCCCCATATTTTTCCGCGATCTCCTCCTCCAGGGCCCGGACCTCCTCGCCGAGGATGAAGGCCTGTTTCTCGAAAACATCCTGAACAACTTTTTCTATTCGGGGTCTGATGGTTTCATACTGGCGTTTCAGATCCAGAAGTGGAATCATTATAACTTCCTCGATTTTTGCCCGACTCTACCCAAACCCCCTTGCCATGTCAACCGAATATGGAACAGATGCGGGAAAACAGCTCGCCTTGACAGCAATGGATGTGTTGGGATAGGTTTTTGTCAACCATAGATACCAAAGCCGGAGAAAACCTTGAGAATCAACTGCAAGATTCACGCGAAAGAGATGCAACTCCTTGGGCTGAGGCACCAACTTGTGGACCCGCGCCTCGACGACTATCAGAAGAAGAAAATCCGCGAAGAAATTTTAAACCTGGAGAAGACCCTGGGACTCCTGGACCCCGAGGAAAACCCGCCCTCGAAACCCTGACCCTTAAACCTAAAACCTCACCCGGGAACGATCATGGCGGACGCCCTCTACTCAGACGTGTGCTGGATTATCCGGACACTCAAGGAACACGGCCATTCCGCCTTCATCGCCGGCGGGGCGGTCCGCGATCTCCTTCTCGGACGGAACCCGGAAGATTATGATATTGCCACTACCGCTACGCCGGAAACGATTCAGACACTCTTCCCAAGAACAAAACCGGTAGGTCAGGCCTTCGGCACTACGCTGGTCATCATCGAGCACCGCCCATACCAGCTCACGACATTCCAATCCATCGGCGGAACCTACACAGCGGTGATGCGAAAGGATATCCTCCGTCGGGATTTCACGGTAAACGCTCTCTTCTGGGACCCCCTCGAGGACCGTCTTATCGACATGGTGGACGGCATGAAAGACCTGAAACACCGAGTCCTCCGGCCCGTGACGACGGCAGAGACTATCTTCATGGACGATCCCGTTCGCATGCTCCGCGCCGCCAGGATCGCCCACGCGCTTGGCTTCACCCTTGACCCTTCCATCCCCCTCGCCATCCGCGCCCTGCGCGGGGAAATCGGACGAGTCTCTCCCGAACGCATCCATGACGAATTGGCGAAGCTCCTCTCCCTCTCCCGTGTTCTCCCGGCCCTATGTCCCCTTATCACCTCTCGGCTGCTCTTCGAAATAATCCCGGAGCTGTATCCCCTTCTCCGCCTGAACCAAGGCCCTCACCACGACTTCCACGGCCTGTCTCACACCCTTCGGACCCTTTCTTACGCCGAAGGTCTCCTAAAAGCGGAACCATTTCTTCACCACCAAGAGGAGACGGGAAAACACGTCTTCATGTTGGCGGCCCTTCTCCACGATATCGGGAAACCGGAAACCCACACGGTCGAAGACGGGAGAAACCACTTCTACGGGCACGAGAAAACCGGAGCGGCCTTGGCGCAGGAAATTATGAAACGCCTGAGGTTCCCCAAGAAGGAAACAGTTATGGTTAAAAACCTCGTGGCCCGTCATCTCTACCCCTTGCATCTCTACCAGCATTACATTCGGGATGAACTCACGCAACGGGCCATCGACCGTTTCAGTAGAAAGACCCGGAGATTCACGCGTTTCCTTCTGCTTCTCGCCACGGCGGACCAGTTGGCAAAGGCACGGAGCGGGAAACACAGCGAGATCGTATCTTGGCTGGATTTTATAAGGCATCTCCTTTAAACGACCTTCACGTGGTGAATCCCGTTCCAGTGAAAAACGGCACTGAAAACAGAGATTATTTGCCTTGAACAAGTCAAAAAAGATCGTCGAGTTCCTTGGGCTGAAACGTTCGATGATCGCCCTGCTCACCATGGTCATCCTTGTCGGGTTGGGGGAGAAGATGGCGGAACGGTTCCTTCCCATCTACCTGATGGCCCTGGGCGGCGGCGCCTACGCAATCGGGCTTCTAAACGGGATAGACAACCTGCTGGGCGCCATTTACGCTTACCCCGGCGGATATCTCAGCGACCGTTTCGGCTACAAACGCGCCCTCATCATCTTCAACCTCATCGCACTCATCGGGTATCTCATCGTAATATTTTTTCAAAACTGGATCGCCGTCATAGTAGGCACCGCCCTCTTCCTGTCATGGACAGCCATCTCCCTCCCCGCCAGCATGAGCCTCGTCTCGAGTGTTCTGCCCATGAACAAGCGGACAATGGGGGTTTCCCTCCACTCCTTCATGAGACGAATCCCCATGGCCCTGGGACCGATTATCGGGGGCACATTCATCACGCTTTTTGGGACAAAGGATGGGATCCGCATCGCCTTCATTCTCGCCTTTGTCCTGGGTGCTGTGTCCCTTGTCCTCCAGCAGGTCCTGATCGAAAGCACGGCAACGGGCGAAAGGGCCGAGATAAGCCCCGTCAGAATGTTCGCTTTTATGCAGCCGTCCCTCAAGTGGCTACTGATATCTGATATCCTGGTCCGGTTCTGCGAACAGATCCCCTACGCATTTGTGGTCGTCTGGTGCATGAAATACGCTGGGATATCCGCAGTCGACTTTGGGGTTCTCACCGCCATCGAGATGGTAACCGCCATGCTCATCTATATCCCTGTTGCCTACCTGGCCGACAAGAGTTCCAAGAAACCCTTTATTGTGACAACCTTTCTCTTTTTCAGCGCCTTTCCCCTGGTGCTCGTCTTTTCCCACTCTTTCCCTGCCCTGGTTTTTGCCTTTATCGTCCGGGGGCTGAAAGAATTTGGGGAACCCACCCGCAAGGCCCTCATCATGGACCTGGCTCCGGAAGGAAAGAAAGCGGGAATCTTCGGTCTCTACTATCTTATTCGCGACGTAATCGTCTCAATTGCAGCGTTCGGCGGCGCCTTTTTCTGGGAGATATCCCCCAAAACAAACTTCCTCGTCGCGTTTGGATTTGGCTTGCTGGGAACGTATATCTTTGCACGTTACGGGAGAGTCTCCGCCGCGTCCACGCGTAGGCAAGCCCCGTCTGAGCAGCCGAAAGTCCAATGAAATAAATCACCCAGTCCGGATAACCTAAAACGAGCCCAGGCGCCGCGTGCCACCGCCAGAAATCCATGGCAAGCACAAAGATGGCCAGAAATCCGTAAAAAAAAGGCGACCTCAGGAAGGTGGGCAACTCCATGCGCAGGCGTCCCTCCAGTGCGGTCACGGCGAGATAACCCGCGAACGTCACGACCATGACGGGCACCACGGGGAGAAAGCCGAACGCGGGAAGAAGCTTGAAATAATACAAGGCCACCATCCCCTCCCCCAAAACGATAGAGACCCACGCGGCCTTTGCGGAACGGACGGACGCGTAAAGGCCGAAGAGGACCGCGGGAAAGAGGACCGCCAGCCCCGTGAAAGTCTGCTTGGCTATGGAGAGAATCGTGCTGGGAGGCCGCACGGCCAGGAGAAACCCCGCCAGCGCGAGAACAAGGACGAAAACCTTCCCCGGCCACGCACCCCGGGGTCTCTTCCCGAATACCAGGGGATACAAATCCTCCGTGAAGATGGATGACAGGGTGAGCAACTGGCTGTCTAAGGTGGACATGAGCGCCGCCAGGCCGCAGGCCACCACGAGGCTTCCCAGGACATTCCCCGGCAGATCCGCCGCCAGGAGGGGGAGAATGTGGTCGGCGGCCTTTTCCTGGAGACCGGGGTGACTCAGGCGCCCCAGGATACCAAGGGTCACGGGCAGAAGGAAAACCACACTGCAAAGCAAGGGATAACTCAGCGTGGCAAACCGGATAGCCTTAACGTCCTTTGCCGCGAGAAACCGCTGAAAAAGCTGCGGGAACATGGGATCGCAGAAGAACCAGAGGAACATGAAGGAAAACCAGATTGTGGGCGTGTATTTCCCCCCGGGCCCCGGACGGGAGAAGAGATCGGGATACCTCGAGAGGAGTTTCGCGTTCACGGCCAAAAGGCCTCCCTCCCGCGACGCGACGACAACCACGGCGACAGCGAGGAGAACCAGCATGAGACCGCCCTGGAAGGCGTCGGTCCAGGCCACCGACCGCATCCCGCCCTGGAAGGTATAGAAAACCACCAGGCCCGTCACGAGGGCCGCCCCGACCACGTAGTTCAGGCCGAGGAGTTCCTTCAGGGCGTATCCCGCCGCGATGGGCTGCAGGGCGATATACGGAAGGGTAAAGACAACCATCACAAGGGCGAAAAGCCCGGAAACCCCCTTGGAACCATAGAGCCGCCTCACCAGGTCCGGCGGTGTCAGAGCCCCTGTCTCGAGACCGGCACGGTAGGCCTTGACCCCGATGAAGTAGAAGGTCAGGGCCATGAACCCCGTTCCGAATCCCACAATGGGAAAGAAACTGAACCCATCCCGGTAGCCCGCGCCCGAGGCACCGAAGACGGTGAAGGCCGAAAAATTCGTGGCCGCCATGGTGGCAAGGAAGATGAGGGGCCCCAGACGGCGTCCCGCCAGAAAATATTCGGCCGCGCTTTCCGATTTCCGAAATCCGGCAAGCCACCCGATGAGCACCACGCCCAGCGCGTAAACCACGAGAATTCCGATTCTTACACCCATCTCTTTTTCCCTCCAAAAAAATAAAGGCCATCCCCAAGCCGGGATGGCCTCATGGCCTGAACATAGCTCGTAAAAATCACGTTTTTTATTTTTCGGATGATTTTTTACAAAAAATATCTTACCAAGTCAAGTCCATGCTTTCACGTTTTTCACGTAATTCATCCATGAGAAAAAAAGAGGGGAGAAACTCCCCTCTTTCGCATACAGAAAGGAGGCTGTAAAACTACAGTCCCAACTCTCTCTTCTTATCTTCTGAAGGAACGCCGTTCTCATCCCATCCGCGAACCTGGTAATACCCGGGCAGAAGTTCGCCCAGCTTGTGGACGGTCCCCTTGTTGGGGCCTTCCGGCATGGGTTCCTTGAGCAGACGTTCCGGGAGGGTGTCGTCGTCCTTGCTGAAACCTTCCCGAAGGTTGAAGAGGCGCTCCAGGTTCCAGATGCGTTCGCCGATTTTCAAGACCTCATTGCCGTCCATCTCCCAGCCGGTCGCGGCGGACGTCATGGCGCCATACTCGTCCGCGCCCAGGGCGAAGGAGGAGAAAAGACACAGACCGCTCGCGTCGATAAACGCCGTCAAATCCTGGAATGTCTTGACCCACGCGGGCTTTCCCTCCAGCGCCTGGGGATCGATCTTCTCCGGCGCCCCGAGGATCTCCGGGGAAATCATATAACCGCGGACGTGGCAGCCGCCCCGGTTGGAGGTGGCATACTCGAGACCGTGTCCCTGCGCTCCCCGGGGGTCGTAAGCGGGGAGTTCCTGTTTTTTGACCGACATGGAAAGTTCAGGATGTCCGTAGGCGGTTGCCAGGCGGTAGGAACCTTCCGCCAGCTTATCGCCGAATCCCTCACGTAGCCCCATCTTACGGGTGTATTCCACGATGGCCTCGGCGCTGCCGAACTTCAGTTCCGGTCCGTCCAGATCCTCCTTGGGAATGTAGCCGCGCTCGTAGAGCTCCATGGCCGCAGCGATGGTGGCCCCGGCCGAAATTCCGTCCAGCCCCAGTTCGTTGCAGAGGTAGTTGGCCTCCACGATCGCCTTCAGGTCATCCACGCCGCAGTCGGCGCCAAAAGACCAAGCCACTTCGTATTCGGGACCCTCGCCTTCCCGGCCGTTGATCTTGGTTCCGCGCCCGCACCCGATGGGACAGGCAAAGCAGTGCCGCTTGGAAACGAGGTAGGTATCCGCCAGGGTTTCTCCGCTGATCTTGGACGCGCCCGCGAAAACGCCCGTCTGGAAATTTCGCGTCGGGAATAGGCCGTTTTCGTTGATGACATTAACGAGGACCGCCGTGCCGTAAGCGGGCAATCCCTGGCTGGTGGTAGGATTTTCCCGGATCTTCCCCATACTGACCTTTTGCGCCTCGCGAAATTGGTCCGCGTCGGCCAACTCCACCTTTCCTGTCCCCCGGACCACGACAGCCTTGAGGTTCTTGGCACCCATCACGGCGCCGACCCCGGTCCGCCCCGCGGCCCGATGCTTGTCATTGATGACACAGGCAATCAGCGACAATTTCTCCCCCGCCGGGCCGATGCAAGCCACCTTCGCTTTGTCATCACCCACCCGCGCCATCAGGGCGTCGGTGGTTTCGTGAGTGTTTTTTCCCCACAGATCCGAGGCGTCACGGATTTCCACCTTATCGTCCTTAATCCAGACGTAGACGGGTTTTTCCGCTTTCCCTTCGAAGATGATGAGGTCGTAACCGGCCGTCTTGAATTCCTTGCCGAAGAACCCCCCGGAATTGGACGAGGCGATGGCCCCGTTCAGCGGACCTTTCGTCACCACCATGTAACGCCCGCCTGTGGGCGCCGTCGTTCCTGTCAACGGGCCCGCGGCGAAAATCAGCTTATTGGCGGGGCTCAGGGGATCCGTCCCGGCGGGAAGCTCATCGTAGAGAATCTTCGAGGCCAGCCCCCGTCCGCCAAGAAAATCCCTCGCGAGGGATTCCTCGATGGGCTCCTTGGAAATTTTTCCCGACGTCAAATCGATCCGTAGAATCATCCCATTTAATGCCTTCATACCACGCCTCCCATGTTAATTGGTTGTCTGGAAGTTATTCATGACTGTCTCACCCGTCATGACACCCGTCAATATACCTGTTTATTATCATACAAATATATATCACATTACGCAATTTTTTCAATAACAAAAACCTCTATTCTCCCGGCTTACCTCCCATGTTGAAGTTTGCACAAAAGAGGGGTTGATTTGTAAAAAAATCCATGGTAAAAGAACCACGCTTTTGAGAGGCCTTTGGCAAGGGCCGTTAGCTCAGTCGGTAGAGCAGCAGACTTTTAATCTGTTGGTCGCAGGTTCGATTCCTGCACGGCTCACCACGTCGCGTCCCCATCGTCTAGCCTGGCCCAGGACACCGGCCTTTCACGCCGGCGACAGGGGTTCAAATCCCCTTGGGGACGCCAATTACTTTTTCTTAAATCATTTATTCCGCCTGCGCGCATATATGTCAAGCAATGACGTTTTCCAAAAAAACTTATGTTCCTTGGGTAAAGATTTCACCTCAAGGCTAAGCCGTTCTTTCCTCGTAACGGCCTTTCCAATTCACCATAAAGCCCCCATGACCAAACACCGTGCGGGAAAAGTGTTGATGACTTTCATCGTCTTTTCTTTTTCCTTTCTTATGTTTATCTCGATGCCGCGCGGAGAAGGCCAAGCCATGATCGCGTACGCCCGCAAGACGGGAAAGCCCTGCAGGTACTGCCACGTCAGCATTGGAGGCGGAGGAAAACTCACCAAAGCGGGGAAAAAATTCCGCGAGGACGGGTACATCCTTCGAGAGCCCGCACACTCCCGCCTGCCGTGGCGAATCGTCCTCTCCGGATGCGCCGGTATACTCGTCTTGACGGCGGGTTTCATCCTTTTATGGAGGCGAAAAAAGGGCGCGCGGGAATCATCAAAATGAAACCCGGGCACCCTCTTCACTTGAGAAGCGATAGGGTTCCTTTCAGGAACCTCTAAAGGGGCACGCCCTCCTCTGACCAGCCCCGGAGGCGGTAGTAGTCGGAGAGCATCCTCTCGAAGTCCTCTCGCTTCAGGACCTTCCCCTCCGGCCCGAGGGGTTCCTCGAAGAAGCGTTTCGGGAGGGTATCGTCCGCCTTCGTGACACCCTCGCGCAGGTTGAATTTCCGCGTCAGGTCGATAACATGGGAGGCAAGTCGCTTCAACCCGTCCTTGTCCAGGTCCAGGCCCGTCGTCAGCCGGATGATCTCGCCAAGCTCGCCCCACATGTACATGTCCCGGTAAAACCGGCAGACGATGAGCACGTCGTGCAGGGTGAGGCGCTCCTCGAAGTCGACGAAGACTTCCGCCTTCCCCTCGATCTGGTCCTTGTCGATCATCCCGGAAAGCTCGGCCTTGTAGAAGGTGGCGCGCAGGTGGCAGGCCCCGCGGCACGAGGTGGCGTAGGCCAGGCCCATCCCCTTGAGCACCCGGGGCTCGTAGCCGGCGGGCTCCATCCCCTTGACGTGGATGGCCGTATCCTCCATCCCCCACGCCTTCGCCGCGTGCCGGATGCCCTCCGACAGGACCTTCCCGATACCCCGCTTGAAGGTAATGTCCATGAGCAACCCCGCCGCCGCGTCCGGATCGCCGTAGGGAATCTTCTCCTCGATCTTTCCCGTCTTCGAGGCCTCCATGGCGAAGGCAACCAGGTTTCCCGCCGTGATGGTGTCCATGCCCAGCATATCGCAGATGTTGTTCAGGTAGGCGATCTCGTTGAGGTCGCGGATCATACACAGCCCGCCGAAGGCGTAGATAGTCTCGTATTCCGGGCCCTCGATCTGCAGGCCCTTGTGCCGGCCTTCCTGCACGGTGGAGAGTTTTCCGCAGGCCATGAAGCACTTGGCGCAGGAACGGGACCGGGTCTTAAGCTTCGCGTTCATGGTCTCGGCGGTGAGGGCCTCCCATCCCTCGAAGGTGCCCTGATGCCAATACTTAGAAGGGAATCCGCCGATGGAATTGTTGATACCCACCAGCATGGGGGTCCCCAGGGTGCGGTAGGCCTTCGCCCCCGCGTCGGTCTTGCCCCGCTCCCGCATCCTCTTGAAAAAGGCGTCGAGCCCTTCGGGATCGTGGACCTCCCGGCGGACGTTCCCGCGGAAGGCCAGGGCCTTGACCTTCTTGGCGCCCAGGACCGCCCCCACGCCCGTCCGTCCGGCGGAGCGCCAGTAGTCGTTCTCGATGACGGCGAAACGGACCCGGTTTTCCCCCGCCGGGCCAATGCTCAAAACCGCTACCTTGCCGGAGTCTATCTCATCCTTGACCGCGTCCTCCGTCTCGTAGGTTCCCTTGCCCCAGAGATGCGTCGCCTCGTGAAAGATGACCTCCGCGTCCGTGATCTCCAGGTAGACGGGCGTGTCCGAGGCCCCCTCGAGAATCACGGCGTCGTAGCCCGCCCGGCTGATGAACTCGGCCACGTGCCCCCCCGCGTAAGACTCAGAGTAGATCCCCGTCAAAGGCGACTTCGTAAAGATCCCGTAGCGGCTCGAGCCGGGCACCACCGTGTCCGTTACCGGCCCCAGGGCGAGGATGAAACGGTTCTCCTGGGAAAGGGGGTCGACCCCCGCCGGATTGTTCTCCAGGAGAAGGTGGGTTCCCAACCCCTTTCCCCCAAGGGTCCTCTTCAGAATCTCATCATCGATCGGCTCCTCCCGGTAAGATTTCGTCCCGAGATCTATCCGCAACAACCGGTTGAAAAAACCCTTCATGCACTTACCCTCCCCATACCTTTGGTTATCTTCCTCACAACGCCATCCGATAGATTTCCATGGCATCCTCCAAAGTCAGGATCCTCGGGTTGTTGGCCAAAAGCCGCGTCACCTTCATGGCGCCCGCCGCGAGTTCCGGCACGTGTTTCTCCTCAACACCGAACGCCTTAAGGCTTCTCGGTACGTCCAGGTCTTCAGCCAGGACTTCCAGGGTTTCCACCGCCAGTTCAGCGGCGTTCCTTTCACTGAGCCCGTAGGTGTCTTCACCGAGAATCTCGGCTAATTTAGCAAATTTCGAGAGATTTCCCAAGTAGTTATAGCGCATCACGGGAACAAGCATGATGGTGTTGGCCACGCCGTGGGGGATGTGAAACTCCGCCCCAATGGGATAAGCGAAGGCGTGCACCGCGGTAACCCCCGCGTTGGCGAAGGCCATGCCGGCAAGCATGCTTCCCAGGAGCATGTCCGCCCGGGCGGAGAGGTTTGAACCGTTGGCATACGCCGTCCTCAGGCTATTATAGATCAGCGTGATCGCCTTGACGGCCAGGGTATCCGTGACGGTCGTGGCATGGATGGATGTATATGCCTCGACGGCATGGATCAGGGCGTCCATTCCCGTGGAAGCCGTCACCTTCGGGGGCATGCTGACCGTCAGCTCGGCATCGAGAATCGCCACCTCGGGGAACAGGTGGGCGCTGACGATCCCTTTCTTCAGCTTTTCCTCGTGGTCCGACAGGATGGCGATGGGGGTTACCTCACTTCCCGTACCTGCGGTGGTGGGGATGAGAATGGTCTTCAAGCCGGGTTTTTTCACCTGGTCAATGCCGAAGAATCCGGTTACGTCCCCCTCGTTCGTCACGCTCACGGCCGTCACCTTTGCAATGTCAAGGGATGATCCACCCCCGATCCCGATCACGACGTCGATGCCGTTCTCCTCGGCGATTCGCGTCGTCTGATAGATTATTTCGTAACCTGGATCCGCCTCTACACCGTCGAAAAGGACATACGAAAGAGACATCCCATCCAGGATTTTTTCCAGCTTTTCAACGATTCCGGACGCGACGAGGCCCTTGTCCGTGATGACGAGCGCGCGTGTTGCATTCAACTGACGAAGTTCGTTCGCCACGTTCGAAAGGGCTCCCAACCCCTTAACGATCCGTTTTGTAGTCCTAAAGATGGTCACACCTTCCATGTTCCCCTCCTCTCAAACGGCTAAATATTTTTTCTTAACGTCCTCGCTGGCCTGGAATTCATCGATACTCCCGCTGAAAACAACATGCCCCTTGTCGATGACGACGACCCAGTCGGAAACGGCCGAAGCGAATCGAACATTTTGCTCGGACAAAAGAATGGTAGTTTTCGATTCCTTCAGTTTCAAAACGAAGTCTTTTAAAAAGGCCACGATGACCGGCGCAAGTCCCTCCGAGGGCTCATCCAGAAGGAGTAAATCCGGGTTACCCATCAATGCGCGGGCAATGGCGAGGATCTGTTGTTCCCCTCCGGATAACGTCCCCCCGACGCGATCCTGCAAATCCTTCAGAATGGGGAAATAATCGATGATCTTTTCAAGGTCCCACTCGCCCTTTCGCCCCGGGATGTGTCCCAGTTCGAGGTTTTCTCTTACGGTCAATCGATCCAGGATCCGCCGGTCCTCGGGAACGAACCCGATCCCCATTCTGGCGATCTTGTAGGGAGGCAATCTCCGGCATGAGATCCCTTTGAAACGGATATCCCCGTTCCTTGGAGGATTTAATCCGATGATGGATCGAAACGTCGTCGTCTTCCCCGCCCCGTTCCGCCCCATGAGACACACCGTCTGTCCCTCCTCGACGGAAAGATTCACGTCGAACAGGACGTGACTACGTCCGTAAAAAGTATTGATGTCAACGACTTCTAATACCCTTCCCATAGATGATCCTCTCCCAGGTAAGCGCCGATCACATCCGCGTTCTCCCTTATTTCATCGGGTTTCCCTTCCGCCAGCAGGCTTCCCTGGTGTAACACGCGTATCCACTGCGCGATCTCGAAAACCAGGTCCATGTCGTGTTCGATAAAAATGAGCGTCAGGTCATATTCCTTCCAGAGTTTCTCGATCAGGTGCGTCGTCTGTATCCTTTCCTCCGGGGACATCCCGGCCGTCGGTTCGTCCAGGAGGAGAAGGCGCGGTTCCAAAGCCAGGGCAATACCAATATCGAGCAGTTTCTGATCTCCATGGGCAAGCTCATACGCGTATCGTTCCGCCTGATTACCAAGTCCCAGGCTCTCAAGAATTCGATAGGCGGATTCGGTCGTCTCTTCGAACTTCTCCAGAGGACTCCTGAAATTCCTCGTTTTGTTCTCCTTCGCGAGACGGGCAAGCCGGACATTGTCCAGAACCGTTTCCTCCTGGAAAATGGAAGAGACCTGGAAGGAGCGCCCCACGCCTTCGCGAACGATCGCCTCCGTTCCTCTTCCTTTGATGTTTATTCCCGCGTAGGTGATTTCCCCTCTGTCGATCTCATAATACCCGGTAATCAGGTTGAAAAGTGTTGATTTCCCCGCCCCGTTCGGGCCGATGATAGCAGACAGCTCCCCTTCCGCCACGGCGAAACTCACGTCGTCGATGGCGAGAAAGCCATCGAACGATTTCCTGACGTTTTTGAGTTGCAAGATATTTTTCATCATTATATCTTCAAGCGCCTCCTCAGTTTTGAAAATTCACCCAAGACGCCCTTTGGAAAAAGCAAAACAATCAAAAGCATTATGATTCCGATGATGAAGGACCAGTACTCCGTGTAAGCCCCAATGATATCCTCGATGAGCACGATCACACCGCCCCCCAGAAACGGCCCAAAAAACTGCCCGATCCCGCCCAGAACCGACATGAGTATCACCTCACCCGAAGTGGTCCAGTTCAACATTCCCGGATGTATGGACCCATTGATCCCCGCCATCAGGCTTCCGGCCAAAGAACTGAAAATGGCGGATACCACGTAAACCCCCAGCTGGTAGTTCTTGACCTTCCTTCCGAGGAAACTGACCCTGATGGGATTCTGGCGCAGGCATCTCAGCGTCAATCCGTAAGGGGAATTCACGAATTTCCGGATGATCCAGACGGACAAAAGAACCAGGATGAGAGAAAAGTAGTAATAGGCCTTGGGCGTGCCGAGAAAATCCGGAGGATAGATACCCTGGATTCCGTCGTCTCCTCCCGTGAAGGAATACCACTTGAAAACGATTTCCCACCCTAGCTGGGCAAAGGCCAAAGTCAGCATGGTGAAATAGACCCCGCTCAAGCGGATGGTAATCAACCCCAGCAGGATACTGATGGCTATGACGGCGGTCATTCCGATCAGGATAGAGGGGATGAACCAGAAGGCCCCGAAATGGATAACCATAAGTCCCGTTACGTAGGCTCCGAACCCGTAGAAAAGGGCCTGCCCGAAGGAGAGCATTCCGGAAACCCCAAAGAGAAGGTTGAATGCCAGGGCAAACAATCCCCACACGATGATCTCGTTCATCAGGATGACCACGTATTCAGACACCTTCATGAAGGGAAGCAAAAACAGCAAAACCACAATGCCGGCCAGGAAAATCCTGTTATTCAAACGTTTCAAGGACATTTTTCAAATCTTCTTTCTCACCTTCTTGCCGAAAAGGCCTTCCGGCTTGAAGATGAGCACCACGATCATGAAAGGTAGTTGAAAAGCGAGGCCCACTTTGGCACATACGCCACGGCAAAGGAATTCACCTCACCGATGATGAGCGCTCCAACCCAGGCTCCCCAGAAATTTCCCATCCCTCCAAGGACAACCACTATGAGGCTGTCGATTATGACCTCGATGCCGGCTCCCGGTGTCACTGAACGAAGCGGCGCGGCCAGGATGCCGCTCATGCCTCCCAAGGCCGTGGCGATACCGAAGACCGTCGTCATGGTCAACGGCACGTTGACTCCCAAGATCCCAAGCATTTCCCTGTCGATCGCGGAGGCCCTCGCGATCTTTCCAGGCCGGGTGTGATTCAGGATCAACCATGACAAAACCACAAGGAGGAGACCGATAATAATGATGACAAGATAATAAGAAGGCAGGATGGCTGAGCCTATCTTGATGGAGCCTGAGAATCCCGCGGGACGTTCAATCGTCTTGTATTCCGTGCCCCAAATCATCTTCACCACGTCGTCAATAATGAGGATGAAACTGTAGGTCAGGAGAATTTGGAAACCACCCTCTTCCGCGCGCCCGTAAATCCTCCGGAGGAAGAAGAATTCCATGGCCATTCCCAGAATTCCTACCCAGATGGACGCGAGAAACAAGGCCGCCCAGAAATTTACATGCCAGTAAGAAATTATCTGGTATCCCAGGTAGGCCCCCAGCATGTAGAAGGAACCGTGTGCAAAGTTGAAGACATCCACGACCCCGAAAATCAGCGTCAGGCCGCTGGCCACCAAGAAAAGGAAGGTTGCCACCGTCAGGCCGCTGATAATTTGCACGAATATAAAGCTCAGGTCCATGATTCCCGTTCTACGTGAATGTTCTTTCGAGATATCCCTGGTTTCAGCAGGATTGCGCCGTCACCGCGAAACGTGGTACGGGGAGACGCCACATAGGCGACTCCCCGTCGCCATAACGACAAATCCTACTTTTTCCTGTGGGACTTGATGTAATCCATCGGTGGAATCAGGTCCTCGGCCTTGTAGACCTTCCACTTTCCAAGCATTCGGGTTGCGGGTGGATAGTTCTTGTTGGGAACCGTGACGCCGATCGCCTGAACCTGCACGATCTGGTGCGTCTCCGGACGCATGTAAGATGTAAAACCTTCGGGATCCTCCGGCAATTTGATCTTCAACCCTTCCAGGGCCTTGATCAACTTGGCCGTGTCATTGGGATTTCCAACCTTCTTTACAGCGTAAGCGATGGCATAAATCCCCGCATAGGCGCCCTCCGCCGCGTAGGACGGATAACGTCCCGTGAGCTTGTGAAACTTATTGACGAATTCCTTGTTAAGCTTCGTGTCAGGCCAGTTGTCGTGGTGCCGAGCGGAAAGAATCAGGCCGAGAGGCAGTTCATCACCCATGGCACTCATCAGTTCGTAGTTCCCGCCGGCGTCCGGGTGAAAGTAAATCATCTTCTTGAACAAGCCGTAAGGTATTGCCTGCTTGATAAAGGCTACCGTGTCGCCGCCCCAAAAACCGGCCACGAGAACATCCGGCTTGTCCTTCATGATGGAGGTGATATACGAGGTGTAGTCCGGCGTATAAATCTTTGGCCAGTAGACACCCACCACCTTGTACTTGACCCCGTATCGTTTCAGGTTGTACTGAAGTTCGTCCCACTGACTGTGGCCATAGGCGTAGTCCGGCCCGATGAAGGCGATCGTTTTCCATCCCTTTTCCTTCTGGAGATCTTTCAGATAAAGGGCGCCCGCAGCCATGGACTGGAAGGTGTTGTTGGATACCCTGAAATAATACGGCTGGAAGTTGTCGACCGTTAGTCGCGTCGACGCGTGATCCGTTCCGATGAAGATCTTCTTGTATTTCTTCGAAACCTGCGTTACTGCGAGGCCGACACCGGAACTCACCACGCCGAAAAGAAAATTCACCTTGTCTTCCAGGATGTAGCGTTTTGCAATCCGGACCGCGTAGGCCGGCTTCACCTTGCTGTCGGTGAAAAGGACATTCAGCTTGTATCCTGCAACGCCCCCTTTGGAATTGATTTCGTTGACCGCCATTTCGACGGCAGCCACGGAATCCTTACCGTAGAGACCCGCCCGCCCCGTCATGGGATACAAGGCCCCGATCAGGACTTCCTTCTTGGCGCCAGCGTAGGACTGGGAACCCGCCACAGCGATGAAACAGACGGCTAAAAATACCGTAACAAAAACCAGAAAAAATTTCTTAGACATCATTCCCTCCTTTTATCAGTTTATCCAATCTCCCTCGAAACACCAAAATATTCTCTATGTACCCTCACCTCCTTTTTGCGTGGCTTCCACTTCATCTTTTCAAGCAATATCCATTCCTTTTGAAAGCCAACAGCAAAAAGGTTTTATATAACGATGGTTTAGAAGAAACAATGAAAAATTGACAGGAAAAGAATCTTGCATTAATGCAATACACAATTCTACATAGAAACAACTTTTGCAATATTAGATTATATTACAATATGTTATAACATAATTGCATTTATGCGCATATACTGCATATTTGCAATGCATTTAGATGATATGGTATTTTCGGATTTTTCTAAGCAACGTGGATGGATGGACACCCAATACCCTTGCGGCGGATGAAATGCTATTATAGTTTTCCAGGGTCTTCTTGATGAATTCGGATTCGAACATACCCACGGCATCCTTCAGGTCCAGGTCTTTCATGTATTTATAATTGAGAGGATTCCCTCCGGTCAGCTCCGAGGGAAGGTCTGACAAAACAATATCATCCCCTTCGCTCATTACCATGATACGTTCCACGATGTTTATCAATTCACGCACGTTCCCCGGATACGTATAACCGGTTAGATAATCCAGAACCTCCTGGGTAAATCTCTTGTTGAATCCGAGTTTCTTGTTCAACTCGTTCAAGTACTTGAAGGCCAGGATGGGAATATCCTCTTTACGTTCACGCAAAGGAGGAATGAAGATGGGAAACACGTTAAGTCGGTAGTAGAGATCCTCCCGGAAACGGCCTTCTTTCACAAGTGTTTTCAGGTCCACGTTCGTGGCGGCGATGATTCTCACGTCCGCCTCTTTCTGTTTCACGCTCCCCACAGGTTTGAATATTCTCTCGTCGATAAAATTGAGGAGCTTGACCTGAAGGTCAAGTTTTAACTCCCCTATCTCGTCCAGGAACAAGGTCCCCGTGTCGGCCATTTCAATCAACCCGGCCTTACCCGAATCGAGTGCTCCCGTAAAGGCCCCCTTCTCGTAGCCGAAAAGCTCGCTCTCGATGAGATTCTCGGGTATCGCCCCGCAGTTGATTTTCACGAAAGGGCAATTCTTACGGGGGCTCAGGTTGTGAATAACCTTTGCCAACATGGTCTTTCCCACGCCGGATTCCCCTATCAAAAGCACGGAAGTCCCGACGGGAGCTACCTTGATGGCCTGTTGGATGACACGCGTCATGGCCTTGCTTTTAGCCACCAGGTTTTCCAGGACCTTTTCGTACTGCTCCTGTTGAAGCAGGGCCTGGTAGTAGAGGGAACTCAAACGCTTGCTTTCTTCCAGTTTCATCCTCAGCTCCACAAGCTCCGTCACGTCCCTCACGTTCGTCACGACCAGGATGATGTTGCCATTTCGGTCGAAGATTGGGTTTCCGCTGACCATGACCTTCTTGTTGCCCATGACGCTCTGCATGATCGTCACGGGTCGGCGTTTCTTCAAGACCTCCAGGGTAACCGAGTTATCGAACACCCCCGCTTCGACAAGCTCCCGCATGTTCCGCCCCAGTAGATTGTCCCGCTTCAGGCCTGTAATTCTTTCGTAGGCCCGGTTGACCTTGATGGTGTTCGCCTCCCCATCCGTAATGTAAAGGCCATCGTAGGAAGATTCGATCAGGGCATCGATCTCTTCATAGGTAAGGAATTTCTCCCTAAGGCCTTCCTTGCCAGATGTGGATTTCTCTCTTTCCTTCAAGCTTCAGCCTATTTCAGATACTTATCCCGCAGGCCCTTCTTGTAGATCTTGCCCGAGCCGGTTCGCGGGAGGGCGTCGAGGAATTCCACCGACTTGGGGGCCTTGTAGCGGGCCAGGTTTTCCTTGCAGAAGGCGATGATCTCCTCCGCCGTGGCCGTCATCCCCTCTTTCAGGACGATGCAGGCGTGGACCGCCTCGCCCCACTTTTCGTCGGGGATGCCGATGACGGCCGCCTCCAAAACCGCCGGGTGCTCGTAGAGAACGTTCTCCACCTCGGTGGAATAGACGTTTTCGCCCCCCGTGACGATCATGTCCTTCTTCCGGTCTACGATATTGACGTAGCCTTCCGGGTCCACCACCGCCAGGTCGCCCGTGTGGAGCCACTCGTCCTTCAGCGCCTTGGCCGTTTCCTCCGGCAGGTGCCAGTAGCCGGGGGTCACGCTGTCGCCCTTGACGATAATCTCCCCGACCTCTTCGTTGTTCCAGGCTATCTCCGAGCCGTCCTCCCGGACCACCTGAAGCTGGACGAAGATGACGGGCCGCCCCGTGGCCGCCTTGAAGCGAAACTGCTCGTCCTCCGGACGCGTTTTCAAGGTATCCTTGAGGATGGACATGGTGAGATACGGCGCCGTTTCCGTCATGCCGTAGGTCTGGATGTAGTCGCACCCGAAGGCGGCCATGATCTTGCGAACCACCTCCGGGGCGATGGGCGCGCCGCCGCTGAGCATGACGCGCAGGGAGGAAAAATCGTGGGTTTTCATAGCGGGATCGTTGACCATGAGATTGAGCATGGTGGGAATCATGTTGGTGAGGGTTACCTTCTCCCTTTCCATGAGCGCCATGACCCTTTTCGCGTCGAATTCCGGGACCATGACATGCGCGCCCCCCACCCAGGTGATGGCCCAGGTGGCCCAGGCGTCGGCCAGGTGGAACATGGGCGCCACGTGGATCCAGCGGTCTTCGTCGGTCAGCTTCAATTCCGCGATGGTGCCCAGGGCGTGCACCGCCACGTTGTTGTGGGTCAAGATGACCCCTTTCTGCCGGCCCGTGGTGCCGCTGGTGTAGTAGAGTTGGGCCACGTCATCCCCGGAGACGTCGGCGGGTTTCACGTCTCCCTTGGCGGCCGCCATCATCGCCTCGACGGCGGCGCCATCCGCCGGGATCTCCCCTTTGCCGGTCCAGAAAACGGGGAGGTCTCGCCCGAGCGTTTCCAGGCTTCCCGCCACGAGATCGGCGAAAAGAGGCTGGGCGACAAGGGCCTTGGCCTCCGTATCCTCCAAGATGAAGGCGATCTCCCGCGCGGAGAGGCGGTAGTTCAAGGGACAGGAGATGGCGCCGAGGAGGGACAGGGCGTAGTAGGCCTCCAGAAAGTAGTGGCAGTTCTGATGCAAGATGGCCACGCGGTCCTCTCGGCCGATGCCCCGGTCTCGGAAGGCCCCGGCAAGCTGTTTAATTCTCGTGACGAACTCGCCGTAGGTAAAGCGTTCGTCACCACAGATGACCCCAATCTTTTCCGGGTAAAGCCGTTCCACCTTGTAGAGTGATTCAAGCAGGTTCATTCAACTCCCTCGCAAAGTATGTTCAAGGTTCAAGGTTCAAAGTTCAAGGTTCGATTTCGCACGGCCGCGGCCTGGGTCGGTATTTTTTTGAAATCGGAATGTCGCCTCCTCCCCGCTTGCCCGAAAAGGGACACTTTCGCCCGCCAGCCGCATTTCCTTCTCACGGTTCCATAGTTACAGGCTTGCGGGCAAATGTGTCAAGAGGAGGGAGGGGGGCGCTTAACGCGCCCCCGCGGGTTAAGAGGAGAGTTCGCTGAAACAGGCGTCCAGGATGGCCAGGCCTTTCTCCAACTGGCTCCTCTCGATGGAAACGGGCATCAGCGTCCGGATGACGTTGCCGAAGTTGCCGCAGGAGAGGAGAATCAGGCCCTTGTCGTAGGCCAACTGGACGATCTTTTTCGCCTCGTCGGCGGCCGGTTCCTTCTTCTCCCGGTCTTTCACCAGTTCCAGGGCGAGCATGGGTCCCAGGCCCCGGACCTCCCCGATGACGGGATGTTTCTCCTGGAGTTTCTCGAAGGCGAGCCGGACCTCTTCTCCAAGTTTCTTACCCTTCTCGATCAGGCCTTCTTCCTCGATGGTCTCGAAAACCGCCAGCGCGGCCACGCAGGAGAGGGGATTGCCCCCGTAGGTTCCGCCCAGGCCGCCCACGTGCGGGGCGTTCATGATCTCCGCCCGGCCCGTCACGGCGCTCAACGGCATTCCCGCCGCGAGGGACTTGGCCGAGAGAAGCATGTCGGGTTCCACCCCGAAGTATTCGGAGGCGAAGAGATACCCCGTCCGGCCCATGCCCGACTGGATTTCGTCCATGATGAAGAGGATGCCATTCTCCTCGCAGATTTCCTTGACACGCTTGAAGTAGTCCTTCGGGGGAACGATGAAACCGCCCTCCCCCTGCACCGGCTCGGCAATCACCGCCGCGACCTGGTCCGCCGCGACTTGGTTGATGAAAAAGTCGTTCAACGCCTCCGCGCACCTCAGGTTACACCCCGGATAGGTCTTCCCGTAGGGACAGCGGTAGCAGTACGCGAACGGCATCCGGTAAACCTCCGGCGCGAAGGGGCCAAACCCCCACTTGTAGGGTTTCACCTTGCTGGTCAGGGTCATGCCCAGCAGCGTCCGGCCGTGAAAGGCGTTCTCGAAGGCGATGACGGCGGGACGCTTGGTGTAATACCGGGCGATCTTCACCGCGTTTTCCACCGCCTCCGCCCCGCTGTTGGCGAACATGGTCATCTTGGGAAAATCACCCGGTGTCACCTCGTTGAGCTTCCTGGCCAGGTCGATGTAGGGCTCATACATCACCACGTGAAAACAGGTGTGGATGTAACGTTCCGCCTGGTCCTTGATGGCGTCCACCACCCGCTTCGTGCAGTGCCCCACGTTCTCCACGCCGATGCCGCCGGCGAAATCGATGTATTCCTTCCCCTCCACGTCCCGGATGATGGCCCCCTCCGCCTCCGCGACGAACATGGGCAGCACGTTGAACACCCCCCGGGGGACATGTTTTTCCCGCAGTTTCAATAAATCATCGGTCTTGTTCATGGATTCCTCCTTCTCTTCATTATGATGCCATTCTAAATGAAATTCTTCTCATTGTCATTCTACATGCCGAGATAGGCCTCGCGGACCTTCTCGTCCTTTTCCAGGTCCGCTCCCGTCCCTTCCATGACGATTCGGCCGTTTTCGATGACATAACAGTAGTCGGCCACTTTGATGGCCTGGTTGACGTTCTGCTCCACAAGCAGGATAGTCGCCCCACGCTTGTGCAGGTCCTTGATGATGGAAAAGACGTTCTGGACGAGGATGGGGGCCAGGCCCAGGCTCGGCTCGTCGAACATGATGAGTTGCGGGTCCTGCATGAGGGCCCGCCCGATGGCCAGCATCTGCTGCTCTCCCCCGGAAAGTGTTTCCGCCACCTGCCTGCGCCTCTCCTTCAGGACTGGGAACAAGTCGTAAACCCGCTCCAGATTTTCCTTCCGTTTCTCTTTCGCCCGTTTTAGGTAGGAGCCAGCGAGGAGGTTTTCCTCCACGTTCATCTGGGGAAAGAGCTGGCGTCCCTCGGGGATGAGCGTAATTCCCCGGTCGGCGATTTCGTGGACCGGCAGGGGATGGATCGGTTTCCCGGAGAAGTAAACCTCGCCGCTTTCCGGCTTTAGAAGGCCGCTGATGGTTTTCAAGGTGGTGGTCTTTCCCGCCCCGTTCGCCCCGAGCAATGTCACCAACATCCCCCTTTCCACCTTAAAGGTGATATCCCAGAGCGCCTGGCTTTCCCCGTAAAACGTGTTGATTCCCTTAACTTCCAGTAAACTCATGCCTGCGACTCCCCCAGATAGGCTTCAATGACGGTGGGATTCTTGGCGACCTCCCCCGGCTTTCCCTCCGCGATCTTCTGCCCGTAGTTCAGAACCACGACCCGGTCACTGATGTTCATGATGACCCGCATGATATGCTCCACGATCAGGATCGTCACTCCCTGGTCCCGCACCTTCAGGATCAGCTCGATGGTCCTGTCCGCTTCTGTGGGGTTCAGACCGGCCACCACCTCGTCCAGGAGGAGGAGATTCGGCTCCAGTGCCAGGGCCTTGGAGATTTCCAGCCGCTTTCGCCCCGCCAAGGTCAGCACCTGGGCGGATTCATCCTTTTTCTCGATAAGCCCCGTAAACTCAAGGATTCTCTCGGCATTTTTCTGTGCGTTCGCCATTCTCGGATACTTGAGGAAGGAGGCGATGACCACGTTTTCCAGGACGGTCAGTCCCGCGAAGGGCTTCACGATCTGGAAGGTTCGGCCGATTCCTTCCCGCGCCAGCCGGTAGGGGGGAAACCCGGAGATGTCACGTCCTTGGAAGGTGATGGACCCCTCGGACGGCGAATAGTACCCGCTTACCACGTTGAACAGGGTGGTCTTTCCCGCCCCGTTTGGACCGATCAGGCCAACGATCTCTCCCTGGTTGACCTGGAAGGAAACCCGGTCCACCGCCCGCAACCCACCGAATATCTTCGATACCTTCTCTATCTTCAGAATAGGTTTTTTCATCTCTCCGCTATCCCCGCTTTTCTTTTTTGAGGGCCAGGCCCTTCTTCAAGGCTTTTCGTCCTTCATGCCGCGAGACAAACGCGCCCCAGAGGCCGTCCGGCAGAAAGACCACGCTGGCGGCGATGGCGGCCCCCAAAATCACCAGGTAAAGGACCTGGTACTGGGACAGATATGCCCAGAAATAGGTCTTGAAGGCGTAAATGAGCGCCGCGCCGATGGCGGGTCCCACCAGGGTTCCCAGCCCCCCGAAGACGGCCATGACCACCGCCTGGTCCGTAACCAGATCGCCGAGGGTGGAAGCCGGGTTGATGTAGGTAATCCAGTAGGCGTAGATA
>Ga0256833_1000818_pt1 | contig 23645 bp, 22 predicted proteins | sample 356284metaG_FD_190535 | JGI IMG/M metagenome (GOLD analysis project Ga0256833, IMG submission 190535) | Hydrothermal vent microbial communities from Mid Atlantic Ridge, Atlantic Ocean - 356-284 | ecosystem: Environmental > Aquatic > Marine > Hydrothermal vents | place: Atlantic Ocean: Mid... | reverse complement strand
GGTCCCTGAAAATAAAAAGGCCCTGCCTATGGTCAGGGCCTTGGGTGTCTGGATCTGGCTATTTTGAGCCTCTATCTTTCTCTTTTACCTGAAATGAACTCCTCTGTACTTTTGCATGCCTCATCGTCTGTCATCTGCTGGGGAGGATGTTTCATGAAATAGGCAGATGGGGACGTGAGAGGGCCACCGATGCCACGATCCAAAGCGAGCTTGCAACATCTTATGGAATCTATTGCGACACCAGCCGAGTTTGGAGAGTCTTCCACAGATAGGCGAAGCTCCAGGTGCATAGGCACATCGCCAAAAAGCTTTCCCTCCATCCGTATGAATGCCACCTTGTTATCCTTCTGCCATGGGACATAGTCACTTGGCCCGATGTGAATGTTGTCGGCAGGCAGGGGTTGGGCCAAAACGGCCTGGACGGCCTCTGTTTTTGAAAGTTTCTTGGAGCGCAACCTGTGACGGTTCAACATATTGAGAAAGTCGGTGTTTCCGCCGGTATTCAACTGATATGTGCGTTCAAGTTTTACACCACGTCTTTTAAAAAGATTGGCAAGTGCCCTGTGGGTGATTGTGGCCCCAAGCTGGGACTTGATATCGTCTCCCACAATGGGAAGGTTTTTTTCATGGAATTTTTGCGCCCACCTGGGGTCACTGGCAATGAATACAGGCATGTTGTTAATGAATCCGACACCTGCCTCAAGGGCACACTCTGCATAAAATCTGACAGCCTCTTCAGAGCCGACAGGCAGATAGTTCAAAAAGACCTCGGTGCCCGACTCCTTCAATATCTTAACAATGTCTTCCTTTGTTGGTTCCGGTTCATCTGCAAGGACAAAGGTCTTGTCCTCAGGATAATTCTTCATATGTTCTGAAAAACCATCCAGTATTCGGCCCATGTTAACCTTGACCTTGGTGGCCGGTATGTCTTCACAGAACACTGTGGTGCAGTTGGGCGGTGAAAAGATTGCCTCTGCCACATCTTTGCCAACCTTTCTCTTATCGATATCAAAGGCAGCGACCACTTCGATATCGCTGGGCTTGTATCCGCCAATATCCCAATGCATGAGTCCAATTGCATCTTCGGCGGTCTTGTCCGCATAATAGTTTATTCCTTGCCATAGTGAAGAAAAGCAGTTACCTACCCCAGCCACGGCAATCTTGATTTTAGACATTTGTTGGTGCTCCTCCCTTAGCTAAAAAAATCTAACAAGATTTCCTCAACTATTCTTCCGTCTCCTCTATGTCGATTTCGACCTCGAAAAAACTGTGTCCGCAATCATAGCATTTAATGTCTATTATCTTGTTGTCGATTATGGATACATATATTTCATCACTGCCGCAGCTACATTTTTCATGAACTGAATCCCTTACCAGCTGTTCTAACTGCGGCTGGATGTCAACGGGTATATCCGGATCAAAGGTAATTTTCACGTATATCCTCCAAAGCCAGCAGGCTCTTAACAACAAATCCACTCTATAAAAAAGCTAATTACGCAGTCTAACAATTTATCCTTTACTTTGCAAAGAATTTTGCCTGTTTTTTTGGTAAGTTATTAATATAACATGCGAAAATCGTTAGCAAATTACATAAAGTAAGTTGGCGAACAAACGAAAAGGGCAGCTCGGCTTTCGAGCTGCCCCCTATATTAATCCTGTTGGAAAAGTGGTTATTTTTTATTTTTAAGGCTGTTATGGACTGAGTCGTTAGGTTGAGATGACGGTCCCAAAAGTCCCTCATTCATTGTGACAGGGTACTTCTTCTTAAGTCTTGAAACGATTTCATCTCTAAGCTTTATCTGTTTTTTCCTTAAAAGTTTTTGCCTTATCTCCTGTTTGACCTCTTTAAAGGAGCGCTGTTTTGAAGGCTTCCTGTCTTCAAGTTTTATAATATGGTAGCCGAAGGTCGTCTTGACAGGCTTGCTTATCTGGCCCTTTTTCAAAGAAAAGGCTGCCTTTTCAAACTCTGGCACCATCTGGCCTTTTCTGAAATAGCCGAGATCTCCGCCTCTTGCCTTTGAACCCGGGTCGTCTGAATATTTTTGGGCAAGTTTTGAGAAGGATTCACCTTTGAGGATCTTGGCCCGGATCTCAAGTGCCTTCTTCCTTGCCTCCTCCCACTTTTTCTTGTCCGCATTGGCAGGTACTTTTATAAGGATATGTCTTGCCCGCACCTGCTCGGGCTGTATGAATTCTGATTTGTGTTTGTTGTAATATTCCTTTATCTCTGTGTCCGAGACCTTGGCCTTGTCAGAAATGTTCTCACGCATGTATTCTTGAGCGAGAAGGGCATTTGTCATCTCTTCTATTCTTTTTTTAACATTAGGTTTGTCTTGCAGGTTTTCTTTTCTTGCCTCCATTGCCATGAGATTAAGCTGGACCCAGCGCTCAAGTAGCTGCTTTTTGAGCTGGGGGTTTCGTTGAACGGCCATCTGTAACTGTGGGGGTAGGGAGCGGATCTGATCGTTGAACTGCTTGAGGGTAAGCTGGTACTTTCCTACTTTTGCCAGGACCTTGTCTTTTCCGTTTTGAGCTGCCCAGCATGCCGAGGTTGAAACGATAACAAACACTAATGTAAGAATGGTAAATCTGGTCTTTTTCATCAATAGGCTCTCCTTTAACTGACTTTGTTTAACGTATGATTGTTCTTTCAGGGTAATAACCCGGATTCACAGAGGAATTTGGTAAAACCATAGACCGTTGCCCAAGAAATACACCTGGGTTGGTAACACTGTTGCATCCAGTTTGTACGCCATCGCCAAGAATTGCTCCAATTTTTCTCCTGCCGGTATCCAATTTTTCACCATCTGGCCCACTTATTTTGACTGTGCCTGGTGCAAATTTAAGATTAGCAAGTTTTGTTCCAGCACCAAGATTAACCTGATTTCCAAGGATACTGTCGCCGACATAGGCAAAATGTCCAGCCTTGGCATCTGACAAGAATATGGAATGCTTCAGCTCTGTGGCATGGCCAACCACTGCCTCAGGTCCAATAAGGCAATCCTCTCTGACATAAGCTGCCTGTCTTATTTGGACGTTGTCCAAAATTATGCAAGGCCCCTTTATCATGGCACCAGACTCAACAAGTATCCCTGCTCCAAACTGCACTCTGTAGTCTGTAAAAATGGCCCCGGCACAGATGAGGGTTGCATTTGGTACCGGCTCTCCCTCTATCCAGACCTGGAGCTTGCCCTTTGTTTCATCGTTGCAAACCGTTTCGAATCCTTCGTCCATCCAGCCTCCTGGAAGCAGGACAAGTGGGGAGTCAAGGGGTACTCCCAAGCGAACGCTGTCAGGAAGGTTAGGCCTAATATTTGAGCGGATGAACGCCTTTAGATGGTCAAGGATCTGCCACGGTGGCAGATCATCTTCAAAAAGTCCGTGAAACTTTTCGGGCACACTGGAAAAAAAATGTCTCCATGAAAAGGGCATCACGTCTCTCCATCATTATCCTTGGTGTATTCGTCTTTTAATAGGCGTATGGCGATTTCCACATCGTAAAGGTGAAGGGGAGGGGCGCCTTTTCTGCCTTCTTTCTTGTAAAGTTCTGCTGCTTGTTGGATTGCCGTCCACGGCACCCACCCATGCTCATCCCAAAGGCTATTGTCCACGCTGTCCCACATCCTGAATTCTACATCGTCCTTTCCAAGCCTGACATACATGCGAAGATTCTTGTTTTCGAGCACAGGATAATAGTAGACGCCTCTTTCATCCTTCACTGATGATTACCCCAAAACTTATAGAGTGATTGCAAACGAAAAAATAAGACTCGCATAAGGCTAATCCCACTCCTTGTTATGGTCAACATGGAAACCAAACAGAGTGATAATAAAATTTTCTGGCACATGAAGAAAGATTTTACATTTGGTGGTCTAAATTTTTAGTGAATAGTCATTCAGTTTGTGTTAATATTCCCAAGTGCATTTTTTGAGGTTTTGATTTTGTAGATATGTATAATAATTTCACACGGTAGGGTTGCGTTTTTTTTTGCTTTGCGTTTAAAATCACAGGTACAAGTTAAAAAATACACTCCCTAAAGGAGGACGATAAAAGTGAAGGGAAAAAGGTCCGATCAACCAAATTACGTGACTGATGAGGAAAGAAGGGAATTTTTGAAGCTTGGCCTCAAGATCACAGGCGTACTTGCCGGAGGCAGCGTTCTATCCCTTGTTCCCCTGCCAGAGGATGAGGCAAAGGCCCTGGTGGAGATGGAAGGTTATGAGAAGACACCATACAAGCCACATTACGTAATGGTTATCAGGCAGAATCACTGTATCGATTGTGAAAGGTGTAAGGAAGCCTGCGTTAAGACCAACCATGTGCCAGACTATGGCTATAGGACGACCATCCTCGAAAAGGTAGCAGAGGACGATGAGGGAAAGAAATTTCCCGTGTTCATGCCCGTACTTTGTAACCATTGTCTGAATCCGCCGTGTGTCAGGGTCTGCCCTACAAAGGCAACCACAAAGGATCCCAAGACGGGTATAGTTGTTATGCACTATCACAAGTGCATTGGATGCAAGACGTGTATGGCAGCCTGTCCATACAATGCCAGGTATTTCAATGAGGAGAAGCGTGCCATAGATAAGTGCAATTTCTGCTGGGATACCAGGCTTTCCAAAGGGGAAAAACTCACTGCATGTGCTGCGGCATGCCCGGCGCACGTCAGGGTATTTGGGGATTTTTCCGATCACAACAGTGAAGTTTGGAAACTGGTGCACCAGCCTGACAAGGCCGTGTGGGTCCTAAGGCCTGAAACTGGTGCCAAGCCATGCATCTTTTACATGAATGATTAACCATACAGGGGGGGCAAGAAATGATTGAAAAAGGTCTCAAAATACTGATATGCATAGTTTTTCTCTGTAGTTTCATGGCCGTGGGCATAGCCTCTGGTGAGGATGAAGAAGAGTATCCTCAGGAACCCATAATTTTTACAAAACCAGTTAAGGCCGTTGTCTTTGATCATAAGCTTCATGTTGAGGACAATGGGCTTGATTGCGAATCATGTCATGATGATCCTTTTGAGATGGCAGCAGGTACTGCCGAAGAGAATAAGGACTTCACCATGAAGTCCCTTTACCAGGGCAAATATTGTGGTCAGTGCCACGATGGTGAAAGTGCATTCGCTTCTAACACCAGATGTACCCTTTGCCATATCGGCGTAAAGGGTTACAATAGACTGACAGGTGTAAAGCCAAAGGGGCACGGCGGGCACGAATAGTCGATTTTAGAAAAGGAAAAGGTCAAGGGGCAGTTTTTTCTGCCCCTTGAATCAGGATCAAAAATCCATGGACAACATCTTATCACTTCTCCTCATACTCGTAATCTGGATAGCAATAAACAGGTGGCTTTTGCCAAAATTGGGATTACCCTCTTGAGGAGCTCCAGTTGATGCCGGTCGGCATCAAAGCAAGCCAAAACCAAAGCCAAAAAAGAAACGTCCCATCCCTACCTGAGATGGCCCAAGCTGTTCGATTGGGGGCCAATCGAAAAAATAGTAATTCTTTTTTGCTGCCTTAAAAAATACTGTAACTTCTGTCCTGCTTAGGCCATGCAGGTTCTTATTATGTGTTAATTTGAATCAGGCTTTTTGTATTTTGATAGAAGGATCAAAGAGGCAGTGCCGTGCCAGGTGGCGTCAAGAAATGGGGCAGCATCGGCCTTTCTTGAAAAACCACCTGGTTCGCTCTGGCAACTAAGGACAAACTCAATGGCCTCAAACCTTTTCCTCCCAAGTCCCTTTCCAAGTTTGGACAAGGCAACAAGTGCATAGTGGCTGTTTTCGAGATAAGATGTGGACCCTGGCAGAAAACCAAATCCTCCATCATAGTTTTGGCATCTCCTTATCCAGTCTGACGCCGTTTCCTTGTTTATTAACCCGGTTTTACATTGTAAATCCAAATAAATGGCCATCCATCTCTTAAAAAGTATGCCGTCAAAGGCTATAAATTTTTCTCTGCATACAGGGCCACTTTTGTCCATTTGAATTAGCTCATACGCTCTAAATAGGTAATAACAGCCTTCCCTACTGTTACAGCGAGGTACAGCATTTGACCATTTACGAATAAGATTCTTTGCTTCCTTGGCCCCTCCACAATTTTTGAAGCACCATACAAGCTGAAATATGGCCTTTGCAGAAAGATTTCCAGGCTCTTTGGTAAAACGTCTAAGAAATTCAAGGTGCTTGTTTATCTCGAATAGTCTTATTTCATTGTTATTGCAATAGCTACCAACCCAGTGAAGGATTTTTAGGCCATGATACGTATCTTCAATTGTGGCTGGGAGTCTTGGGGTTGCACCAAATCCACCATCCGGTTTTTGCCTTTCAAGGGCGAAGGAGGCTGCTTTTTCAAGTTGTTCACAAAAGGGCTGGGACATTTTAAAGCGGTTTTTTAAGGATATCAGTACATGCTCCGGGGTTTATAATGCCAAAACCATTTTTTAACCAGAATTTTTTTGCAAGGTTGTTATCCTTTAATACCTCCACATAAAGGTGGGTACAAATGGCTCGATCCTTAAGCTCGAAAGACAAAAGTTTTATGCTCATCGAGCCTATGCCCTGTGCCCTGAAAGCAGCATCAAGGATTGCAAGTGTCAACCAGGCATAACTTCCTGGCCTCCATTTATACGCACCGACTAAACCAATAGCCCTGCCATCCCACTTGATAAGATACGCCCAAACGAAACGTAAAAGGCAAAAGAGCAAGAGCCTTGAAGTTTTCTCATCTTTCTTGAATCCAAGCTGATGGAGGCACTGACTGTCTGCCTTCTTTAACAGTTTATAGAGACAGAGACAGTTTCTTAGGGTGATAAGCTCAAGAGCAAGCCTCTTATCTTTGATTTTTGGGGGTATCCTTCCCACTCGGAATACGTGCATAAAATTTTGCCTCTGAATGAAGGGCAGAGACCACCTCATCAGTAACAAACCTTTCAGCAAGTCGCCAACGCCAGTTCCCCTTGCTTGTGGAGGGTGTGTTCATGCGACAGTCGCTTCCAAAACCGAGGACATCCTGCATGGGTAGTATTGCAGTACGGGCAACCGACGAGTATGCCAGGCGAAGAAAATCCCAGTGAATCCTTGAGCCATCACTGTTGGCATAACGCCTGAGCCTTGCCTTTGCATATTCAGGGATATTTGGGTCGAGGTACCAGCCAACCACTGTGTTGTTGTCATGGGTGCCGGAATAGACATAGAAGTTGGTATGCTCAAAGTTGTGTGGAAGATAAAGGTTTTTTTCATCTGAGCCAAAGGCAAAGATCAACACCTTCATCCCTGCAAGACCAAGTTCCTCCCTGAGCCTTATGACAGGTCTTGTGATGGTGCCAAGGTCTTCTGCCACTATCTCAAGTTCTTTAACAGCATCCTTTACCTGTTCAAAGAAAAAGCGCCCCGGCCCCCTGACCCACTTACCATTTACTGCAGTTGGTTCCTTGGCCGGTATTTGCCAGTAGGCCTGAAAGCCGCGAAAGTGGTCTATTCTGAGTATATGTAGAAGACCTGCCATGTGAGAAAGCCTTTTTTTCCACCACTCATAAAGGGCGATGTTTGGAAGCCCGTTCACCTTCCATCTGTAGATTGGATTTCCCCATCTCTGGCCGGTCTTGCTGAAATAATCTGGAGGCACCCCTGCAACAAACTTGGGTCTTAGAGAGTAAGTATCAAGCTCAAAGCATTCCTGGTTTGCCCAAACGTCTGCACTATCTGGCGCAACATATATTGGAATGTCTCCAAAAAGCCTTATTCCTTTCTCTTCCGCCCTTTGTTTAAGATTCTTCCACTGATGAAAGAAGACCCACTGGACAAACTTGTGAAAGTCGCTATCTTTTGATAGCTCTTTTCTAACTGCATCTATTGTCGCAGGTTCTCGAACTGCTACATTCCTTGGCCACTGGTACCATGCCCTTTGAGAAAATTTTTCCTTAAGGGCCATGAAAAGGGCATAATCATCAAGCCAGAATCTGTTCTTTTTGCAAAAACTCCCATATTCTTGTTTCGCTTTGGAACTTGATGACATAAGGGCAAAGCGTGAAAATGCCCTTTTTAGAACAGGCCACATGAAGGTTTCCACCTTTTCAAACTCTACCAGGTATTCTGAAAATCGAGGTGTATCAGATAGCTCTTTTGCCTCAATAAGGCCCATTTGGACAAGCCCCTGTGGACATATAAGAAGGGGATTTCCTGCAAAGGCAGAACTGCTCATATAGGGTGAATAATCAAGATCTGCCTTTGTTGGCCCAAGGGGCAGAAACTGCCATACGCTTTGCCCCGAGGCGGATAGAAAGTCCAAAAAGTCAAAGGCCTTCTGACCAATTTGGCCTATTCCAAATCTTCCTGGCAATGACGAGATGTGAAGAAGGATGCCGCAGCGCCTTTTGTCGTCATGGGGAAACATCGCTTTTTCTGCACTCATGGAAAACTCCAATAAAAAAGGCCGAAGTGCCCAAAATGCACTCGGCCTTTTCTATTCACAAGTCATGGACTCTTTTGTTATTTCACTTCTTCAAAGTCGGCATCCACCACGTCATCTTCTCCGCCACCTTTTGACTCTCCGGATGCCTGACCGCCTGCTGCACCGGCGGCTCCTGCACCAGCTGCAGCTCCTCCTGCCTGAGTTTGCTGATAGAGCATCTCGGCTATCTTGTGGGATGCCTGCATGAGCTCGTCCTGGGCCGTCTTTATGGCGTTTATATCATCTCCTTCCATGGCCTTCTTCAGGGCCTCGATCTTCTGGTTGATCTGGTCACGGGTTGCAGAGTCAACCTTGTCTCCAAGCTCCTTTAGGCTCTTTTCCGTGGTGTAGATCAGGTTGTCTGCCTGGTTTCTTGCCTCAACGAGTTCGCGCTTCTTCCTGTCTTCCTCTGCATGGAGTTTGGCCTCTTCCTCCATCCGTTTGATTTCCTCTTCGCTTAGTCCGCTCGATGCTTGTATCCGGATGGACTGTTCTTTACCTGTAGCAAGATCCTTTGCAGACACGTTGAGTATTCCGTTTGCGTCTATGTCAAAGGTTACCTCTATCTGCGGCACACCCCTTGGTGCAGGGGGAATGCCCACAAGCTCAAAGCGGCCGATGCTCTTGTTGTCTGCGGCCATCTCTCTTTCACCCTGAAGCACGTGTATAGTGACGGCGCTCTGGTTGTCTGCTGCAGTGGTAAAGATCTGACTCTTTCTTGCTGGAATGGTGGTGTTTTTCTCTATGAGCTTTGTCATCACTCCACCCATGGTCTCGATACCAAGGGAAAGGGGAGTGACGTCCAGAAGGAGAACATCTTTGACTTCACCCTTTAAGACCGCACCCTGAATTGCAGCACCGATTGCCACAACCTCGTCTGGGTTTACACCCTTGTGAGGTTCCTTGCCAAAGATCTCTTTAACCTTTGCTTGCACCCTTGGCATACGGGTCATACCGCCAACAAGTATTACCTCGTCTATATCTGCCTTGGTAAGGCCAGCATCCTTTAGTGCGGTCTCACACGGAGGAACAAGCCGTTCAATGAGATCTTCCACAAGTGCCTCGAGTTTTGCCCTGGTAAGCTTTTTCACGAGATGCTTGGGGCCAGATGCGTCTGCAGTTATAAAGGGAAGGTTTATTTCAGTCTCCTGAGTGGTGGAAAGCTCACACTTGGCCTTTTCAGCAGCCTCTTTCAGACGCTGAAGAGCCATTCTGTCTTGTTTTAGGTCAATCCCTGTTTCCTTTTTAAACTCATCAGCAAGCCAGTCCACGATCCTAAGGTCAAAGTCCTCACCACCAAGGAAGGTATCTCCATTTGTGGACTTGACCTCAAAGACACCTTCACCAATTTCCAGAATGGAGATATCAAAGGTACCTCCCCCAAGGTCGAACACAGCGACCTTTTCTTCCTTTTTCTTATCCAGGCCGTAGGCAAGGGCTGCCGCTGTAGGCTCGTTTATGATTCTTAGAACGTTTAGCCCTGCAATTCGGCCTGCGTCCTTTGTGGCCTGACGCTGACTGTCGTTGAAGTATGCAGGAACAGTAATGACCGCCTCCTTTACCTCTTCTCCAAGGTAATCCTCTGCGGTCTGTTTCATCTTGCCGAGAATCATGGCAGATATCTCTGCCGGGCTATATTTCTTTCCCTGGACCTCAACGTATGCGTCGCCGTTTGGCCCTTCCACAATTTTGTAGGGCATTATCTCCCTGGATTTTTGAACCTCAGGGTCATTGAACTTTCGTCCAATAAGTCTTTTGACTGCAAATATAGTATTTTCCGGGTTGGTAACTGCCTGCCTCTTTGCAAGCATACCAACCAATCTTTCTCCCTTGTCCGTAAAGGCCACCACAGAAGGTGTGGTTCTTCCGCCCTCTGCATTGGTGAGAACCTTAGGCTCGCCACCCTCCATAATGGCAACGCAGGAGTTAGTGGTTCCAAGGTCTATTCCAATTACTTTTCCCATTTTTATTTTGCCTCCTTAAAGTTTCGTTATCGCTTCAGTATTGTTCTGCTTTCGTCGCTTTTTTAAGAAAAACTAAGCATTACTTTCTTCTTGTCCACCTTCTTTTTTGTCTTCAGACTGGTTTTTCTTGGACACTACCACCAGGGCAGGCCTTATTACCCGATCGTGCAGGGTGTAACCCCTAAGCAGTTCCTTTAAAACGGTGTTTTCTTCAACGTCTGGATTTTCCTCAACGCTAAGGGCCTCATGAAAATTCGGATCAAACCGCTTGCCTTCGGCCACAAAGGTTTTTAGCCCAAAACGTTCAAGGGTCTTGAAATAACCTGAAAGGGTTAGCTCTATGCCTTCTATCATTTTCTCCATGTCCTTGGTCTCTTTTGCCACGGAGATCGCCCTTTCCAGGTTGTCAAGAAAGGGTAGAAGCTCCTTGGCAAACTCCTCCAAGGCAAACTTCATATGCTCCATCTTCTCCCTTTCAACCCTTTTCTTGAAGTTTTCTAACTCAGCAGCGAGCCTAAGCATCTTATCTTTGCATTCGGCAAGCTCCTTTTCCTTTTCTTCAAGTTCCTTTTCCAAAGAGGCAGTAGGAGCCTCCTTTTTTTCTTCATTTTTCATGTCCTGCTTTTTTTCCTTTTCTTTTTTATTTACTTCTTTGAAATTTTTATCCCTTTCCATGGCCTACATCTCCTTTGCCCTGGAACTCAAGATGGCAGCAATGTATTCAACGATGGATACCACCTTGGGATAGTTCATTCTCATGGGTCCGAGGACTCCCAAGGTCCCCACCGGATGTTCTTCCTTTTCATAAGGGGCCACTACCATTCCGCAATCCCTTACGCCTGAGTCCACATCTTTCCCTATGAATATCTGGAGCTCATCACCTGCAAGACATCTGTCCAAAAGCCTTACAAGCAGATGTTTTTCCTCAATGGCCTCAAGAAGGCTTTTGATCTTGGGAATGTGCGAAAATTCTGGTTCATCAAGCAGATTGAGTTTCCCGTCGATATAGATTTTTCCAGTAAGACGTTTTCTGCTGTCTGCCGGTACAAGTTGGGTTAGCAGATTTTCACAAAGCCTTCTGTCTTCCTCCATGGCCTGAACGAGTTTTTCCCTTATCTGGCCAAGGGTATATCTTTTAAGAAGGCTGTTCATCTTGGCAGAGAAACGTTCAAGGGTTTTTTGCGGTATCTCACGCCTTGTTCTTATAAGTTGGTTTCGAACCGTTCCGCCTGACGTAACCATTACCACGAGTATTACCCCAGGTTTGATGTTTACAAACTCGATGAACTCGAGCCTTTCATCCAGTTCTGAGGGCCCGCTTACAACTGCTGTGTATCCTGTGATGGAGGCCAAGAGTTGAGCCGTCTTTTGAAGCACATCAGAAAAATCCTCTGCATCCTGAAGCATCTCCTTTTCTATGGCCACCTGCTCACCCCAGCTCAGCGGGACCTTTTTCATGAGATTTTTTACAAAGAATTTCAGCCCTTCTTCTGTAGGCAACCTTCCAGCAGACGTATGGGGCTGAAAGAGCAGGCCGGCGTCCTCAAGATCAGCCATACAGTTTCTTATAGTGGCAGAGCTAAGGCCCAGAGAAGATTTTTTGGCTATGATCCTGGAGCCTACCGGTTCTGCCGTCTCTATATAGGAGTTGACGACCTGTTTCAGTATCTCCTTTTTTCTTTCAGAGATAGTCAGTTTATTAGACATGTTATTACGTTTATCCAAGAGTTTGTATCACCTATGAAATACATAAAAAATGTCATCATGAAGATGACAGATTAGCACCCTTTGTGCCAGGGTGCTAAAAAAATAATTACTGCACATGACCGTGTCAATCTTGCTGCTTTTTTTGCAATTTTTTCAAATTTTCCTGCCAACTTATTATTGAATGACTATTCACAATAGTGTAAAAATGGGAAAATTTATAAAGGGATAGTGAAGAAGACACCAAGAATTTGGGAGGGGAGGAGTGTCATGATTAGAAAGGCTTTTGTCGTATTTTCCTTGTCTTTTGTGATCCCTGTTTTCATGCTGGTTCCCTTGGCAAATGCTGGAGGCGGTCACGCCTATCCAAATGGCGCCGAGGGTTTTATGGTTGGAATGATGCCGCCTCCAGGCTTAACCCTGGTAAACTACGCTTATTATGGCCATGCAGGAAAGCTCAAGAACGATGATGGCGATGATACCCATCTTCTTGATGATGCCGATGTTGGAGGAGACATAATCAGGTTGATATGGATATCAAAGTACAAACTTTTTGGAGCAAGCTATGGCCAGCACTTTTTCTTTGGCGCCATAAATAAGGACATGGATTTCAATGCCAGGGTAGGCTCCAGCCTTAAAAAACATTACTCTGATTTTAATGCCCTGTATGTTATTTATTCACCGCTTCTTTTTGGTTGGCATCTAAATCAGGGCAGGCTTCACGTTGCCGTATCCGCAGCAGATATATACTTTCCACTATACAACGAAGATAAAGGCAACATAGCCTCTGTAGGCCGAAATTTTTGGACCTTTGAGCCTGTCCTTGCAATAACCTATTTCCCATTGCCCCAGCTTGAGACATCTATAAAGATCATGTATGACTTTAACACCCATCAAGACGATTATGAACCAGGCCCACCAGTGAGGGTAGACAGGGATCCTGGTCAGGAGTTCCACTTCGACTTTAATGTTTCATGGGGGATCACGGACTGTTTCAGGTTCGGAATAAACGGTTATTTCTATCAACAGACCACATCCGATGATTTTGATGATCTTGGAAGTCTTCCAGCCCCCTTAAAGAGTGCATTAAAGGATCTTGAAGACGACAAATCAAGGGCGGTTGCCCTTGGGCCCGGTTTCATGTATCAAAACAAGAATTTCATGGCTACCTTAAGATATTCACATGAGTTTGCCGTTAAAAACGGTCCTGAGCTACAAAACGTTTGGTTCAAACTCATTTACATATTTTGATGTTAAACACACAAAAATACAGGAGAAATTATAAAATGTCAGATAGTTACAAAATTTTATTGGATGAAAAGGAACTTCCAACAGCATGGTACAATGTATTGCCAGATCTTCCAGAGCCTCTGGCGCCTCCGCTCAACCCTCAGACAGGCCAGCCTGTGACCCCTGATGATCTAAAACCCATATTCCCTGATGACCTTATAATGCAGGAGGTGAGTCAGGAGCCTTGGATTGAGATACCCACTGATGTACTGGAAATCTACAAGCTTTGGCGTCCGACCCCTCTTATTAGGGCCAGGAGGCTTGAGGAGGCCCTTGGTACTCCTGCCAGGATGTATTTCAAGAATGAAGGGGTGAGCCCGCCAGGAAGCCACAAGCCTAATACGGCCGTTGCCCAGGCCTACTACAACAAGAAGGCAGGGGTCAACAAGCTTACAACAGAGACCGGAGCAGGCCAGTGGGGCAGTGCCCTTTCCTTTGCATGCAGTCTGTTTGATATGCATTGTACCGTGTACATGGTGAAGGTAAGCTACAATCAGAAGCCATATAGAAGAATTCTTATGCATGTTTGGGGCGGGGAGGTTTACCCTTCTCCTACGGACCGGACAAATGCAGGTAGGGCCATCCTGGAAAAGAACCCCGATTCCATGGGGAGCCTGGGCATTGCCATATCCGAGGCAGTCGAAGATGCTGCCACTCACGATGATACCAATTATGCCCTTGGAAGTGTGTTAAATCATGTACTCTTGCATCAAACAGTAATTGGCCTTGAGACAAAAAAACAGCTTGAGCTCGTTGGCGATGATGCAGACGTGATAGTTGGTTGTGTGGGAGGCGGTTCCAATTTTGGGGGTATGATACTCCCCTTTGTTAAGGACAAGATAGACGGGAAAAAGGATATAGATATAATTGCCATTGAGCCAAAGTCTTGCCCGACACTCACAAAAGGCCTTTATCAGTATGACTATGGAGATACCGCAGGCATGACGCCTCTTATGCTAATGTATACCCTTGGGCATACCTTTGAGCCTCCTGGCATCCATGCTGGTGGTCTAAGATACCACGGGGATGCACCCATTCTTTGCAATCTTGTGAAAAACAAGGTTGTAAGTCCAAAGGCATATACACAAAATCCAGTGTTTGAGGCAGCTGTAACGTTTGCAAGGACAGAGGGCATCATCCCTGCCCCTGAGACATCCCATGCAATAAAGGGGTGGATAGACGAGGCCTTGAAATGCAAAGAGACCGGCGAAGAAAAGGCCATAGTCTGCTGCTTCAGTGGTCATGGTCACTTCGATCTTGCCGCCTATGACGATTATCTTGAAGGAAGGCTTCAGGACTATGAATATCCAGAAGATAAGATAGAGGAGGCATTGAAAGATCTGCCTAAGTTTCCAACAGGTCTTTAAAGAAATAAGATTTTCTTTTTTTTGCCAGCCCCTTTGTCCATATTGGGCAAAGGGGCTATTTTTATTTCATGCCTGTCTTTCTCCTTGATAAAAGAGACATCCATTTTCCGCCAGTAGATCTTGCAAGAAGCGACGGGCTCCTGGCTGTTGGCGGTGATCTTTGCCCAAAGAGGCTCATCCTTGCATACTCTAAGGGAATTTTTCCCTGGTATAATCAGGGCGAGCCAATATTGTGGTGGTCACCAGACCCGAGGCTTGTCTTGTTTCCCGAGGAGCTTCATGTCCCAAGAAGGCTTGAGCGTACCATCAGACAGGGACGGTTTAGTCTAAGTTGCAACAGGGCGTTTAGGGAGGTGATGAGTCTTTGCGGAGCGCTCAGGCAGGAAAGGGGTGAGGTAACCTGGATAAACCAAGACATGATAGATGCATACTGCAAATTAAATGAAATGGGCTATGCACTAAGTGTTGAGTCATGGCAGGATGGGGAACTTGTCGGCGGACTCTATGGCGTGCTTCTTGGAAGTGTCTTTTTTGGTGAAAGCATGTTTACCAAGGTCAAAGATGCCTCCAAGGTTGCCTTTGTTTGTTTTGTGCGCACTTTTCGTGACATGGGCCTGAAACTTATCGATTGCCAGGTAGAGACTGCACATTTAAGGCGCTTTGGTGCAAGGGCCATATCACGGCAACAATTTTCAGTCCTACTTGAAAAGTGGGTGGATCTTCGTCCTAAGAAAGTTTCCCAAGGGCCTCTTCGAGCCTGTTGAGCCCTTCTTCTATCTGGGCCTTGTCAGTGGCATAGGATAACCTTATAAATCTGTCATCTCCAAAGGCTATGCCAGGGACACAGGCGACCTTGGCATTTTCAAGCAGGTAGTCTGCAAGCTCGAGAGAGCCTTTTATCTCAAAGCCTTCTGCGGACTTGCCAAAATATGAAGAAACATCAGGGAAGACGTAGAAGGCGCCTTGGGGGACATTACATTTTATCCCTTGGATTGTGTTAAGTCTTTCCACAATGAAGTCTCTTCTTTCCTTAAAGGCAGATACCATCTGCTTTACGCAATCTTGTGGGCCAGAGAGTGCTTCCTGGGCCGCCTTTTGGGCAATAGAGTTGGGGTTGGATGTGCTTTGGCTCTGTATCTTGGTTGCTGCCTTTATTACCGGCTTCGGCCCTGCCAAATAACCGATACGCCAGCCTGTCATGGAATAGGTCTTTGATACGCCATTTGCGACGATCACGTGATTGCGCGCTTCAGGCATTACAGAGACAGGATTTTCAGGGCCTTTCCCATCGAATCTTATCTCATCGTAGATGTCATCGGTGATTATGTAAAAGCCTTTGTCAAGGGCCATTTGGGCCAGGGATTTGAGGGTATCTTCACTGTAGACAGCACCTGTTGGGTTGGATGGACTGTTTATGATGATTGCCCTTGTCTTTTCGTTTATTAACGAGGCAAGCTCATCCAGATCCAGATCAAAGTTTTTGTCAGGCCTTGATGAGAGAAAGACAGGGCTTCCGCCTGCAAGCTCCACCATTGCCGGATAAGAGACCCAGTATGGAACAGGTATTATGACCTCATGGCCTGGGTCGATGATGGCCTGGAAACAGTTGTAGAGGCCCTGCTTACCTCCTGTAGAGACGACTATTTCGTCAAGGGCATAGTCCACGCCGTAATCCCTTTTCAGTTTATTTGTGACGGCCTCCCTAAGTTCCACAATGCCGGCAACAGGAGTATATTTGGTAAAGCCATCCTGGATTGCCTTTATGGCTGCATCCTTTATGTGCTGTGGTGTGTCAAAATCAGGCTCCCCTGCAGAAAGGTTTATGATGTCTGCCCCCTGGGCCTTTAGAGCCTTGGCCTTCGCATCTACTGCAAGGGTAGGGGAGGGTTTCAGGTTTATTACTCTCTGGGCAAGGGGGGTGTTCCAGCTCATGCTTTTTCTCCTTAAGAAGGTGGTAAAATTTTATGAACTTTTACTAAAGTCATGCCCTTTTAACAACCATCAATATTCTACCTGTTCCAAATACAGGCCGTAAGCAGGTGCTGTGGCAGGTGCAACGGTCCTGTCTCGTGCTGCTAAAACTCTTGATGCCATCTGCCATTGGAGCCTGCCAGTCCCTATCTCCTTTAAAAGACCAGTTATGTTTCTGACCATATATTTCAAAAAGCCGTTTGCCTTGACCCTTATTTGGTACTCTTCGATTTCAAAAGGGAGGTACTCATGACAAATTGTCTTTCTTATTTCTATGTGATTTATCTGGCGAATCGTGGTCCTTACGCTTGAGCCTGCTGCCATGAAAGATGAAAAGTCGTGTCGGCCTTTAAGGGCCTTGGCTGCCAGTGTCATGTCTTTTAGATCAAGCCTTTCTCGAACGATCCATGCCCTCCTGTATATAAGGGGAAGTCTCTTATCACTGATTACGATGCGATACATATAGCTTTTTGCCAGAGCGTTTTTTCTTGCATGAAAGTCCTTTGGTACGTCTTGGGCTTCAAGCACCGATATGTCAGGAGGAAGCAGGCTGTTTAATCCCTTTTCAAAACCGTGCAGGGGAATTCCACTGTTTGTGAAAAAGTTGGCACTTTGGCAGATAGCATGTACCCCTGCGTCCGTACGTCCTGAACCTACGAGATTTATCTTGTGGCCAACCATCTTCTGGATGGCATGCTCTAATGTCTCTTGAACAGTTGCCACTCCTGGTTGCTTCTGCCAGCCATGGTAATTGGATCCATCATAGCTGATGGAAAGTTTGATGTTTCGCATAAATTCCATTTGCAAACAATTAGAAAACCACCAGGGCCCTTTTGCAACGATATTTTGCAATTCCGATGCAATCAGGACTGTTGCTAAAAGATCTTGATATTTCAATATGTTATAAAAGTTAAAAATTTTTTTAGAAAAAGACTTGACAATTTTAATTGTCAAGTATATTTACACTATATCATCCAGTTTTTATCAGATACTTCACAAAGGAGGGATTTGTAACAATGAATGAACCAACAGTCAGCTCTTTGACCGCAGGTAAGGCGTTACCGGTCGCTACTTCCAGGACCTACAACGCAGCCATTGCCTTTTTTGCCTTCATGGCAGCAGTAGGCGTTGCATTTGGCCTTCATGCCATGTACGTGGGGCATGAGGCAGCCTACAACTGTACAAGGGAAATCCCTTGGGGTTTGTTGATTGCTACCTATGTGTTTTTTGTCGTGACTTCGACCGGCCTGTGCATAGTATCTTCGCTTGGCCACGTCTTCGGCTTTGAAAGCTTCATGCCTATTGCCAAAAGGGCGGTTTTCCTATCCATTGCCACCATCGTAAGTGGATTCCTGGTAATTGCCTTTGAGATTGAAAATCCATGGAGAATGGCCATATACAATATGATCTCTCCAAATCTGACCTCAAATATCTGGTGGATGGGAACCCTTTACGGCGTTTACCTCTTTTTTATGGCAGTTGAGTTTGCCATGTTACAAATGAATAAGCACAAACAGGCGGCAATCATGGGGCTTTTGGGAGTGCTTTCTGGTATTGCTGCCCATAGCAACCTTGGGGCTGTCTTCGGACTTCTTGGCTCTCGCGAGTTCTGGCACGGCCCATATATGCCCATTTATTTCATCACTTCTGCAGCCATGTCTGGCTGTGCAGCGGTTCTACTTTTCACCTACATAGCTTACAAGACAAACGGATGGCAGATGAGCGACAAGCTCAAGAGCTCCCTCAGGGCAGTTGCTTATACTGGCGCTTTTCTAATGGCCACTCTTATATTCTTTGATATCTGGAAGGTAATCTCAGGTGTTGCAGGTCATCCTCCAGGAAAGTATGAGGCTACCATGGCCCTTATCAAGGGACCTTATGCCTTCAATTTCTGGGTCGGTGAAATCCTCATGGGAATGGTTCTTCCCTTCGTGATTATCCTTGGGACCAAGGGCAGGAGCGTGCCGGCACTCTTTGCAGCGGGTGTGTTGTGTGTTACAGGAATTTTCTTCATGCGCTATGACTTGGTGCTTGTCGGAGAAATAGTAAATCCGTTCCATGAGTATGGCGTAATCGATTTCCCACTTTACCTAAGTTATGTTCCAAGCCTTCATGAGATAATGATAACCATTGGTGGACTCAGCTTCTGCGCCATGGCCTTTCTCATGGGTGAGAAGATGTTCAAGGGACACCTGGCAGAGGATCACTAAAACATTTTTGGACATAGGGATACAGACTCGGGCCTGCCGACCGAATGGCAGGCCCAACTTCTACATGGCTGAGGCGATGGGTCGAAAAAGGAAAAGACGAAAAAGAGGTGCGTTGCCAGACAGGCTTGTTCCAGTTTATCCCATTGGGGTTGCTGCCAAGCTCTTGGACGTTCACCCGAGAACTCTCAGGCTTTATGAGGCAGAAGGACTGCTTTCTCCCCACTACAAGGGCGGGCGTCGTATCTTCTCCCAAAGTGACATCCAGTGGGTGTCATGCCTGCGTTCTATCATACATGATGAAGGAATCAGTATCCCAGGAATCAAAAGGCTCCTAAAGTATGAGCCGTGCTGGAAGATCCTCGACTGTCCAAAGGAAGTTCATGAAACCTGTGAGGCAAAGGTGGACCGGACAGAGCAGAGGGTTGGTATTGTGGTATGTAGCAGCTGTGGCCAAAAACTTGCTGAAAACGATGTGTAATCACCTGAACCTTACTTTCTAAGCCATCTTTTTTGTCAAACCGGCACCATGATCTCTTCTTCGCTTATTTTGTATTGATTTATCTTGCGTCTCAACGTGTCTTTCGAGATCCCCAACTCCCGGCATGTTGCCATCTTTTTGCCCTTGTTCCTTCTAAGGGCATTGACAATGGCAATTCTTTCTATGTCCTTAAGTGACATGGGGCTTGTAAAGGGAAGGATTTCTGGTGTCTGTTGCAGCTCATCCTTATTTGAAAATGGTTCAGGAAGGTGTTCAGGCATAATTATACCGCCATGGCAAAGAATAAAAGCATATTCGATTATGTTCTCAAGCTCCCGAATGTTTCCTGGATAGTCATATTTCATAAGCAGATTAAGGGCTTCTTCAGAAATTCCTGAGACATCCTTTCCCTTTTCCACGTTGAATTTCTGTATGAAATGGTCAACCAGAAGAGGTACATCCACAAGCCGTTCTCTAAGGGGTGGAAGCACGATTTTTACCACATTTAGCCTATAATAAAGGTCTTCTCTGAATTTTTCCTCCTTAACCAGGGCATGAAGATCCTTGTTTGTGGCTGCAATTATTCTTACGTCAGCCTTTACTGGCTTGTTGGAGCCAAGGGGCTCATAAACCTTGCTTTGAATAACTCTCAGGAGTTTTACCTGAAGGGCCGGGGATATATCACCGATTTCGTCAAGGAACAGGGTGCCTTTTTCCGCAGCAGCAAACCGTCCTTCCTTGTCTTGCTTAGCATCTGTGAATGCCCCTTTTTTATAGCCAAAAAGCTCCGATTCCAACAACGTATCTGGAAGGGCACCACAGTTGACGGCAACAAACGGCCCACGCTTTCTCTTGCTGAAGTTGTGGAGTGCCCTTGCAACGAGTTCCTTACCCGTGCCACTTTCACCAAGAATGAGCACGTTGCTGTCACTCATTGCAATTTCAGGAATAATTTGAAAGATTTTTTGCATCTGGGGGCTTTTGCTGATGATATCACCAAGGGTGTATCTACCAGTAAGCCGTTTTCTCAAGTGATCTATTTCCCTAAGATCTCTGAAGGTCTCCACGCCCCCAATGATATTCCCTTCCGCGTCTAAAAGAGGGGCTGTACTGATGCTAATGGGTACGGATTCACCATTCGCCCTTTTTATTATTACCCTTCTGTTTGCAACCCTCTTACCCATCCTTATGCTCATGGCCATGGCACAGGCTTCACCACAGAGGCTTGACTGGAACACCTCGCGGCACTGTTTGCCAAGGGCATCGGCAACGGGCATCCCTGTGATTTCCTCCGCTGCCCTGTTAAAGGATGTTATCCTCCAGTGTCTGTCAACAGTGAAGACACCGTCTCCAATGCTGTCCAGAATAATCTCTCGCTCCACCTCTTCAGTAATGTCCCTAAAGACCTCTACACCGCCTCTTACCTTTCCAGTTATGTCTATGAAGGGTGAGGCGCTGATGGAAATAGGCAGTGTGTGGCCAGATTTCGTCTTTACAAAGACCCTTCTTCCAGTAAAGGGGCGTTTTTCCTCAATGGCCTTGGCAAGTACACATTCGTTAGAACATATGGCCGTTTTGAATATGTCACTGCATTTTTTGCCAATAACCTCTTTTTTTAACCATCCAGTTATTCGTTCTGCAGCCTTGTTGAACTCTATTATTTTCCACTGCTTGTTCACTATAAAAACGCCATCTCCTATGCTGTCTAAAATTGGAGCTCCAACAAAATCCTCGCCTTCAAAACGAATGGAAATGGCAATCCAATCCGCAACGCCCTGTCGCCCATTACTGACAAGGGCAGTAACTATGGCCGTCTTATATTGGCTATGATCAAGGAGAAACCGGTAATTGAAGAGGCTTTGCCCCTTTTCCAGTACGGGTACAAGATCCTTAAGGGGCGCAAGAACCGTATCATTAATAATATCCTGAAATCTCATGCCGACTATCTGGTCGGACCTTGAGGACAAGACCTTGTGCAAAGGACCAGTGACCTTCTGGATTATCCAGTTTCCATCAAGGAGTAACGTAAAACGCTTGACAGTGTCTGTATGAATGGGCGTAATTATCTGCGTTCCAGGCATAATTCTTTAATATTTGAATTTATAAGTTTTGTTTAAATATAATTGTTCGACGGCGAAATGCCAATAGTGGAAAAGGAAAGCAGGCTTTCGAGAATATGGGCAAGAATGTGCTGGTCAGGACAAAGTGCCCGAAATTTTACTTGATCTATAAGCACGGATCTCATGCCTATCTCAAGGCTTCTGACACCTTGTCCGTAATCGAAATCTATTCTCAGGTAATAGGTATTCACCCCTGGAATCATATCCTGTTCCTGGAACCAGTAGTTTGAGCAAAAGCCAGATAGGGCATCCATGACCTGGTATACTATCTCATCCTTGTCCCCAATAAGATCCATCTCATTTTCAAGTCTTAGAAACCTTTTTTCCGCTGCTTCTTCCATCTCATTTCCATAAACGAAACGACGCTCGTAATTAAGCGTGATCCATTCATGAAGCCTTATTAAAAGCACGGCAGCGGTGAAAAGTGGATCCTCTACCCTATCCACCGAGCACCTGGCAGAGAAGATTTCAGACAGCACTGTAAGCCAATTTGCCACCGTATCCGGGATGTGGTCCTTGAGGCTATTTTCATCCTCAAGGTGTGAAAGGTGGCTTACTCCCTCTTCCTTACACAGTCTGGCAAAGAAGTTGAGAAACAGCGATCTTAGCTCCTCTTTTAAGAGCGGATCAAGAAGCTCTCCTTCCTGGCTTATGACCTTGTGCAAAACCTGCTTTATATGTGCATCTGTTGAAGGGTCAAGTAACGAGATTTTTTTCCTTAATATGGCAGCTTCCATGCTGGATTCAAAAAAAAAGGCCTGCCTCAGGGCAGACCTTTGTCATCAAATTATTCCCTTTCTACTTCTTATGACATCCACTGCATTTTGTTGGCGCGCCCTCTGCCTTGTGCTCCTTGTGGCAATCACGGCAGTTTTTGTGCATTGCCTTCATGACACTGTTGAGTTTTTTGTTGGGGAAATCCTTGTTGTGGCACTTGTCACAGGTCTGAATCTTCATACCTTCTTTGTATGGGGAATGGTTCGGGCCATGGTGACACTCACCGCACTTCGTCATAGACTGGTGTTTGTGATGGGGAAAGGTAATGTCACCCTTTTTGGCCTTTAGGGTTATAACCTCTGGACCTTCTCCCGCCACGGCAATGCCAGCCACGGCAATGCCAAAAAGCATGGCAAACAAAATGGAAGCAATCTTTACGCTACGCATCTGAAACTCCTCCTTTCTTTTTTTGTGAATATTGATTCATTTCTATTTTAGGCTTTTTAATTGAGGGGTGTTCATTTGTCAACCTGTTAATTATGATATTCACAAGGAGTGATTTGATCCTCTTTATGCACCTGTAGCTCCAACTACCTATTTGTTGTATCATTAGTCCAATTACAGGGCCGTAATGGAGAAGTTCATGAGTGATTTTCGTTTCGGATGGTGGACTACTGGAAGGGACGAGGCAGCGGTAAATCTTTTTGATGTGGTTTACGAGGCAGTAAAAAATGGAGAAATCAAAGGGGATTTTTGTTACCTTTTCTTGTCGAGACGTGAGGGAGAAGGCGCCTTCAGCGATAAACTCATAAGGTTAGCCCAAAAAAGAGACATTCCCCTTGTGCTTTTTTCAGCAATGGATTTTGAACCAAGTCTTAGAAAGACAGACAGATCACTTTGGCGCACCAGATACCATCAAAAACTTTATTACAAGATAGCCCCATTCAACTGTCCTCTTGTGATCCTTGCTGGATACATGTGGGTCTTGAGTCCTGAAATATGTTCCAAGGTCTCAGCAATAAATCTTCATCCTGCCCTTCCTGGCGGACCTGCTGGCACATGGCAGGAGGTGATTTGGCAACTTTTAGAAGGGGGAGCAGAAAAGACCGGTGCAATGATGCACCTTGTGACTCCTGAGCTTGACAAGGGCCCTGCTGTTACATTCTTTGCCTTTCCCATACGGGGTAAAGGATGGGATGAACTTTGGGAGGAGTTTTTCTCGCTTCGTTCCAAAAAAGGAATGAATTATGTAAAGGAAAGGATAGGCGAGAGCTTGCCTCTTTTTAAAAAGATTAGACAGGAAGGTGAGATCAGGGAACTTCCCCTGATTGTGGAGACATTGAAGGCATTTTCAGATGGCCGACTCGTCCTTGA
>Ga0256833_1000817_pt1 | contig 23649 bp, 26 predicted proteins | sample 356284metaG_FD_190535 | JGI IMG/M metagenome (GOLD analysis project Ga0256833, IMG submission 190535) | Hydrothermal vent microbial communities from Mid Atlantic Ridge, Atlantic Ocean - 356-284 | ecosystem: Environmental > Aquatic > Marine > Hydrothermal vents | place: Atlantic Ocean: Mid... | reverse complement strand
TGCAATATCAATGCCTGCTTAAGCCACAATCCAAAAACTATTTGGTCAAACTTTCTGGCAAAAAGTTTGTTATGGAGCCCCGGGCGGGGTTTGAACCCGCGACCTGCCGCTTACCAAGCGGCCGCTCCGCCAGGCTGAGCCACCGGGGCGTCGATGATACGACGACTGGAGCGTTTATAAATTTTTCTCTCCAAGTTTTTCGGCGAGGCCTTCAAGGACCTCCCTAAAGGTTGCAGCGTCTATCCATTTTATGCCCATCTTCTGGGCCCAAGTGAGTATCCCAACATCGGCCGAAACTATGGTTGCATCGAGTTCCTTCGCAAGAAGAATGAGCTCAAAGTCCTCCTTGCTGTCCACAATCCCCTCACGAAGTGCCCTCCGGTAATTCCTCCGAAGTTTCTGAATTATTCTGTCAACGTTATCCGTCTCGATGACGCTCTCACGCACTGCCTTTTCAGCAACGCGGAGGCCCTTATCTATTCTCCGTCTTATGTCCTCGATGAGCTCATAAACAACGAAGGCGGGAATTTTTAAGTCATGGACGTTGGGTGGCTTTTTTATTATGTAGAGCTCAAGCCTGGGGATTACATCCTCATCCAGGAAGTGCAGAACCTCTCTGTATATCCCCGGAGGCATGTAGAACTCCACCCTTCCGAAAAGTCTTTCAGCGTAGTCGAGAAAGGTTTTCATAGCCTCCGTTGGAGTTTCACCGAACTTCCCCCGTATCTCCGGGTTCACGAAAATGCTGGTATCGAGCACAAAGCGCATTCCCACCACAACTTTATTTAGCCCTTGAAGGTTAAAAGTGTTGGGTGAGTACATGAAGATTGGAGTTGTCTTCGGTATTAGTGAGCTCGCAAGTCCCAAGGCCTTCGAAAAAAAGGCCTCAGAGTTCTTAACAAAGCTCGCCAGGGAGTTCGATGTTGTCGGCGGCTTTATGTTGTCGGCTAAGGAAGATTTCAAGAGGGCAAAGGAAGATGTGGATTTCAATGGAGTTGATGCAATCCTGCTCTATCCCCTAACGGGTGGAACCGAGATGGTTTTGAAGGAGTTTGCAGTGTTTAGACGGCCCACGATTTTGTATGGGGACGCGTACAACAACTCACTCGCTGCAGGTATAGAGTTGAGGGAGTATTTCAGGGAGAGGTTGATACCGTCGACACTTGTAAAAAACGAGAGTGAGCTGAAAGCGGCCCTCATAGGATACGACGATATGAAGGAAACCCTTGACAAATTTTTGAAGGCCCGTCTTGGACTCATAGGCCGGGTTTCCCCTTGGCTGGTTAACGAGAGGTTTGAGCTTCCATACATCCACGTCAGCCTGAAGAAGTTCTACGAATACTACGACACAACTACCGACGAAGAAGGCTGGAGGGCAGTAGAAGATATCGTAAACAAAAGCCTCAAAATAAACGAACCAACGAGGGATGAACTAACTCGAGCCGGGAGGATTTATCTCGCAATAAAACGCATTCTCTCGGACTACAGGCTCGACGGCTTTACCATAGGTTGCTTTGACATTCTCATGAAATCCAAGATGACCCCCTGTCTGGCCTTATCCATGTTCAACGCCGAAGGTGTCCCAGCGGCATGTGAGGGAGAATTAAACTCCCTCTTAGGGATGGTGATACTCAGGAGGTTCTTTGACAGGCCAGCTTTCATGGGTAACATAGCGGACTATGGAGAAGGTCACATCCTACTTGCACACTGCACCGCTCCCCTCATAGGGAAGTTCGTTCTCCGCTCCCACTTTGAGAGTGGGGTTGGGGTGGGGGTTGACGTTGAGCTTCCAAGGGGAAAGGCTTCCCTCTTTAAGATTAGAGGAAGAAAAGCGGTGGTGGCACCGGTGGAGGTCATTGGTCAGGAGCACAGCAACATGAGGTGCAGAACCCAGGTTAAGCTCAGGATAGAAGATGCTGGGGACTTCATAGACGGAACCCTTGGCAACCACCACCTCTTAACCTATGTGGACAGTGAAGAGCTCGCAGACCTACTGAGTGAACTCGGCTTTGAGGTTATGCTCTACTGACTTCCGACCTCTCACCCACAATTTTGGAATATTAGACCTCCAAAATGAAAAAGAAGGTATCCAACTCATTGGATGGAGCCGGTCGTTTTTCCCTTTCCTGTAAAGAAAGCACCCATTATCACCAAGGCAAGGCCTATCCCCACTATCACAGGGTTGAGGGTTGCTGCCGCAAAGCCAACGGCTATCAAGGCTATCCTGAGAGGTTTGTTGAGACCTCCCTTTAGCCAACCAGTGAACCCCACAGAGAGCATGTAGAGAACGAGTATTGTGGCCAGCAGATCGTAGAGCACCAACCCCACGGTTCCTACGTGCCACTCCTTCACCGTTATTAGGAACATCTCTGGGTGGTTGAAGTAGATGTACGGGCCTATGTAGCCGGCAACCGCATAGCGGACTGCATTCAAGGCCGTTTTCCAGAAGTCTCCACCAGCCAAGGCTGAACCCGCATAACTTGCGAGGGCAACCGGTGGGGTTATGTCGGCCAAGATTCCGAAGTAGAACACGAAGAAATGGGCCGCTAAGAGCGCGATTACAGTTCCATAACCGGGAACTGGCTGGTTATAGGGATATACTGTGCTAACCGCCTGGTATATAGCTGGAGCCATCACGAGAGAGGTGATTATGTAGTTGGCGGTGGTGGGAACCCCCATGCCGAGAATAAGGCTGAATATCATGGTGACTATGAGTAGAAGCCACAGATTACCACCGGTTAACTCGGCCAAGCGGTACCCGAGGGAGTTTGCCAAACCGGTTATTGTAAGGGAGCCCTGTATTAAACCAGCACTTGCTGCTGCAAGCATTACAGCTGTACTCGTTTTTCCAGCCTCAATCATGGATTCATAGGTGGCTGAAAACATTTTCCTACCATCCAAGCTTTTTGAGAGGGCTCCGACTACAAGGGAGAACACTATCCCGAATATCCCAGTCATGAACAGGAGATTCTCCTTGCTTATCCCGATTATCTGATTCAGAGAGATGAAAAGCATGAAGAGAACAGTTATGTAGAGTTTCTCGTTGAAAGCTGCTCCACGCTTAAGGGCTGCAAGGAGGAAGAGCACAAGGGTCAACGCAAGCAGTATCTGGTAGCCCTGTCCCGTGAACATTACAAAGGTTCCCACAAGCACCAGGGCAACGTAGAGAGCCTCGTTTCCAACTATCTCATCCTTTGATACCCATGCCACCCATATGGCAACGCCCAGTGAGGAGATTGCTGCAATGTGAGCTGGAATTCCCCATACCAAGGCAACCGTAATCACTGCTATCGGGAGAAGGATGTAACTTTTCCGAAGGAAGTATCTCAAAGGTTTGAATTGTTCTCGGGGCATTCCTTTGAGGCCAAGTCTTTTTGTCTCCCTGTCTATGAAGAGATAGACACCCGAATAGTAGACTATGGCGGGCAGTATCGCGGCGATGATTATCTTGTTGTAGGGCACCCCCAAGAATTCCGCCATGATAAAGGCCGCCGCCCCCATTATCGGAGGCATTAGCTGTCCTCCCGTGGAAGAAACAGGTTCCACTGCCCCGGCTACCTCGGGGGGATAGCCCGCTTTCTTCATTAGGGGTATGGTGAAGGTACCGGTGGTCAAGACGTTGGCAACGCTTGATCCACTCACAGTTCCCATGAGGCCACTTGCGATGACCGCGGCTTTTGCGGGACCCCCAGGCCTTGGACCAAAGAGACTTATCATGAACTCGGTTATGTAATCGCTTATTCCAATCTTCAAAAGAAACGCTCCAAAGAAAATAAAGGCAAAAACGTATATCGTCATGACGTAGAGTGGCGTGGCAAATAGACCCTCACTGGCAAGGTACATGTGCTCTGAAAAAACCATCCAGTTAAAGCCCGTGTTCTGTATCGCATACCCCAAGAACACCAGAACTACTACCGGAAGAACCCACCCAATAACCCTTCTTGTGGCCTCCAAAACCACGAGTATGGCGAGAATTGCAAACAGAACATCCCTCTGATATACAGTGGCAGTCTCGGCATATGATGGATACCTGAAAAAGAGATAGAACATCGTCGCTAAACTCAGGGCAATGAGAGCGTAGTCTACGAATTCCACGCGGGTCATGCTTTTCCTCCTGCGCCTGGCAGGATAGAGCAAGTAGGCTATCACAAGGATCATTGCCAGAACGAATGCTTCACCCTGCTGTGGTTGTAGTGTATAGAGCAGAAAACCGAGATTAACGCCTATCTTTGATAACATATCGTAGAGTGCCCCATTGAAGTTGAATATAAACAGAATTTCATAAACACCGATAAGTATCGCTGCCATTGTAACGATTTTTTCAAAGAGGGGTGTCAACTCCCTTGTCCTGCTTATAACTTCCTCAAGCTTTTCGATATCCATATCCCTTTCTTCCGCCACTCCTAACACCTCCCCACGAGTATCAAGATGATGGGACATCTCTTGACCCTGAAATGGACCAACTCCGGTCCTTTGGGGGTTAAAACAGTCTTGTTGTCAACTATTATTTTAGCCCTGTTAAAGGGTATGAACCAGTAGTCCAGACTTTTCCCGAGGGGCTGGTCAACGATTTTGTAGTAATAATCCCCCTCCATTCCCTGGATGTCCTCGGGAAGGCCGGCCCCAAAGTCCTTCCAAAGCATTTTCCTTACAAACATGCCGCTGGAGTTCACCTCTATGATCTCAATGACTTCACTGTGTTCGACGCTGTGATTGTACTCGATGCTCATCCACGCCGTTCCGAGAATGGTGGTGTACGAAGCTTCTTTATCCTGAATCACAAGGGTATGAACGGGGAACACGAATGCAAAAACCAACAAGGATAATAAAAGAAAGGCCTTTTCCAAGGCCTTCACCCGCTTGGTGGTTTGATCTTGTCCGGAACTGTAAGGCCCTTCTCCTCATAGTACTTGTAGGCCCCTGGGTGGAGCGGGATGCTCATACCGTCAAGAGCCGTGTCGAGGCTTATGTATTTGGCCTTCTGGTGAACGGCGCGAAGTTGATCCACGTTGTCAAAGAGCACTTTGGTCATCTCGTAAACAACACTGTCCGGAAGATCCGAGCTTGCGACGAGGATTGCTTTAACGGCCAGCGTCGGTGTGTCCTCACTCATGCCCTTGTAGGTGTCCTTCGGGAGAACCTGCCTTACATAGAAGATGTATCCCTCATCTTTGAGCTTGCTCAGAATTTCATCCGAGATTGGGATGACCCTAACCGGAGTAGTAACCGCGATCTGAGTTATCGCAGGGGTTGGGGCTCCTGAAACTATGACGGCTGCATCAATCTGGCCGAGCTTGAGGGCCTGAGCCGCCTGACTGAACTTCTGGTTAACCTTCTGAATCTTGTCCCAGACCCCAGCGGCCTTGAGAATCTGCTCCGCAGCGACGGCGGTTCCGCTTCCAGGGGCACCTATCGCGACTTTCTTGCCTGCAAGGTCCTGGAGGCTCTTTATGTTGCTGTCCGCCCTCACAACGAACTGAACGGTCTCAGGGTAGAGTGCCGCAACACCGCGAAGCTTCTTTATGGGTTTGCCTTCGAACATGTACAGGCCGTTGTAGGCATAATACGCCACGTCGTTCTGCATTATAGCGGCTTGGGCGTTTCCATCGCCTATGGCCTTAGCGTTTGACACACTCGCACCGCTCGTAACAGCTTTAGCCTTTATCCCAGCCTTGTTGAGGAGTTCGGCGTACTTGGAACCGAGGGGATAATAGACTCCACTCGTTCCACCCGTGTAGAGCGTTATGGTCCCACTGTATGTTGTTTTTGGCGCGGAAGAGCTCGTAGCACTTGAAGTTGGAGTACTACTGCTCTGTCCCCCGCCTATACATCCTGCCATGAAAACGGCAAAAAACAAAACTGCAACAATGCCAATTGACATTATCTTTTTCATTCATGTGCACCCCCAAACCTAAATGTACAGCGATGGCCTAATGGCCATCTTAGTATATTGGAGTGTTCGAAGTCTTTTATATATTTTGCGTTACATTCCCGTAAATCCTCCCCTGATATGGGCCACAAATGCGAAGTATTTCCCACCAACAGTCTACTTTGGTAAAGAGTCAAAACCGAGAAAAGGCTTTTTAACGTGGCAATTCCAAAAACTCGGGGTGAAAGCATGAAAGTAATTATGACAACGAAGGTAGATCCTGCATCGATGAACATAAAGGAAAAACTGATAGAAAACTTCGGTTTTAAAGAGGTCGAAGAGACCTTTGACGGCAACACCATTTATCGTAACGGCGAAACGTTGATCTTGACAACCAACGGCGAGATGATCTACTACGACAACCTTGATGAGTCCATTGAGAGGCAGGTCAATGCCAAGCCTGAGATAATCGCTTTTGCCTCAAGACATTCAAGCAAGCAAAAACTGCCCGCCCTCACAGTACACGTGACGGGGAACTGGGGGAAGGCCGTGTACGGCGGAAAGGATGAGAGCCTTGCAGTTGCCGAGCCCAGAGCAATGAAATTAGCACTTATGAAAATGAACGAACTCAACGACCTTGGCTGGACCGTCTGCTACGAAGCGACTCACCACGGTCCAAGCGAACTTAACGTTCCAAGCTTCTTCATTGAGATAGGCTCGAGCAGGGAGGAATGGACCGTTGACAGGGCCGGGGAGATAATAGCCGAAACGATAATCCACGTTCTCGAAAACTACGAGAAAGCTGATTTCCCAGTAGCCCTTGGAATAGGAGGTGGGCACTACGCCCCAAAGCAGACCAAGAGGGCTATCGAGACCGATATTGCCTTCACACACATAGCACCCAAGTACGTCCACCCCCTGAACAGGGAGCTCATCGTCCGCGCAATAGAGAGAACCTCGGGGAGGGTAGATGCTATATACGTAGACTGGAAGGGTAGCAAAGGCGAAACGCGACAGCTCGCAAGGGGCCTTGCAGATGAGCTTGGAATGGAGTTCATAAGAGACTGAGCATCGAAATCTTTAAAGGTGATAATCCGGACTTTAAGATTAGCTTCGGCTTTAGCTAAATTTATATACTTCCTGCCGACAAAGTGGAACAGATACTTCGAATTAGAGATGGAGGGTGAAAAAATGCTGAAGCTGATTGAAGACGCCATCGAAAGGACCTCTGCCGACCTTAGCAGGGGGTCCCAGGCCCAGGTTCCCCAGACCGATATTGATGAGGAGCTCAAGAAGATCCTTGAGCAGATACAAGCCAAGATTTATGTTGTTGGTGTCGGTGGTGCCGGATGTAACACCATCAACAGGATGATGCAGGTTGGAATACAAGGTGCGAAGGTTATTGCCGTTAACACCGATGCCCAGGACCTCCTCAAGGTTCGCGCTCACAAGAAGATACTAATCGGTAAGGAGCTGACAAGAGGCTTGGGCGCAGGAAACAATCCCAAGATGGGTGAGGAGGCTGCAAAAGAGAGCGAAAGAGAAATAAGAGACGCCCTCGAAGGAGCCGACATGGTCTTCATAACCTGCGGTCTCGGTGGAGGTACCGGTACCGGTGCCGCTCCCGTCGTTGCCGAGATAGCCAAGAAGATGGGCGCCCTTACCGTCTCTGTTGTAACCCTTCCTTTCACGGTGGAGGGAATCAGGCGCATAAAGAACGCAGAGTACGGTCTTGAGAGGCTCAGGAAAAACAGCGACACTGTGATAGTCATACCGAACGACAAGCTCATGGAGGTCGCCCCGAACCTGCCCATTCATATGGCCTTTAAGGTAGCCGATGAAATACTCGTCCAGGCCGTGAAAGGAATTACGGAGCTCATCACCAAGCCAGGTCTCGTTAACCTTGACTTCAACGATGTTCGCGCCGTCATGAAGGACGGTGGAGTTGCGATGATAGGCATCGGTGAGAGCGACAGCGAGAAGAGGGCTTTAGAGGCGGCGCAGCAGGCTTTGAACAGCCCGTTGCTCGATGTTGACATAAGCGGTGCCAAGGGGGCTTTAATAAGCATCAGCGGAAGCGACGTCAAGCTCGAGGAGGCCCAGCAGATTATTGAACTCGTCACGAGCAAGCTCGACCCGGAGGCTCAGGTCATCTGGGGAATACAGCTCGATGAAGAGCTTGGAAAGATGATAAGGATACTCATAGTCGTTACCGGTGTCAGTTCTCCCTACGCCGTTGCCGAGGAGGAGCAGCCTTACTACGGCGAGGAGCAGGAGAGAAAAGTTATTAAACTCGACCTTGAGGAGCTTTGATAGCCCTTTCATTTTAAAATTTCCACGGGGTGAGAGAGTTGGCGAACGTGACAGAGAGGGTTAAGAACTTCTGGGCTGAATCCCGCAGGGTCCTGATGGTCACAAAGAAACCGGGGATGAAGGAGTTCAAAATGGCGGCAAAGATAACGGGGATTGGCATGATACTCATAGGTAGCATTGGACTCGTCATAAGGCTTATAGGATACATCATCACAGGATCCTGAAGTTTCAAGGTGGTCGGAATGAGCGAGGGCAGGATATACACAGTGAGGGTTACAGTGGGGCAGGAGGAGACCACTGCCAAGCTAATATATAGCAAAGTCAAAACTTACGGTCTCCCGATCTACGCCATACTCGCCCCCTCAAAGGTTAGGGGTTACATTTTTGTAGAGGCTCCCAGCAAGAGTGCAGTGGACGAGGCCATAAAAGGCATAAGACACGCCAAGGGCACCCTTCCGGGAGAAGTCAAGTTCGAGGAGATAGAACATTTCCTTGAGGAAAAACCCGCTGTAAGCGGCTTCGAACCCGGGGACATTGTTGAACTCATAGCCGGGCCGTTTAAGGGCGAGAAAGCCAAAGTTGTTAGAGTCGATGAAAGCAAAGACGAAATCGTCGTTGAACTCATAGGTTCCATCGTCCCCATTCCGGTGACGGTGAGGGGCGAATACGTTAGACTTATAAGCAAACGCCAAAAGGAGTGAACGGTCAATAGCAAGGGGTGAGAAAAATGGCACAGGTTGTTGAAGTTCTTGTCGAAGGCGGGAAAGCCTCACCAGGACCTCCTCTTGGTCCAGCGATAGGCCCCCTCGGATTGAACGTGAAACAGGTGGTCGATGAAATCAACAAGGCCACCAAGGAGTTCGAGGGGATGCAGGTTCCAGTCAAGATTATAGTCGAGGACCCCAAAAAGAAGACCTTCCGCATAGAGGTGGGAATCCCACCAGTGAGCCAGCTCATCAAAAAGGAAATAGGGGTCCCCAAGGGGTCAAGTGAGCCAGGACACGCTCCGGTCGGAAACCTGAGCATGGAGCAGGTTATCAGGATAGCCAAAGCCAAGCAGGAGCAGATGCTCGCGGCCAATATTAAGGCAGCAGCTAAGGAGGTCATCGGAACAGCCCTCAGCATGGGCGTAACCATTGAAGGCAAGGATCCGAGGGAGGTCCAGAAGGAGATTGACGAGGGGCTTTACGACGAGATTTTCGCAAAAGAGGCGTGAGGGAAAAGTTTAAAAATCCCTCCTTTTACGCATCTTTGACTTTTTCGGCTTAAATCAAAAAAGAAAGGGAGGGCTGTAAATGGCCTTCGACAGGCAGAAACTCGTGGAAGCGGTGAAGGAGGCGAAGGCCCGGGCTAAGCCGCGTAACTTCACACAGACCGTCGAGATGGCAGTCAACCTCAAAGATATCGACCTGAAGAAACCTGAAAACAGGTTTAAGCTTGAGGTTGTGCTGCCCCACGGTCGTGGGAAAGAACCAAAGATCGCGGTCATCGCTGATGGTGCCGTTGCCGAGGCGGCTAAAAAGCTCGGGCTGGATGTGATTAGTGGAGAACAACTTGAGGAACTTGCCAAGAGTCCAAGAGAAGCCAGAAAACTTGCGAAGAAGTACGACTTCTTTATCGCAGCTGCGCCATTGATGCCGAAGATCGGTAGGTACCTCGGTAGGTACCTCGGTCCAAGGAACAAGATGCCACAGGTAGTTCCACCGACCATGACAAACCTCGAACCCATAATTGCAAGGCTCAAAAGGACGGTCAGAATACAGCTCAAGAACAACCCAGTTGTTCACGCTCCAATAGGTACGGAGAACATGGAGGATGAAAAGCTGGCAGAGAACGCAGAGGCCGTTCTCAACGCGGTAATCAACAAACTGGAGCGCGGAGAAAACCAAGTGAAGTCAGTGTACGTCAAGACCACCATGGGACCGGCAGTTAAGGTGGAGAGGTGAGGGAGATGGCCCACGTAGCCGAGTGGAAGAAAAAGGAAGTTGAAGAGCTCACCAACATCATCAAAAGCTACCCAGTGATAGCCCTCGTCGATGTGGCCGGAGTCCCAGCCTACCCGCTCAGCAAGATGCGTGAGAAACTTAGGGGAAAGGCGCTTCTCAGGGTTAGCAGGAACACCCTCATAGAGCTCGCCATAAGGAGGGCCGCCCAGGAGCTCAACAATCCGGACCTCGAGAAGCTCATCGACCACATCCAGGGCGGAGCAGGAATCCTGGCCACCGAGATGAACCCGTTCAAGCTCTACAAGCTCCTTGAAGAGAGCAAAACACCTGCCCCGGCTAAGCCGGGGGCAACAGTCCCAAGAGATGTCGTGATTCCCGCGGGGCCCACGTCCCTTGCTCCCGGACCCCTCGTTGGTGAGATGCAGGCTCTTGGCATACCCGCGAGAATCGAGAAGGGTAAGGTCAGCATCCAGAAGGACTACACCGTCCTCAAGGCCGGCGAGGTCATTACAGACCAACTCGCGAGAATCCTCAACGCGCTCGGAATCGAGCCGCTCGAGGTCGGCCTCAACCTGCTCGCGGCCTACGAGGACGGAATCGTCTACACTCCAGAAGTCCTGGCCATAGACGAGAGCGAGTACGTCAACCTGCTCCAGCAGGCCTACATGCACGCGTTCAACCTCTCAGTCAACACCGCCTATCCGACGAGCCAGACCATCGAGGCGATCATTCAGAAGGCATTCCTTGGTGCCAAGAACGTCGCTGTGGAGGCTGGCTACGTCACCCCAGAGACCGTCGAGGACATCTTTGGCAGGGCTCTGCGTGCAGTCCTGCTCATAGCCCAGGAACTGCCTGAAGAGTTACTCGACGAGAAGACCAAAGAGCTTTTAAACGCTCAGGCACAAGTAGCCGTTGCCACCCCTCAGCCGGAGGAGAAAGTTGAAGAGGCTGAGGAGGAAGAAGAGGAAGAGGAGGAAGCAAGCGAAGAGGATGCGCTCGCTGGACTCGGCGCCCTCTTCGGCTGAACTTTCCATTTCCCCGGTACCCCTCGAGAAATCCGTATGAAATTCGTGAAAAATGAAGATGATTGGAGGTGCGAAAAATGGAGTACGTGTATGCCGCTCTGCTGCTCCACGCCGCTGGTAAGGAGATAACTGAGGAGAACATAAAGGCGGTCCTTGAGGCCGCTGGTGTCAGCCCGGATGAGGCAAGGATAAAGGCCCTCGTGGCAGCGCTTGAAGGGGTTAACATCGACGAGGTCATCGAGAAGGCGGCGATGCCAGTTGCAGCTCCGGTGGCAGTTGCAGCCGCTCCGGCTGCCGAGGCCCCGGCTGAGGCCGCCGCTGAAGAAGAAGAGGAAGAAGAGGAAGAGGCCAGCGAGGAGGAAGCGCTCGCCGGTCTCGGTGCCCTCTTCGGCTGAAGTCCTCTTTTCCCTCATTATTTTGGAACATTCTAAACCACCGTAGGGTGTCTTTGGTTCGAGGATTTTAAATAAGATGAGTGCGTTGTCTTTATGGTGATCCCATGCCAATTGTTCTTGAGCGTACAGGAGGAAAACCCGTTGAAGAGGCCCTTCCTGAGATGAACCTTGCCGCAAAGATAATGCTTTTGGAGGAACTGGTCTCGGTCTACAATGAGTGGCTCACAATTTTAAGCGAAGTCTTAACGGGCCACAAGGGAATTCAGAAGGAGATACCACCCTACGACGTGGATATACACTTCCAGATAATGAAAACCATGGAAAAGCTGTACGCGACGAGTGATGCCTACAAGGCCCTCCATGAACTCATAAGAGCACTCACTCAAGAATAATGGAGAACAAGGGGTAACGGCTCTCATGAAAAGCTCTAATGAGAAAATTTTGCTCACAAAACCAAGCATTTCAAGCATGAGGGAGTTTCAATGGTGGGGCCGCCGGGATTCGAACCCGGGTCACGGGCTCCCAAAGCCCGCAGGATGGACCAAGCTACCCCACGGCCCCAGCAAGGTAGTGCATGGAGCAGTCCCTTATTAAGCTTTTCGTAAGGATTGCGTCAAGAAAGGAAAGCACAAAAATCCAACATATTTTACCCTTAAAATATCCCTAAATAACAGCCAATTTAAAAATTAGAAATTCAAAATGTCAATTTAAAAAGTGTCTTCTGGTTGTTTATCCAAAGGATTATTCAAGTTGGTGGCTCGTACAAAGAGAAGAAAAGCCCAACGACAGTTCCACTTTTATAAAAATTTCTCCACTACAGTGAACTACAGTGTACACCAAAGCCCAGCAACGGAGAGGAAAACGGTTCTTAAACTTTGCGGAAGCGATATAAAGGCCTATCCGGTGTTATTGCACGAAAAGCTTAAATAGGGAAACCCAAACTCCGGAGGTAGAGAGATAGTTCTAAAAATGTTAAGGGGGCAGTTCTCGGTGGCGACGAAAAAAGAATTTAACGTGTTTGCTCATGAGTTAGTTCCCGAACACAGGGTGTTGAGTGAAGAGGAGCGGGAGACACTCCTCAGAAAGTACCGGATAAAGATTTCTCAGCTTCCACAGATCAAGGCTTCCGACCCCGCGGTGGTGGCTTTAGATGCCAAACCCGGTGACGTTATAGAGATAAAGAGAAAGAGCCCAACAGCTGGCTATTATTACTACTACAGACTTGTGGTGGAGGATTGATTCTGGGGTGAGAAAATGAGAGGCCCAACAGTTGTAGATGTTACTCCCGACGATCTCTGGATTGTGATGGAAGCCTACTGGAAAGAGAAGGGACTTGTAAGGCAGCACCTCGATTCTTACGATGCTTTCATTGATCATGGGCTCCAAGAGGTCATAAACGAGTTCGGAGGGATTAAACCAGATATCCCTGACTTCGAGGTCAAGTTTGGGAAGATACGCCTTGGAGAGCCCGAATTCCAAGAGGCACAGGGACAAAGAAAACCCCTGTACCCAATGGACGCAAGAATTAGAAACCTGACTTACTCCGCTCCCCTATACCTCGAGCTAATTCCAGTGGTTAACGGGATAGAACAGGAACCCGTTGAGGCAAGGATAGGTGAACTTCCCATCATGCTTAAATCCAAGGCATGCAAACTCCACGGCCTCACAGAAGAACAGCTCATAGAGCTCGGAGAAGATCCAAAGGACCCCGGTGGGTACTTTATCATAAACGGCTCAGAAAGGGTCATAGTTTCCATAGAAGACCTCGCCCCGAACAAGACGCTTGTCGAAAGGGATGAAAGACAGAACAGGATAATCGCAAAGGTATTCTCATACCGGCACGGTTACAGGGCTATGATAACCGTAGAGAGAAGAAAGGACGGCATTCTATACGTGAACATACCCAACGTTCCCAGACCCGTAAAGTTCGTCTACGTTATGCGGGCCCTTGGACTCCTCAGTGACAGGGAAATCGTTGAGGCCGTTAGCGACGATCCCAGGATACAGCAGGTTCTGTTTGACAACCTTGAGGATGCGGGCGATATAACAACACAGGAGGCGGCCATGGACTACATAGGTAAGCTCTCACTTCCTGGACAGCCGAAGGAATACAGGCTGAGGAGAGCACAACACATAATAGACAACAACCTCCTCCCCCATATGGGGGTTGAAGAAAAGGACAGGAAAGCCAAGGCGTACTACCTCGGTATGATGGCCCTTCGCGTTCTTGAGCTCTCCCTTGGAATGCGCGGAGAGGACGATAAGGATCATTACGCCAACAAGAGATTAAAATTGGCAGGGGACCTTCTCAAAGACCTCTTCCGGGTGGCATTCGGCCAGCTCGTGAAAGACATGCAGTATCAGATGACAAAAACCTATCAGAGAAAAGGCGAGCGCTACACCTTCGAGAATGTTCAGCGCTTTGTGAGAAACTCCATAAGACCCGATGTCCTGAGCGAGAGAATAGAGCACGCCCTCGCGACGGGTGCATGGCCCGGCGGAAGAACCGGTGTGAGCCAGCTCCTTGACAGGACGAACTATATGTCAACACTCTCCCATCTGAGGCGCGTTACTTCCCCGCTCAGCAGGGATCAGCCCCACTTTGAAGCGCGCGATTTGCACGGAACCCATTGGGGGAGGATCTGTCCAACAGAGACTCCAGAAGGGCCCAACTGTGGTCTGGTGAAAAACTTGGCCCTGATGGCCCAGATAACCACCGGCATCCCTGAGGAGGGTGTAATGGATTACCTCAAAAAGCTTGGGGTCATACCAATTGAAGAGAGGAGACCCGGCCCAGGGCTGTATCGTGTATACCTCAACGGTGTTCTCATGGGCACCATAGAGGACGGCAGAAGCTTTGTGGCGAGGATACGCTCCGATAGGAGAGCCGGAAAGATTAGTGATGTCATAAACGTGGCCATCTACGAGGAAGAGGACGTTCAGGAAATCTACGTGAACAGCGATGATGGTAGGGTCAGGAGGCCCCTAATCATAGTTGAAAATGGAAAACCAAAGCTAACACGCGAGCACGTTGAGGGCATAAGGGAGGGAAGCCTAACCTGGAGTGACCTCGTGAAGATGGGGGTTATAGAGTACCTTGACGCGGAGGAAGAGGAGAACGCCCTCGTTGCCACCTGGCCATGGGAGGTCACAGAGGAGCACACCCACCTCGAGCTTATGCCCGCCGCGATACTTGGAATACCCGCTTCACTCGTTCCGTACCCGGAGCACAACGCGGCTCCAAGAAACACCTACGGCGCGGGAATGGCCAAGCAGAGCCTCGGTCTTGGTAGTGCAAACTTCAGGATAAGGGTTGATACGCGCGGTCACCTCATGCACTACCCCCAGGTTCCGCTGGTCAACTCGAGGATAATGAAAGCTGTAGGTTTCGAGGAGAGGCCCGCCGGCCAGAACTTCGTGGTTGCAGTCCTCAGCTACGGCGGATACAACATGGAAGATGCGGTTATCATGAACAAAGCCTCCATAGAGCGCGGTCTTGCTCGCTCAACCTTCTTCAGAACCTACGAGGCCGAGGAGAAAAGGTACCTCGGTGGTCAGACCGACCGCTTTGAGGTTCCAGACCCAACGATACAGGGCTATCTCGGTGAACGCTATTACCGCCACCTCGATGAGGATGGAATAATCTTCCCAGAGTCCCAGGTAACCGGAAAGGACGTTCTTGTAGGCAGAACCTCTCCACCAAGGTTCCTTGAGGAACAGAGCGGCCTCGGAGGCATAATCCTTCAGGAGAGACGCGAGACGAGTGTCAGCGTAAGACCCAGCGAAAAAGGAATCGTCGATAAGGTTATCCTAACCGAGACGGGCGATGGGACCAAACTCGTGAAGATAACCGTGAGGGATCTAAGGATTCCGGAGTTTGGAGACAAGTTCGCGAGCAGACACGGACAGAAGGGTGTTATAGGCCTCATAGTTCCTCAGGAGGACATGCCCTGGACGGAGAGTGGAATAGTCCCCGATTTAATAGTCAACCCCCACGGTATTCCGAGCCGTATGACAGTCGGACAGCTCATTGAGGCCATAGGTGGGAAGGTTGCCTCACTCAAGGGAAGGAGAGTTGACGGCACTGCATTCATCGGTGAGCCTGAGGAAAAGCTCAGGAAGGAGCTTGAGGAGCTCGGGTTCAAGCACAGCGGAAGGGAGGTCATGTACGACGGCATAACCGGAAGGCGCCTTGAGGCGGACATATTCGTGGGTGTTATTTACTACCAGAGGCTCCACCACATGGTGGCAGATAAAATGCACGCGCGCTCAAGGGGTCCTGTGCAGGTTCTAACGAAACAACCAACAGAGGGAAGGGCGAGAGAAGGTGGATTGAGGTTCGGTGAGATGGAGAGGGACGTTCTCATCGGCCACGGTGCCGCGATGCTGCTCATCGAGCGTCTCCTCGAGGAGAGCGACAAGACAGAGGTATGGGTCTGCGAGAACTGTGGACATCTGGCACTCGAGGATAAGCGCAGAGGAAAGGTCTACTGTCCTGTGTGCGGTGAAGAAGAAAGGATTAGCAAGGTTGAGATGAGCTACGCCTTTAAATTACTCTTAGACGAGCTGAAGGCGATGGGAATAAGACCTTCCCTCAACATAACGGATAGGGTGTGATACCATGCAGTCCATGAAGAAGGTCATCGGGAGTATTGAGTTCGGAATCCTCTCACCCCAGGAAATCAGAAAGATGAGCGCGGCCGAGATCACCGTCCCAGACACCTACGACGACGATGGTTATCCCATCGAAGGCGGCTTGATGGACAAGAGGCTTGGTGTCATCGACCCCGGACTGCGCTGTGAGACCTGTGGTGCGAGGGCAGGTGAGTGCCCCGGCCACTTCGGGCACGTTGAACTCGCCAGGCCCATAATTCACGTCGGATTTGCGAAAACAATTCACCGCGTCCTTGAGAGCACCTGCAGGGAGTGCGGGAGGATAAAGCTCACCGACGAGGAGATAGAGGAATACACCCATAAATTCGAGGTCATGGGCGACAGGAAGAAGGCCAAGGACAGACTCATCAAAGAGATCCATAAGAAAGCCAAGGAGAGAATGGTCTGTCCACACTGTGGGGCACCACAGTTCCCGATCAAGTTTGAGAGACCGACCATCTACTGGGAGCTCCGGAAGGATGAAGAGGGCAATGAATACAGGCACAGAATGATGCCCAGTGAAGTCCGCGACAGGCTTGAGAAGATTCCGGACAAGGACCTACCCCTTCTTGGACTCCACCCGGAGAAGGCTCGCCCGGAGTGGATGGTTCTCACCGTCCTTCCTGTTCCACCTGTTACCATGAGACCCTCTATCACCCTTGAGAGCGGTATTCGCGCGGAGGACGACCTCACCCACAAGCTCGTCGATATTATCCGTATCAACAACAGGCTCAAGTCCAACATCGAGGCAGGCGCGCCACAGCTCATCATAGAGGACCTCTGGGACCTTCTCCAGTACCACGTTACAACCTACATCAACAACGAGACCTCCGGCATTCCACCGGCCAAGCACAAGAGTGGAAGACCCCTAAAGACCCTCTCTCAGAGGCTCAAGGGTAAAGAAGGCCGCTTCCGTGGAAACCTCAGCGGCAAGCGTGTTAACTTCTCGGCAAGAACCGTCATCAGTCCAGATCCTATGATAAGCATTAACGAGGTCGGCGTTCCCCTGGCGGTTGCAATGGAGCTAACCGTCCCAGAGAAGGTCACAGAGTTCAATTTTGAAAAGCTGAAACAGAGGGTTCTAAACGGCCCCGAAAAGTATCCTGGGGCCAACTACGTCATCGACCCAGAGGGAAGGAGAATACGCCTCATGGAAAACAACCTCGAGATCATCGCTGAGAAGCTCGACCTCGGTTGGACCGTCGAGAGACACCTTGAAGACGGCGATATAGTGCTCTTCAACAGGCAGCCAAGCTTGCACAGAATGAGCATAATGGCACACCGAGTCAGAGTCATGCCCTACAAGACGTTCCGTCTCAATTTGGCAGTCTGCCCTCCTTACAACGCAGATTTCGATGGTGACGAGATGAACCTTCATGTGCCGCAGACTGAGGAGGCACAGGCAGAGGCCAAGATACTCATGGAAGTTCAGAACCACATAATATCCCCACGCTATGGTGGCCCACTGATAGCGGGCATGCAGGACCACATTTCCGGCGGCTATCTGCTCACGCGCGAGGGAGCCTACTTCACCCGCAGTGAAGTGGAACAGATGCTTATGTTTGCAGGCGTTGATGTGGGGGAGCTTCCCAAACCGGACAAGGTTGAGAACGGCGTTGAGCTCTGGAGTGGAAAGACAATATTCTCACTCCTCCTGCCGGGCGACCTCACTATCTGGTACCGCAACAAACTATGCGACGATCCAGAGCGCTGTGAAACCCTTGAGAGGCTCATAGAGGAGAAACTTGTCCCGGACGAGGAAGAGGTAAAGAAGCTCGCCTACGACGGCTTTACATACATACTCAACGGCAAACTCCTCAGTGGGGTTGTGGACAAGAAAGCCTACGGAAGGGAGGACGGAAAACTCCTCGATTTGATAGTGAGGGAGTACGGCGTCGAGAGAGCGAGACAGTTCCTTGACCAAGTCACAAAACTCACGATCTGGGTAATAACCCACCGCGGATTCACAACTGCAATAGATGATGAGGATCTACCCGTCGAGGCCCTCGACAGAATTAGGGAGATAATCCGAGAGGCAGAGGAAAGGGTTAACAGACTCATAGAGGCGTACAAAAACGGTGAGCTCGAACCTCTACCGGGCAAAACCCTCGAGGAGACATTGGAGAGCAACATCATGGCTGTTTTGGCAGAGGCACGTGACAACGCCGGTAAGGTGGCCGAACGCTACCTCGGTATGACCAACCACGCTGTCATAATGGCCAAGACCGGAGCGAGGGGCAAGATGCTCAACATCACCCAGATGGCGGCGATGCTCGGCCAGCAGTCAATCAGAGGAAAGCGTCTCTACCGCGGCTACCGTGGAAGGGTTCTAACGCACTTTAAGCCGGGAGATTTGGGGGCGAAGGCGAGGGGATTCGTGACCAACTCATACAAGAGTGGCCTAACCCCCCAAGAGTACTTCTTCCATGCAATGGGTGGTAGGGAAGGACTGGTCGATACGGCTGTTAGAACTGCCCAGAGCGGTTACATGCAACGCAGACTCATCAACGCGCTCCAGGACCTCAAGGTCGACTACGACGGGACCGTTAGAGACCCAACGGGAATAATAGTCCAGTTCCGCTACGGAGAGGATGGAGTGGATCCAATGAAGAGCTGGCAGGGTAAAACTGTCGATGTTGACAGGGTGATAATCAGAACCCTCCTTAAGGTAAGGGGAGGGGGTGAGTGAAGTGGTTGCGGCAAAGACCATTAAAAGCCTCGTTAACAAGGCAGAACTTCCCGACAACATAAAAGAAGAGCTCTACGACAAACTCATCGAATACAACAAGAAATACAAACTCAAGAAAGCTGAGATTGAGGCCATCATCGAGGAGACTGTGAAGGAGTACAAGAAGGCCCTCATCGAGCCGGGCGAGGCGATAGGAACAGTTGCTGCCCAGTCCATAGGCGAACCCTCAACCCAGATGACCCTCAACACCTTTCACTACGCTGGAGTTGCTGAGATTAACGTAACCCTCGGTCTGCCAAGAATCATAGAGATAGTTGATGCAAGGAAAAATCCCTCAACTCCGATAATGACCGTTTACCTCGACGAGAAGCACAGGCATGACCGTGAGAAGGCACTTGAGGTGGCGAGGAGGATAGAGGGCACCACCCTCGAAAACCTCGCGAGGGAGACCAGCATAGACATCCTCAACTACGAGTTCGTCGTTGAAATAGATCCTGAGAGGCTCCAGAAGAGTGGCTTGGACATGGAAAGAATACAGAAAAAACTTGAGGGATCCTTTAAGAGCGCGGAATTTGAGGTGGATGGGTACACTCTCATCATGAGGCCCAAAAAGACTGGCAAGCTTTCGGATCTTAGAAGGCTCGCCGAAAAGGTTAAAAAGCACCGCCTTAAGGGTCTCTCTGGCGTAGGGAAGACCATCATAAGAAAAGAAGGCGACGAGTACGTCATCTACACCGAGGGCTCAAACTTCAAGCAGGTGCTCAAGGTCCCTGGCGTTGACCCCACGAGAACCAGGACGAACAACATCTGGGAGATCGCCGATGTACTCGGCATTGAAGCGGCAAGGAACGCCATCATAGAGGAGATAGTGAACACAATGCGCGAACAGGGTCTTGAGGTTGACGTCAGGCACATTATGCTCGTCGCAGACATGATGACTCTCGATGGGGTTATCCTCCCCATAGGCAGGCACGGCATAGTCGGGGAGAAGGCCAGCGTGCTTGCCAGAGCGGCCTTCGAGATAACAACACAACACCTCTTCGAGGCCGCCGAGAGGGGCGAAACCGACCCGCTCAACGGTGTCGTTGAGAACGTCCTCATTGGACAGCCCGTGCCCGTGGGTACGGGAATAGTCAAACTGGCAATGAGTCTCCCCTTGAGACCGAAAAGGGAGTAAGGGAGGTGTAACTAATGGTGGACTTTGCGTTCGAGCTTAGGAAGGCGCAGGATACCGGAAAGATAGTTATGGGAGCAAAGAAGAGCATCCAGTATGCAAAGATGGGTGGAGCAAAGTTGATTATAGTGGCCAAAAACGCAAGGCCCGACATCAGAGAAGACATAGAGTACTACTCCAAACTCAGCGGCATACCAATATACGAGTTCGAAGGAACGAGCGTCGAACTCGGAACACTTCTCGGAAGACCCCACACCGTTTCAGCTCTCGCAATAATCGACCCGGGTGAGAGCAGAATACTCGCACTTGCTGGGGGTAAGGAGTAATGCCGCTCAAGCTCAACACAGACCAGATAAAGTTCATAGCACTTTTCGAGAGCATGACCGGGGCAACGGTTCTCGACTGCCTGGTGGACACAAACAAGAACAGACTCATCTACGTCATCAAGAAGGGCGAGATGGGCCTGGCCCTGGGAAAAAAAGGTTCAAACGTCAAACGCGTCCAGAACATGCTCGGAAAGGAGATAGAGCTCATAGAGCACTCCGAGAATCCCGAAGAGTTCCTGAGGAATATTTATAAGAGCCTCGGGGTTAAGGTTAAAAAGGTCCACATCACTGAGAAGAGAGACGGTAAGAAGGTCGCCCTCCTGGATATAGGACCGCGCGAGAAGCCTCGCGCCATCGGAAGAGGCGGCCAGAACATCAACCTCGTTAAGGAGCTGATGGAGAGACATCACGGTATCCATGACGTGATTATAATTTGAGGTGATCATAATGGCTGGAAAAAAGGCCCCGTATGGAGAGTTTGCCGGTAGAAAGCTCAAGCTCAAAAGGAAGAAGTTCCGCTGGAGCGACATCAGGTACAAGAGGAGAGTCCTCCGCCTGAAGGAGAAGAGCGACCCGCTTGAGGGAGCCCCTCAGGCCAAGGGTATAGTCCTTGAAAAGATAGCCGTTGAGGCAAAGCAGCCGAACTCCGCTATGCGTAAGGCGGTTAGAGTTCAGCTCATCAAGAACGGCAAGGTCGTTACCGCCTTCACCCCCGGTGACGGTGCCATCAACCACATCGACGAGCACGACGAGGTCATCATCGAGGGAATCGGCGGTCCCAAGGGCGGTTCTATGGGTGATATCCCGGGAATCAGGTACAAGGTCGTCAAGGTCAACAGGGTTTCCCTCAAGGAGCTCGTCAAGGGAAGGAAGGAGAAGCCGAGGAGGTGAAGTGAATGGCCAAGGCAATCACCGAGCGCTTTTACCAGCCCAAGGAGCTCAAGGTCATGGGCAGGTGGAGCGTTGAGGACGTCGTTGTGAACGACCCGTCACTCAGGCCTTACATCAACCTTGACGCCCGCATACTCCCGCACAGCCACGGAAGACACGCCAAGAAGTCCTTCGGAAAGGCCAACGTCCACATCGTCGAGCGCTTGATCAACAAGGTCATGCGCAGCGGTGCCAGCAGCCACAAGGTCGGCGGCCACTTTATGAGAAGGGAACACCGCTCCCTCATGAGCAAGAAGATGAAGGCCTACGAGGTCGTCAAGGAGGCCTTCATGATCATCGAGAGGAGAACCAAGCAGAACCCCGTTCAGGTTCTCGTGAGGGCTATAGAGAACTCAGCCCCGAGGGAAGACACCACCACCATCGCCTTCGGTGGAATCCGCTACCACATGGCGGTTGATGTTTCCCCGCTCAGGAGGCTCGATATCGCTTTGAAGAACATCGCCCTTGGAGCAAGCGCCAAGTGCTACAGGAACAAGACCAGCTACGCTCAGGCTTTGGCGGAAGAAATCATAGCTGCAGCCAACAAGGACCCGAAGAGCTTCGCCTACAGCAAGAAGGAAGAGATCGAGAGGATCGCCCAGTCCTCAAGGTGAGGCTGGTTTTTCGCCCTTCTGCTTTTCTATCCCTTTCCTTTGGAAAAGGTTTTTTCAAGGCCTTTTCGCAAATGCTTTGGTATTTGACGAATCAACTGCCCATCTTCAGATTTTCCAGAGTCCGGAGACTATTTCCACGGCTCTCTCAAATTTACTTACCAAAAACTATTTATGTTCCAAAATATGATAAATTACCATGACAGTCGAAATTGTTAAGATTGATAGAAATGGAAGAGTATACCTTCCTGCCCCACTCAGAAAAAAGTTTGGAGCAAACTCGTTCTACGTTGAGGAAAGGGGAGACGAGATAGTCCTTATCCCAGTTCGCAAAAAAATTAGGAAGTACTACGGCATTTTCAAGGGAGAAAACCTCAGCCCTGAAGAGATAGACGAGCTAATTGAAAGTGAAACAGAAAAGCTCCTGAGGGATGAACTGTGAGAGTGTACGTTGATGTGAACGTTCTCTATTATTTCTTCACAGCCAACGAGGAGTTTGGGGAGCGTGCGGAAAACCTTATCGAAAAATACAGCGGAGACATGGTTACATCGGCGCTCACAGTGTGGCAACTCTACATCCTGTTTAGAAGGCAGAAAAGGAAGCTTAGCCTCACTGACATACTATCCGAATTGGGCATTGAAATTGTCCCCCTAACGATAGAAATCCTAAGAAGCGCGGAACAATGTAAAAAGCTTGATCTTGAGGATGCCATACATTATTCAACGATGAAGGCTTACGGAGTAACGACTATCCTGTCAAACGATAGAGACTTTGACAAAGTTGAAGTGAAAAGGGTTTTCTAATCCGTGCCAAGTGCGCGCCTTTATTTGTCATCCCATCGATTTCGGAAGGTTTTTATACTTGGTGAGTAAGACGATTTTGGTGGAGTGTAAGATGACTACTGTAAAAGTTTCCTCAAAGGGCCAGATAGTCTTACCCAAGGCCATTCGCGAGAAGTTCGGCATCAAAGAGGGGGACGAGCTTGAGGTCCTCGACTTTGGGGACGAAATCGTCATAGTGCCCCTGAAAAAAGGCCTCAAACTTCGAGGGCTTGTGAAATTTGAGAAACCAGTCAAGGAAATCCTGCGCGAGGTCAGAGCTGAAGAGGAAGAGCTGGAGGAAAAGCTATGAGAGTCGTTTTAGACAGCTACGCAATTCTTTCTTATATAAATGACGAGCCTGCGGCCGAGAAGGTTCAAGAATACCTTGACCTCGGAAAGAAAGGAAAGGTTAAGCTGTACATGAATGTTGTTAATATGGGAGAAGTTTACTACGTCCTTTCAAGGCGAAAAGGCCTTGAAGTGGCCAATATCGTGATGGCCCTTTTAAAGAAGGAACCAATAAAGTTCATCATCGCAGATGAAAGGCTCGCCTTAATAGCCGGCCGGATAAAGGCCTTTCACAAGCTAAGCTACGCAGATGCATTCGCGGTGGCTACTGCAATAGACCTCGACGCGGTTCTTTTGACCGGCGATGACGAGTTCAGGAGCGTCGAGGAAAGGGTTAAGATCGAGTGGTTGTGAGCTTTTCTGCCAATATATTATACCCTCCGGGAGGAGGGAAATGGAGCTTCGGGACTACCTGATGCCGGGGGAGTATGTCATAACTGTTGTGGAAAATCTTGATATTTCTCCGGGTGGATTCGATGGATTAGCGATAACGAACAAGCGTTTAATGGTGTTTAGTACCAAATCGGGATTGAAACTTTTTAGAAAAG